>JACCDM010086386.1_pt1 | contig 15830 bp, 14 predicted proteins | sample 7445851 | NCBI WGS metagenome assembly JACCDM01 (sample SAMN15323438, study PRJNA562643) | freshwater metagenome | isolation source: river surface water | place: USA:Blue River Watershed | collected 2017-08-16
CGAAGGGTGTCGTTTATTTTAGTCCAGTTAGCTCCCGAAGCCGCGTCTTTAAATTGAAAATATTGGATATCCTTCGAGTTCGGTTCTGAAGGGGATATTGGCCCATAATACTCTTCGCGCTCCTTTTTAGTGGCTTTATGAAAATTAATAAAATAGGTAGAATCAATATGCGTTGCACTGTATGAATAAAGCGTAATACCTGACGTAGGGGATTGGATGGTATCGACGAGCGTAGCTTTAAACAAAGATAGGTTAGTGTCTTGAACGCTTTCATTGCGCGAGGCTGAACTACCACCAGCTTCTATATTTGAGCAAGAAACAAAGCTCAAAAACAAAATAAAAATTGAAAAGGATAGTTGGTTTTTCATTACTACTTATTTTTTCTCACAAATCATTTTCTTAGTGGCAACAATATTACCATCTGCAATAAGCGAGTAGGTGTACATTCCTGCACTTAGGTTTTCAGCATAGACTGTCATTTGACCTTGACCGCGTTCGTTGATTCTTATGTTTTTTAGTACAGTGCCGCCTAGCGTATAAAATACAATATTCGCATCTTTAACATTATCAGGAATGATATAACTAATTATCGTTTGTTCTGCGAATGGATTAGGACTGTTTTGATTTAGCACAATTTCTAAATCACTTAAATGAACTTCAGTACCCTTTGCAACAGCATTTGACGGAGATGCGGCTGCTGAACGCGCACCGGTTTGGGCGGCTGTAATGGTATTAATTTGATTTTGTAAGGACTTGTTAGTGGAGTCTAGGCTTTTAATGGCCGAAACAAGAACAGGAATTAATTCTAAGTAATTAAGCCCTTTAACATCATAGGCTGCTGTGATGATATTCCCAATACTATCTACTGTTGCAGGATGATGGATTAGGCGAACAGCACTTGGGATCACTCTTTCAACTTCTTGGGCAAATAAGCCAATTTGTGGTTGGTTATTAAGTCCAAGTGTTGGATAATTTACTGAATCTAAGGTATAGGTCTTCGGATGTAATTGTGCCAATATGTGAAGCGAAGAATCACTTTTCAAATTGACAACATTTGTTTTAACTATGGAATCAGATACTTGAAAAAATCCACCAGTTGTACCAACATTACCATTGAAATATCCAGCCCAATAGTTTGATTTCGAAGCAGCCTCACCATAAACACCTGCATACAAACCCGTCAAACTAGTCGTATTTATTGAAGATGATGATGAGTTTTCAACACCGCCATAAACACCTATATGTGCGCCTGCTAGGCCTAAACCCGAATTTAAAAAATGCGCATTATCCTTCTCACTAAAAGCACCACTTTTAGGATCATAGGCCATAAATAAGCCGCCGATTGAAGTAAAAGTACTAACGTTAGCATTCGGCCCGTTTATGCTTAGTGCCGCAACACCATGCACACCAACATTCATTGTATTACCATAAGATAATCCAAGAACACCATCACCTTGCAGTTCAGAACCTGTTACTAATCCTAATGCGCCAGTCCCATACATATATTTAAATGCATTATGCTGTTTGGTTTCACTTAGCGAACCAATATTATATATTGCATTACCTAAAGCAATACTTTGGGTTCCAATATTGCGACTTTGATTTATAACAGAATTTGCGTGGCCATTTGGCAAGTAATTATTTACTACATTACTTTCTACAAATATGCCCACCATATCTGTTGTTCCTGCAATATCATTATAATTTCCGTCATGGATAAATCGACCTGCGTATGCATTCGTATAGAACGGAGTAATTGGACTAGCTGTATTGTTTGTATAATTATACACATCCAATTTTGCTTGTAAAGGGGTACCGCAAGTATAGCCAATGCCAAGGTCGGCAGGATTATTGGCACTCATATCCGATTGACCACTCATATACATACTGTTTTGAATACCGGGATTCGAAGGATCAACAAATGGAATCTCCCAATCTGTATTTAATGGAACAGGACTGCTGTTGCATGGATTTCCTAAGGAAGGACCTGCAGATCCTCCTACTTGGTCAGGAACTAAAATCACATCACCATTGGCATCAACGGATAAGGCCAATCCATTGGATGACTGAGGTGTGGAATTTTGTGTCAAGTCGCGGAAGCGAAGACCACTATTTCCTGTTCCGCCTGCGGAATTAGGCGTATTAAAAGTACTCGGTGTATTAAGTTCCAATAAGTTCTGCGGTCCTCCAGCAACATTGGACATTCCAATACCAACATTAACATTATTACCCAAAATAAGTTGGTTACTACCTAAAACAACTGCACCATCACCTATTGCTGTGGAATTACTGATATTATTGTTGGCAATTGTGTTGCTCCCGATAAGAATATTATTACCTCCACCTGTAAAAGACTGCCCTGAATGAAATCCAATAAAAATATCATCGTTATCAATTGTTACTCCATTACCAATATTCGATCCAGCCAACGTTCCTATTAAAACATTTCGACTTCCTACTGAATTCTGATTACCTGCTTTATAACCAACAAGTTCATTGTCATTACCTGTAATTTCATCTGCACCACACTCAGAACCAATAAAGTTATTTCTGCTACCTGTACTATTTCCTATCCCAAATGCTGAATGACTTCCGATATAACAATCGTCATTACCTACGCCATTATGTGCACCTGCAAAATAACCTAAAAATGTATTTCTAGTACCTATACTATTATTGAGCCCTGATCTATCGCCTACAAATGTGTTATAGTTTACAGTATTGCTATACCCTGCTTGATTCCCAAGAAATGTATTGTATTGGCCCTGAACATTTATAAAACCTGCATTGGCGCCAACGAAAGTATTGTTAAATAAAGTTGATCCACACGTTGTCATATTTTGACCTGCACCGCTTCCAATGAAGGTTACATTTGACCCATTTGTTAAATTGTTTCCTGCATTACTACCTACCAATGTATTGTTGATTCCAGTTGCTGTACTATTACCAGCATTCACTCCAACATAAATATTAGACAATATATTATTATGTCTAAGCACATACTTACTATTTAAACTTCCAGTCCCTATTCTGTAGCCATTTGTTGGTGTTGAAACATTAATATCTCCTCCTAATAAATCAAGCAAAAAAGCAGGATTAGTAAAACCACTTCCTATTCCTATAAATCCATTGGTCGATGGGCTATTTCCCTGAATATGCATGTATTCAGTATTATTGATCCAGAAACGAATTGGTCTGTTTTCACGTTGTAAAACATCAGCAGTTCCGTTGCTAGCAATACCCAATAAAAAGCCGTCCGAATTGGTCTGTCCTGTAGTGTTGTTGGTTAGATGAACAAATGCTCCGTTATTCCCGCCACCACTATCATGAATATGAAGCAAATATGATGGCGAAGTCGTTCCTATATTTACACCCTGAAAACTACTATTGTAAGTACCGATAGGGGTCTGTCTTACAAAACTAATGGGCTGAAATGATGTTGAAGCAATTATGTTACTATTTGGAGCTAATACACTACCAATAAACAAAGAACTATCTCCGACATGCATTGAACGACATCGAATACTATCTGTCCGAATCCAACCATTTTCTACATTTAAATTATTTTTCACCTCTACCAATCCTTCTTTATCTATCAATAAACGAACTATATTATTTGTCTTAAATAAAAGATTTTGGTTAGACGTGGTCCCAATAAAGTTTGTACTATCAATTGTACTATTTCCACTCACATTCCACGACTGTGAAAATGAAGTAAAATAAAAGCTAACTGCAATTATTAGGGGTATTAAGAATTTTCTAGTTTTCATGTTCAATAACTATTTTTTTAGTGATGATTGTTTGACTATGGTTTATTTTTACAAGGTAGATACCTTGAGTTAAGTCATTTAAATTATCATAAAGTTGCGATTGGAATGTATACGTCTTTTTTATATTGCCGTATAAATCATACACAGAACCGAAATTTACGGTCGCATCACTTTTAAAATCAAAAATTAATTGGTTGTTAATATTTGCAAACGAATACCCATATTCATCTTTACTTGATTTTATACCATCTATAATAAATCCAGTTGAATCTGTTGAAACAAAGACATCGTCAATAAAATAATAAGCAGATTGATCATTACCAATTAAACCAATGGTCTTACAAGGATGATAAAATGTTGTATGAGGACCATCAAAAAAATTACCAACCATAATATAATTATAATTTGAATCAGGTATATAAACCCCAGAAATACGCACCCAATTACCTGTATCTGAAACGACATTTTTTGCACAAACAGGAGACTTGTTGAAAGCTGGAGGTGCTGAATTAATACCATCATATTGTGTATTTGTAAAGTACACTCCCAAATGATTTGAAAATGACATAAGTGAGGCCGGCTGGAAATCGGGACCGATAGTCGTCCACTGAAGAGAATCCATTGGTTTACAGTAGAACGAAATATAATATTTTACATCTTTTTGCAAAGGACTCGTTAATGGAGATTCTATTACTTCCTTAAACATATCCTCACCAACAAATGGACTTTGCCAACAAGCTTGACCAGCGAGTAATCCCATCATTCCATGACCGTTACGGGGAGGATGTGGAGCGAAAGCATAAAAGGGAGTAAAAAAATGAGTCTTTGCAGGGCCTCCCATATAATCATTCCAATAATCGGGTGACTCACGTGCTGTTGTCCAATAAGTCGGTTGCCATAAACTAATAGTATCCTCAAAACTCGGGTTAGGAACTAAATTGTTTTGAGCTTTTACCTCAACTGATGTAATAAGTAGAAAAAGTAGTAAAAGATAATGTCGCATTAAAATATTATTTATTTGCAAATATAAAACAAATAAAATAATACATTATGAAAATAAAGCAACAATTAAAACGAAGTAATTAGACGTATCTAAAGTCCTTAAATCAGCCACTAGAACATTTTACGAATAGCATTACATAGGTTATTTTACATATTTTTCGTACTCATGAAATTCTTCACCGACTTACGATGTTTCTTCTTACGGCAGGTAGAGCCTGTCTTATAAACTTTACCACGCTTACTGTGTTTACTCGAACTACAAGATTCAAAAGTAGGTACTAATAGTAACACAGCGAAGGTCAAAAGTAGGAATTGGTTTTTCATATTTTTTAATGAGTAAGGTTTGCAAAATTTTGAACAACGTTTAAATCGACATTCCCCTGAACGCCTTTTATACGGGCATTATGACTATACTGCCACATCGTCCATTCACGGCCATCGCTCAAGCTTGGTCGCGAACCGCTGATATCACAGATCCAAATAGGATTATCTTTAAAGAAACCAGCAATGATTCGCTCGTAGCCATTTTTATTCGTGTACAACATCACCTTTCTTCCTACACGACTCTCCACAATAGCAATCATTTCTGTCAAAACCGCACGCACCTCTTGCGCTTGCGTTTCGTTCACTTCGTAATTGGTATACTCCTCAACATCAATCACCAAGGGCATATCCGTCGTATCTATCAATGCCGTAGATAAAAAATTCTGTGCCTGGTCGCTTCCTGCTTGATCGAAACGAAAGAAATGATACGCTCCGACACGTAATCCTGCTTGCTTGGCTTTTTGATAATAACTACTATAATTAGGATCCGTTAACGAAGTTCCTTCCGTAGCTTTCATATACACAAAGCCATATCCTTGATCCGCTACTTTATCCCAATCTACCTTTCCAGCATAACGTGCAATATCAATTCCCTTAGTCGCATACCGATTACGCAAAGAAGGATAAGGTCGCTTCCATTGTGGGCCAAATTTATGATAGGCCAATAAAATTAAGGCAAGGAGAAATAATCCTATCAAGGTGAATTTTATTAAAAAAAGAGGCACAGAATCCTCTTTACTCTTTTTCTTCTTTGTCATTACAAACCTAAATTACAGCTTAAACATCATAATTTTTACGCATTAATTCGATTTCTTTTTTATGCTGCTCCCGAACTTCTTCCGGAGAAATAACCAGCACCTTCGAACCATAACTCAAGATCAAATTCATCAATTCAATGGAATGATAAACACGTATTTGTACAATCATCTCTTCTTCCGACTTTGAAATGATTTGCATACTTGGATGCAGCTTGTGTTCCATAATCAAAGGAATGATTTCCTTGGAGAAGCGCAACTGCACATCCATGGGGTCTTGCTGGTTCTGATGAAAGACGCCTAACGAATACTTAAAATAATACTCCTGATTGAAGTACTTGTCTTCAAAATAAGGTGCGTCACAAGCCATGATTTCTTGAATGCGGTAGAGTTTAAATACCTTCGTCGCGTTCTCAGAATAGGCTACCATATACCAACGGTTACGAAACTCTTTCAAGAGATAGGGACTCACAATTTTCTCTTTCAACTCCTGCCCAAATGGACGATACTTAATGCGTATCGCGCGCTTTTCAGAAATAGCTGCAAATACCTCTTCTAGCCACTGCTGACCGGTATCCTCGGCCATTTCTCCAATTTGTATACTCTTCGCTAGATTAGGGTGCGAAAGCTTCCGTAAGACAGAGCCTGTTAAAAGGCGCGTTACCACATCATCAAACTTTTGAAAGAAGGCCGTGCCTTTGAATAAATTAAAGGTCTGCACCGCCATCTCCAAAGCCGTTCGCTCCTCTCTTGTCAATGGCACACGCTCGATATCGTCTTCGCGAGAAGCATAATGAAAACGACCTTTCTTGCGCTCTACCGTCACTGGATATACCTTTTGAATGTCTTCAATGTCTTTATAGATAAGGCGTTGCGTGACAGGCTCAAATCCATCCATCTCTAACTGTTCATTCACATGCTCCATGATCTCACGCGCAGTATAATGACGGGCACTTCCCAACAGCTCGTTGATGATCTTATAACGACGAAAAGAGTTCTTATTGATTGGCATGACGCAAATTTTTATACTATTTGTGAAATTTTAGTTCAAATATGTAAAATTATTTTTCAAAATGATTCTATTTTGAAATAAAAATTCAAAACGTGCGTAAATCTTTGTACCGTAATAAAACCGGAAACGATTATGAAAGACAAAGAAATTGCCAAGCTACTCCTTCGCGCCGTACAATGGACCACCCGTGAAACGAAAGATAAAGACCTGAACGATGAATACCTCGCAACCATCGACACGCCCCTGAGTCCGATCACCTGCTTCTTCGCTATCAACAATATGGAAGCAGTCGTTCTCTCCCTATATCTCCATGCGCAATATCGCAATATAACACTCGAAGCCGATAGCCTCGTTCAACACTTTGGAGAAAACATCGTCGCACTTGCAGATATCCAAGATGCGATCGACTCGCTCCTAGAAAAGAAATTCCTCTTCGGCAGCAATAACAATAAGAAAGATAAACTCAACGGAGAACAACCTACCTATCGCGTCAACTATAAAATAATGGAAGCCGTCATCAACGGCGACGTGACCTTCTTGGAAGCAAAACCTATCCTCTCTTTTTTAGAATGGATGGAAGAGTTCAACGAACTACAACCTATGCGTAAGACAGGTTATATGAACACCCAACGTTTTATCATGGAGGTAAACGCATTACTAGCGCAACACCAAACCATTGATGAAATCCGCTGGATCGAAAAACTAGAACTCGGAAATCATGAAAAGGTACTCTTCATCGCACTAGTCGCTGAACACCTGTACGAAAGCGAACAGATCGACCTCGACGACGTCTGCCGTGATTTATTCGATTCGCCACTCATACGCGCGAACCTGAAGAAAGGACTCCGTGACGGATCCCATCCCTTCCTTCAGAAAAGTCTTATCCAATATCATAGCGACGACTTTATCATGGGCAACTATGTAAAACTAAGCGAAGATGTGCAGGCCAACTTAATCGGAGAAGATATCAAACTAGAACAACGTTTGTTCAAACCGCGTATGGGAACACTCATCGCACCACAAACCATTGCGCAAGAAGCACTCTTCTACAACAACAAAGAAGAAAAACAAATAGAACTGCTAGCCAAAACCTTAGAGGAAAACCGACTCCAAATTGTTTTTAATAACCTCAAACAGGCAAGCATGAAACCGGGACTAAACATCTTATTGATGGGAGGTCCCGGTACTGGGAAAACCGCTACCGTTAGAAATTTAGCGCGACAAACAAACCGCTCTATACTAATGGTCTCTATCGATAAGATTCAATCTAAATGGGTAGGCGATTCGGAGAAAAATCTAAAACGCGTTTTTGATGAATACCGCACGCTCTGCAAATCATCCGAGCAAACGCCCATCCTACTCTTTAACGAAGCGGATGCGATCTTGGGAAGAAGAATTGAAGTAACACGTAGCGTCGATCAAATGAATAATGCGCTACAAAACATTTTGCTGCAAGAGCTAGAAGATTTTGAAGGCATTTTTATGGCAACCACGAATTTCGCTACACACCTCGATAGCGCCTTCGACAGACGCTTTCTCTTCAAGGTGGAATTAGAAATGCCTGACGAAGACGTGCGTTTAAAAATCTTAGAAAACAATTTTAAAGATGTCGCGAATGAAACATTGCAAGAGATAAATTCGTTATACAGATTAACGGGCGCACAAATCAATAATATCAAAAAGAAATTGTTGATACGCACCGCACTTGAATTTGAAGCGAGTGCTAATGAAATACTGTTTACTCTTTGCGAAGAAGAGTTTGCTATCAAACGCTCGCAACACAAAAAAGCCATTGGATTCACTCATTAAAAAATAGTTTATGTTATACGCTAGCTTGTTCTCCGCCGCCGCATTTATTATTGGTTTTGTCATCAGTCGATTACTCAGTACCAGCAAACAGTCTGCTATCGAAGCCCGCGCTATCCTGGCTGAAAATCAGGTAAACGATTGTAGTATAGAACTGAAAAATAATCGAGCACGTATCGAAGCACTCTTACAAGAGAAATCTTTCGCGGAGCAAAAGGTGAGTATGCTTGAACAGCAAATAAAAAATAAAGGCTCCGAACAAGAACAGCTTATAAGCACCTTGAAATCCCAGTTTCAAGTAATGGCACAAGAGGTGTTAGAAAGCAAGAGCAAGAATTTTTCAGAACAAAGCGAAAAACAAATTCAAGATTTACTCAATCCTCTAAAAAAAGAAATCACCGATTTCAAAAGTACCGTCACAGATACCTATGAGAAAGAAGCGCGTGAACGACATTCTTTGGAAGGGCGAATCAAAGATCTCGTAGCAACCAGTGATAAAGTAGGAACACAAGCAGATGCTTTGGTGAATGCACTACGTAACAATACCAAACAACAGGGCGACTGGGGCGAGGTGATCTTGGCTTCTATCCTGGCTAATAGCGGTTTACAAGCTGGTCGTGATTTCGAAGAGCAGGCATTTATTAAAACAGCAGATGGGAATATTATAAAGGATAAAGAGGGGAATGCCATGCGTCCGGATGTAAGCATTTACTTCCCTGATAAAAGAAATGTCATTGTCGACTCGAAGGTATCGCTCACCGACTGGGTACGTTATTGCGAAGCAAGTGATCCGAACTTACGTAACGAAGCGATGAAAGCACATATCCGTTCCATTAAAAAACATATCGATGAATTAAGTGCGAAAGACTATCCACGCTATGCCAATGCTTTCGGTCAAGTACTCATGTTTGTTCCCATCGAACCCGCATTTTTAGAAGCGCTAAAAACAGATTCGAGTTTGTGGAAATACGCCTACGATAAAAAAGTATTGTTAGTCGGACCAACGAATCTTATGGCGGTCTTGAAGATTGTCTTCGAAATGTGGAAGGCAGATGCACAGAATAAAAATGCGATTCAAATTGCAGAACGCGCTGGTGAACTCTATGATAAGATTGTCAATTTTCTAGAGAGCTTGAATGAAGTGGGTGAGTTTATTAAGAAGGCGGAACAGTCGCATGCAAAGGCGCTGAAGCAACTTGCTACAGGAAAAGGCAACGCGATGAAAAAAGCGCAAGAGCTAAAAGAGATGGGTGCTAATACCAGCAAAAGCATTCCCACTAAATTTCTCAACGAAGAGGAGGGGAACGATCCTACACAAACAAATTCTAATAACAACCTAAACGCATAATTATGTTCGGCATTGAAATCAAACCAAATTCAATTATCACGGTACACTTAAACGGTGGCGACAGCAATATCAACTTTACCTGTATTAACGACATGCGTGAACTCATTCAAGAATTAAAGTGCATGTTTCACGGCAAGTTGATTGATGTTATTCTAATACAAGAGGGCCGTCGCCTTGGTCAGTTGATGATCGACTGCTCGTAGAAAACATTAACAATTTGGATTCGCACGAAATAGAATAATGTTCTATTTTGCACAACATGAATCATTCGTTGAAACCAATCTGGCTAATTCTAATTATCGCGATTAGTAGTATTGCTTGCTTTGCGCAAAAAGGCGGAAAGCACTCGAAGCAGATTGTAAAGTATGCGGATACTTGTGCGAAGCACAACGACTTTAAATACGTACAATCGAAATATGATACGCTTATTCCGTGTATGAATGGCTTGTTCATTACCTATGACACCTTCGATTATCACCAATATTACCATTTGCTAGGAATGGACTCTTTTGTGGTTAAAGAAGAGGAGGCTGCAAAACTATCGGTGAATAATTATGCCACCGAATATCTATTTGGGCATTTTAGAATGAATTGTAAAAAATGGGGATTGATCGATAGTACGAATCGAGTTATCATTCCATTTATCTGTGATGGAATCGCGCAAACAGGCCAGGATTCTGGGGTTTTCAGCCTTTACAAATTTTCTTTTTCATTAAACACCGGAATTCCTCGCTATAGTTATAACGGCTACTATTATCAGTTTAATAAGAAAGGGGAATTCGTTAATAGTTTAAACCCTTTTGAAATCACAGTTGTTTTCATAAGCGACTTTCACAATACCAACTTCGTGATAAGTCAGGGACCAGGTTTCTATCTGCCTGATAGTTATAGGAAAAATGAAAGATAGTGATTCAAAAAAAGCAAGAGCGATTTGAATAAGAAATCAAATTAGCTTTCATATTTGTCATCTAGTTAGTATGTTTAGGTTTCAAATCATATAAATGAAAACGAACGCTGCTACCGTAGAACAGATTTTAGAAAGTATTAGTCCTGAACGAAAAGATGCTTTTACAAAGCTTCACAAGACTATTCTAAAAAACCTTCCCAAAGGCTTTGAAGCAGCCATTAGCTACGGAGGCCTGGGCTACGTCGTTCCACACAAAATTTATCCAGCAGGTTATCATTGTAAAGCAGAAGAGCCGCTTCCATTTGCAGGTTTATCTTCACAAAAAGCATCGATCAACTTTTACCACATGGGCATCTATGCGAAGCCCGATCTGTTGAATTGGTTTGTAGAAGAATATCCAAAACATTCCAAGCAAAAACTAGATATGGGAAAAAGCTGCATCCGTTTCAAAAAGATGGAAGAAATCCCTTTCGCACTCATTGCCGAACTCATGCAGAAAATAAGCGTACAAGAGTGGATTGATACTTACGAAAGTTTGTATGTGAAGAAGAAGAAATAAAACAATCCTTACTGACTGAAAAGTCAATATGAAATAATTTTTTGAGAGATTTAAAATTTAAGCGAAAATGTATTAGGAGAGACGCATAGCATCTGGCAACATTAACAAAAATGGTATACACCTGTTCCAATAAAGAGCATAATAATTATATCCAAGGGCAATGTTTTGATAATAATCCGGGCGCTTGTCCCAATAATATTTTTCCGAATTAATTGACCACGCAGAAAGACCTAATTTTGATACTAAAAACCACTTTTCTAATAATCGTGCAGAACGTCCATTACCATCACTGAAAGGATGTATTTTAGCCAACCATATATGTATCATCGACGCAAAATAAAATATCTCTTTATGGCTTAATTCTCTATTCAATAATTCATCAATATCGTCAAACAGTTTACTAAATTCTTCCTTTAGAAATTCAGGTTCCACGGCCAAGTAAATTGGTCTTAATGTTTTAGAATCTCTAACACCAACTTGTTCCTTTCTTAAAACCCCTCTTTCTTTAACCGGTAATAAGGTTTTTGATAGTATGGCATGGCTTTTTAAAAAATTAGTTCTATTTAATTTATTCTCAGAAGCAAATGCATACGCTTCCATAAGTGTTTCAATTTCCTGTACTTCTTTGTTTTTAGGCGATGTTTTTTTACCTCTATTTCTAAAAAAACTGTTAGCATCAAGAGTATTACCTTCAATTTTTGACGAATAGAGAGATGATGCTATAATATAATATTCAAAATCTTCTATTGAAAATTGCGTTTTAGATTTTAGCTTATTGAAAACTTCAAACCAATCAACGTTTACTGTTTTTGAATATTCCTTCAAATATTCAGCAGATAATAATTTTAGGTGTTTGCCCACAATGAGTATTTTTTAAAATTGCAGGAATTAATCCTCCAACTAATTTAAAACTTGATAAATTCGCTAGCTATTACAGAGCCTATTACGCAAATTTTTCATCCTAATTACTAATAATAAAGATACCAATTATTATTTTTCTCCTTTACTTTATCCCTTCCATGAAGAAGTACTTCTTTTATTTTCTAGCGATACTTCTCAATTTTCAGTTTCATACAGGACTGGCTTGCAGTGGATATAAATTAACTATCGGCGATAAAACTGTTTTAGGGAGCAACGAAGACGCATGGCGTACTACGCCACATATTTGGTTTGAGCCAAGTAATAAGCAAAATAAATATGGTGCTGCATTCACAGGCTCTAGATTCGACGGTGCGAACGGATATGCGCCTCAATCTGGAATGAATGAAGTAGGCCTAGCCTTCGAACGCTTGGCTTCTTACCACCCATTGCAAAAAAGCGAAAGCAACAAAAAGCCTATCACCAACCAAACTGCGTTTTTAAAGAACATTCTTCATCATTGCAAAAATGTAGAAGAGGCGCAAGCAATGATTGATCAATATGATCGCTCTACTTTTATCGAAGATGTATTTCTCTATGTCGACAAAGACGGCAAACGCCTTGTAGTAGAACCTTATAGTACAACTATTGGAAACGAAGCAAGTTACCTTATATCCAACTTCTGTCCTTCCATAACCTCGAAAGAAAAGGCATTGGAGTTGGAACGCTACAGAAATGGTGTTCATTTCCTGAATAAAATAAAAGATAGTACAGACGACTTTTACAGAAAGCTCTCCGATACCATGCACGTCTGCCGTAACAAAATTGGTGACGGCACGCTATTAACTTCCATTTGGAATCTGCGCGACAAAACCATCAGCCTTTATTTTTATCACAACTACGATAGCGTAATCCATTTTAATTTAAAAGATGAACTTCTAAAAGGTGAACACATTTATCGTATCGACAAACTCTTCCCTACGAATACTGAATTTGAAAAACTAAAAACATATTATACAGCCAAGAACAATAATATAATAGCAATAGGATTAATCCTCCTAGCACTCCTACTTTCAAGCATCGCCATCTATTTTTTAATCAGCTCCTTTCATAAAAACCATTCTGCACTACAACGTATAATTCTAATAGGTACCGCACTAATTAATTTCATACTAACATTCTATTTATACATTCTCTTTTCCAACCCTAACATATATTATTTCACTGCACCCTATACGACTGATAATTCGTTCCTAAATAAGCTATCCTATCTTCCGAACACACTATTGATTGTAATTATCCCAATGATATATTTCAATTTCGTAACGAATAAACCTAATCGATCAAATCACAGTTTCACACTGAACACCCTTTGCTATTTTATCCTGCTTGCAATATTCTATTATTGGCACTTATATACTTTCCTGTAAAAGAAAGTCCTATTAAAACAAGCTGATTTTTTAAACGAACCTTTACTTGGCTTTTATTGTTTATAAGTTAACCTTAACTTGTAAAGTATAACCCATACTATGAAAAAAATTGTCTTCGCTATTCTTGCCTTCGTTCTTTACGGTTCGGCACTAGCACAAGGAAATTCATCTGTTTTCGGTATCATCCGTCAAAACTATTATAGTACCGTCACAAGTCCTTTTGATAGCAGCATCACCTGGCAACAACTCGATTCTTGCACTATCCGCTTAGGCTATAGCAATCCAAGCAATGGACAAGTTTTCCCAGTTGGAAGTAAGCAATATACCCAATCCATTAACTTAACAGGCGCCGCGCTTGATCCATACAACAATACCTATATCTTCCAAAGCGGTACTAATATCTGTTCCTTCGATATGAGCAGCGGAAACCTTATCAACCAGGTTCCGCTTACAAATAGCATGGGAAATTCCTATTTCGATAATTTCCGTTTCAATCATTCTGATTCCTCCATTTATGGTTTATCACGTCGCAATTATTTCGATCCAGTTAGCGGCACCACGAAGGCTGGCGTTTTCTTAGCAAAAGCAAATTCACAAACTGGTACGATTACAGAAATATCAGCTTCCGCAATCACTGGTGGCTACGCGATTCTAGGAAGTGCGATCGATCCCTATCAAATGCTTTACTACTTTTCAGGGGGAAACAATCTAATGGGGGTAGATATGTACACAGGCGCTGTCTATAGCAATCCAACACTAAGTTTCAACGACGGATTCTCTCTTGGTAACTTTACTTATAGCTGCGTCGATACCGCTATCTACGGCTTAGTACGTCAAAATTATTTTAGCTATGTCTACGATCCATTAAATCCCAACGATTCTATGCAGGTGCTTGACTCTTCCTCTCTTAAGCTCGGTCGTGTCAATCCAATCACAGGCGTCGTAACAAATATATCTTCCCATTCGATCGGAATTGGCGCCTATACTATTAACGGTGGCGCTGCCATCGATCCGATTAATAGAATTTATTATTTCAGTAGTGGGAGCGCTATCGTAGGAGTTTCTATGCTTACTGGTCAGATTGTTTCCGCACCAACTTACGCCATATCAGGCGGCGGCGACTATTTTGATTTGATGCGTAATTCAGAGAATTGTTATGCCGCGACACGCATCCGCCAAAATCCGCAAGCAACAACAACTAACAACATTCGTTTTGAATCAGAACTAAACGTATTCCCGAATCCGAGTGCGGGTCGATTCACCGTGACAAACCCCTTTGATAATGGAACACTGACTGTTTACGATGTATTAGGACATCAAATATTAAAAGAGAAAATGAGTGATAAGCAGATGCACATAAACATTGAGAAAGCGGGTATTTACTATCTCCACGTTTCAAACAATAACACTACGCTTAGAAAAGCGATTACTGTGCAATAACACAAGCACAGCAGGATTATTCGCACATTGACAGAAATTTAGCTTAGCTTGTAATTGCTTTAATAATTAAACAAGCTATACAATGAGCCATATACAAGTAATCCTTACGCTAGACATGGAAAATCTTCCTGCTAATTTTCAGGAAATTTTAAAAGAAGAACAAGCGGTTGTTGCTGCGTGGAAAGAACAAGGATTTTTAGAGCACCTATTTTTACGTCAAGAAAGAAACGGTGCTGTCTTAATTTTTAAAGGATTAGAACACGAGAAAGTTGTTGCATTAATGGAAACACTTCCTTTCTTCCCGTTGAGTAAAAGTATCGAGTATTACAACTTGATGAAGCAGTTTTAAAATAGCCGCAAACAAAGCATTTACAAAACACGCTAACACCCCCCAATTTAAAAAGGCGCACGAATTAACTCGTGCGCCTTTTTAATGAACGCTTTTTAAAGCAATTTTATTGTGTTAACACCCTTAATCTCTCCCCAAGTTTTTATCCACCCTTCTAGATTTCACTTTTCACTTTTAATCTTTAATTCTTAATTGTTCAATCTTCCTGCACCACAAGCTTCTGCTCGCGATAGCTATTACCGTCTTTTACTTGTATTAAATAAATACCAG
>JACCDM010019720.1_pt1 | contig 15821 bp, 10 predicted proteins | sample 7445851 | NCBI WGS metagenome assembly JACCDM01 (sample SAMN15323438, study PRJNA562643) | freshwater metagenome | isolation source: river surface water | place: USA:Blue River Watershed | collected 2017-08-16
TGTTGTGCAGCTAACACTCTATAAGGAAATGAATTATCAGTACTTACTCTATACAACTGAGAAGTAGGCTGATTCATATAAGTACTCCAAGTTGTTGCTTCATCAAAACTAACTTGTGCACCACCATCATCAGCAACGATCATGCGCTTGCCATCAGTTGGGTCTATCCACAAATCATGGTGATCTCCATGTGGGGTTCTGAGGGATTGGAAAGTTTTACCACCATCACGACTTTTCATGAAATTAACGTTAGGGCAATAGACCAGATTTTCATTCTTAGGGTCTACAAAAACCTTGGTATAATACCAAGCACGCTGACGAATATTGTTATCATTGCTTTGCAATGTCCAACTCTGACCGCCATCAGCACTCATGTATAGTCCGCCATTTGCATTTTCAATAATGGCATATATTTTTTCTGTATTAGACGGAGCTACAGCTACACCAACAATTCCCCAAGTCCCTTTAGGCAAGCCTTTGGTAGAACTGATGTTGGTCCAAGTTTCACCTCCATCCGTACTTTTCCATAAACCACTACCCTCGCCACCACTTTCCAAGCTGTATGGCGTTCTAATGAGTCTCCATGTACCTGCATATAAAACAGAAGGATTACCTGGCTCCATCACTAGATCACTGCAACCTGTTTGCTCGTTAACATATAAAACTTTTTTCCATGTCTTACCTCCGTCAGTCGACTTAAAGATTCCTCTCTCTTGATTAGGTCCGAATAAATGACCCATTACACCAACCCAAAGGGTATTTGCATCATCTGGGTGGATAATAATATTGGTAATATGCCTGCCATCTTTCAAACCAATATTCTTCCAAGTTTTACCAGCATCCTCTGACTTCCACATTCCACCTAAACCTTCAGAAACGTTACCACGCATGGTATTTTCACCTTCACCTACATAAATTATATTCTCATTTGAAGGAGCCACTTCTACTGCACCAATTGAACTTCCAAAATATTTATCAGTAATGTTTTTCCAATTGTTACCTGCATCTGTTGTCTTCCACACACCACCTCCAGTTGCACCAAAATAGAAGGTATTCTTAGACTTGTAACTTCCAGTTACAGCGCCACTTCTACCACCACGGAATGGTCCGAGCAAACGATAATTTACATTTTTTAGCAATGATGCATCATATGCATTTGAAGCAGCAACAGCTTTTGGCTCTGCGACTTTTTTCTTCTGTGCTTGTACTAGGAAAAACGAGCAAAGCGACAAAAAAGTAAATAGGATCCTTGTCATGTTGTAATTTTTTGAGATCCTACAAGATAAGAAAAATTACTGCTTCATTGTGATCTTGGGTGGGGTGGATTTGGGTATAATTAAGGAAGGGCTTATTTCAGGCATAGCTGACTTGATCTGCTTGATATTGAATAAGTTAGTATCGATAAACCTCCAATTTTTACCCCCATCTTCTGAAATAGCAATCAGGCTAGTAGACAACTCAATATCAGCGATAAAAGAAGTTAATGTCATCGTCTGTGGAATCACAGATTGAAGAATTTTCTTGTGATTGACCACTTCTCCAGGATTACCAAAACTGATTTTTGAAACTCTCCCACCCAATTGTTCAAACACATTCAAAGCGGAATCAGAGATCATCCTCAACTGCTCTTCACCCCCAGCCAATTCTATCATCACTGGATGCATATAACCAATGAACTTTTGGCTATTTTTCTGGGCCAATGCGTTACCCATATCCATTGCGGCAGTTTTTATAGAAGTTGTATGTTGACCACTAACTGTAATACTGATTAAAAGTAATAAGCTCAGTAAACCATGCATGAAAAATTTCATCAGAGATCACGTTTTTTAAAGATGTAAAAAGAAAGTAACCACGTTAAAACTACAAATACAATTGAATATGCGATATGCTTATCTACCGCTGCTAAAGCTGATTTATAATCAGCCTCATTTAATCTCCCTATAAATGGTGGAACAGGTATAAGTCGGTCAGAAATTTCAAGTGGTAAGAATTGACCATAGTCTACACCACCAAATTTTTGAATTTTAAACTTAAAAAAAGCTCCTGCCATACTCTCAACAATCATTCCATAGAAAATAAAGAGCCCATATGCAATGAAAGCCTTACGCACCAACAATCCCAATAAAAAGGCGAAAGATAACTGAGTAAATATTTGGAGAAAAAACAATCCAATATATTTTCCTTTTGTAAACATCTCAACTTTTGTAAGATCAGTTGTTGCAATAAATCCTATTGCTGTTGCAACAAAAAAGAAAAACAGTGTGACCAATACAGCAACTAAAACCACACTGATGAACTTACCCCAAATGAAAGTGTTCTTTTGCCAACCATCGATAATATTTTGTCGATGTGTTCTGAACTGATATTCATTGGTGATAAGCATAATCACAACGATGGCAGGAATAAACGTAAAAAAAGAACTTAGATAGGCTGTAGTGTGATATACTTCAGGAAAATGAAAAGGGTTTCCCAAAAGCATTTTCAACAATTGCCCACTTTGGTTTTTGGGTTTTGTAGACTCATCATAACCAAAATAGACAATAGCATTGATGCCAGGATAAGAGACAGCTGTAGCTAGTAATAATAACCAAAAAGAGAGGTAATTTTTCAGTTTCAGCCATTCGGTCTTGATGATATTTTGAAACGTTGCCATGTGATTCAATTAAATTAATTCGTAAGCTCAAAAAATTTCTCCTCCAACCTCTTTTTCTTGGCTGTTAAGTGAGTCAGCACTAGATGATGTTCAAAGCAATACTTGTTGATGATTTCAGCATTGAGGCTTTGGTCTTTAATAAAACACTCAACACCTTCATTTGTAGCTGCAAGGCGACTGACTCCTGGTAATTGATTGAGTAACTCAATCAACCTTTCTTGATCAACCGCATTTACCAGATAGCAATCTTCATCGGCAAGTACTGAAGCAACAGTGCCTGATGCAATTAACTTACCATACTTTAGAATGGCAACATGATCACAGATTTTTTCAACTTCATCAAGTAGATGACTAGCCATAATAATTGTATGTCCAGCCTCAGCAAGAGATTTTATCAATTCTCTTATCTCTGCAATTCCAACTGGATCTAGTCCGTTTGTAGGCTCATCTAACAACAACACTTCTGGACTTCCCAATAAAGATGCAGCAATCGCAAGACGTTGTTTCATACCTAAACTATAGGTACTGAACTTAGAGTTTCGTCTTTCGTATAACTTAACAGTCTGTAATACTTGTTCAATAGCATCATCATTTCCACGCTGACTAATAGACTGTGTTATACGAAGATTTTGAACAGCAGAGAGATAATGGTAAAAATTGGGCGTCTCTAGCAAAGATCCAATTCTCTTTCTTTGTACCATTGTAGATGGCTCACCAAACCAGGAAAAACTTCCTGCATCTGGTCCGAGTATATCTAATATGATACTGAGTAAGGTAGTTTTACCACTTCCATTTGGACCTAAGAGACCAAATACAGAACCTCGGGGAACATCAAAAGACACATTGTCAAGTGCCTTAATCTTTCCAAAAGATTTGGATAAATTATGTATCTGTAGAACAGACATAGCAGATTTTTTTACAAGGTAAATCTATTTTAATAAAGTGATTTACCGCTCATAGAAACTGCTATAATGCAATTTTTGATTAGTTTCTGATTGGTCTTCCGCTCTTTAATACAGATTGAATTCTTTCTAAGGTTTTCTTTTCTCCACACAAACTCAAAAATGCTTCACGTTCTAGATCCAATAAATATTGTTCAGAAACCAAGGTAGGTTCACTCAAATCACCACCACACATTACATAGGCCAATTTTTTAGCAACAAATGCATCATGCTCAGTTGCATAACCTCCTTCTTTCATTACATGGATACCGGCTAACAAAGCTCCTAAACCAGTACGCCCCAATACTTTGATGTCTGTACGTTGTTGAGGCATTACATATCCACTATTGTATAATTCAATTACTGAACGCTTTGCTTCACTAATTCTTCTGCTCTGGTTCATGATAATTTCATCTTGACCTTTCCTTAAGACTCCGATTTGAAATCCTTCAGCGGCAGAAGTCGCCACCTTGGCAGTCGCGATATTGATAAACCTATTTTTCAGCGTTATGGTTTCAGGTTCATCTTCATGCATCTCATCAGCTGCACGCAATACAAATTCTTTTGTACCACCACCACCAGGTATAACACCAATTCCTAATTCAACTAAGCCAATATAGGTCTCTGCTGCTGCACAAACTTTATCGGAATGTAAACTTAATTCACAAGCACCCCCTAATGATAATGAATGTGGTGCAACCACTACAGGGATACTAGAATACCTTGCCCTCATCATGGTATTTTGGAACATCCTGATGGCCATGTCCATCTCATCATACTCTTGTTCTATGGCCAACATAAAGATCATGCCCACATTGGCACCAGCAGAGAAATTATTTCCTTCATTGGCAATGACAAGTCCCTTATATTTTTCTTCTGCAAGAGAAATACTTTTCTGAATTCCTTCAAGCACTTCGCCTCCAATACTTCCCATTTTTGTATACCACTCCAATCCCAAAACATCATCACCTAAATGATAGGTTCTGCATGCAGAATTCTTCCAAAGGGTTTGTCCCTCAAAATGCTTCATTACGATGAATGCATTTTCTTGTCCGGGTGCATACACCGACTCTAATGACTTTGTAATTGGAGAATACACCAATCGCTTACCGTCTTTCACAGTAAAGAAAGTGGAGTGACCTGCTGCTAACATTTCATCAACCCAGGTAGCAACAGAATGACCATTCTTCTTCATTTCATTTACACATTTCTCTACTCCCAAGAGATCCCATGATTCAAAGGCGCCAATCTCCCATCCAAATCCTGTCATCATTGCATTATCAATACTGTGCAATGAATCGGAAATTTCAGGTACTCTGTTTGAAATATAAGAGAATAGATTGTAATGAAACAACCTGTAGAACTCCCCTGCCTTATCAGGAGAATTAAACAACATCTTTAATCGCGTATGTAAATCATCAATAGGTTTAGCAGCTTCTAATGCGGCAAATTTTGGTTTTTTTCTTGGACCATATTCCATGGTAGCCAGATCAAGTGTAAGTATTTCTTTTTCACCAGCCGCATTCTTTGTCTTCTTAAAAAATCCTTGTCCGGTTTTATCACCTAGCCACTTATTTTCAGAAAGCTTGTTTAGCCAATCTGGAATTTTGAATTGATCACGCGCTTCGTCATTCGGGCAATTATCATACAATCCTTTGGCCACATGAATCATGGTATCAATACCTACAACATCTGCTGTGCGGAAAGTAGCAGACTTGGGGCGGCCAATAATGGGTCCAGTCAGAGCATCAACTTCATCAATGGTAAAACCCATTTTCTCTTTTACACCCAACAAAGACATGATACCGAAGATGCCAATTCGATTTGCAATAAAACCTGGAGTATCCTTACAGAGAACAGTCGTTTTACCCAAATACAAATCACCATACTGGATCAGAAAATCAATCACCCATTTTTCAGTATGAGCTGTAGGAATGATTTCGAGCAGACGAAGATATCTTGGAGGGTTAAAGAAGTGTGCCCCACAAAAATGTTTCTGAAAATCAGCAGATCTTCCTTCTGCCATCATATGAATGGGGATACCAGAAGTATTAGAAGTGATAAGCGTTCCAGGCTTTCTATACTGCTCTACTTTTTCAAATAGCTTTTGTTTGATATCTAAACGTTCAACAACCACTTCTACGATCCAATCACAAGAAGCTATTTGAGGCAAATCATCATCAAAATTTCCTGTCGTAATTTTTTTTACAACATCCTTTGTATAAACTGGTGAAGGATTTGATTTGATTGCATTTTGTAATGCAGTATTGACAAGCTTATTTTTTTCAGCTTTTTTTGCATCAGCAGATGCATCAGGTGTTACAATATCTAATAATAAAACAGGAATACCAATGCCTGCAAAGTGACAAGCAATTCGAGATCCCATTACACCACTTCCTAATACAGCAACTTTTTTGATATGAGGTTTCATAAGCATGCAACTTTATCTGATGTAAGTTACATAAGCTTCCGGAAAAAATCATGAAACCTTAGAGCCTCCGAGAATTAAATTTTCAGGCTGAACAAAATGAAGTTTTCCTTGTTCATCTTCAGCCATTAGTATCATTCCATTGCTATCAATTCCTCTCATTTTTCTTGGAGCAAGATTGGCCACAACCACAACTTGTTTTCCCACAATAGCTTCAGGCTCAAAATGCATAGCGATACCAGAAAGTATTGTTCGTTTTTCAAAACCAAGGTCAACCTCCAATTGCAACAATTTATCAGCTTTAGGAACTTTTTGAGCAGATAAAATAATCCCTGTCCTTAAATCAATTTTTGCAAAATCATCAAACTGAATCTCAGCTTTAAGTGGCTCTGATACTTTTTCTTCCATTTTTTCATTTTTTTGATCAGATGATACAACCAATCCAGCTTTAAGTTTTTCCAATTGAGTTTGAATTTCCTCATCCTCTATTTTTCTGAACAACAATTGCGGCTCCCTCAATGAATAGCCTACACTGAGTAATTTTAGACTGCCAGCATTCTCCCAATCCAACATTTTATCTACCACTTTCATCATGTAGCACATTTTCTTGGCGGTAGAGGGCAAGAATGGATTGATTAAAATAGCAAGGTTGGCAGTTAACTGTAAACAGTTAAACATACAATTATCAATCAATGCCTGTTGTTCAGGATTTGATTCTAATTGTTTTGCAAGAATCCAAGGTTCTTTCTCTTGCATGTAGCGATTACCTTTTCTTGCAAGATCAATCACTGCAAATAAAGCCTCGCGAAACTTATATCCTTCAAGTGCTTCTTCAACAATTGTTTTTGCACGTTTGATGTCTTCTTGGATTTGCAGGTCTTTTTCATCAGCAACCTCATTGTGATAAGCAGGCACTTTTCCCTTACACAACTTATGCATAAGCACGAAAGTCCTGTTTACATAGTTACCAAATATGGAAACCAGCTCACTGTTTACTGCATCTTGAAATCCTTTCCAAGTAAATTCACTATCCTTCGACTCAGGTGCAATTTGCGTGAGATAATAACGAAGCATATCAACACATTGATCTCCCCCATTTTCTTTTTTCACAAAGTCTTGAATAAAGTCACGCATTTCGAGTTTCCAGTTTCTACTGGTACTCATTTTATCACCTTCCAAATTCAAGAATTCATTAGCGGGAACATTTGCAGGCAAAATATTACCATGCAGTTTTAGCATCACTGGAAAAATGATACAATGAAACACGATGTTATCCTTACCAATAAAATGTACTAGTTGTGTATCTTGGTCATACCAATATGGCTTCCAATCTTTGTTATTATCTAAGGCCCACTGACGGGTTGCTGAAATATAACCTATTGGCGCATCGAACCAAACGTACAATACTTTTCCAGCAGCATCTTTAAGAGGCACTTTAACACCCCAGTCAAGGTCACGTGTAACGGCTCTCGACTGCAAACCACCATCAATCCAACTTTTACATTGTCCCACAACCGATGGTCTCCAATCTTGTCCGTGTTCTTCTATGATCCATTTTCTTAGAAAATCTTCATGCTTGGCCAAAGGAAGATACCAGTGGGTGGTTTTCTTTTTGACAGGAGCCTGACCGCTGATGGTACTTACTGGATTAATCAATTCATCCGGACTCAACGCTGTTCCACAGGATTCACACTGATCTCCAAATGCCCTATCACTTTTACAATGAGGGCATGTACCCTTGATGAATCGATCAGCTAAAAATGTCTGAGAAGCTTCATCAAAATACTGTTCCGTCTCTTTCGTTTCCAATTCACCTCTCTCATGCAAGTAGGTAAAGAACTCACTAGAGGTCTCATGGTGAAGTGGGTCAGATGTCCTGTGGTATATATCAAAGCTTATTTGTAGGTCAGCAAAGTCCTCCTTCATGGCCTGATGATACTTGTCGATAATAGCTTGTGCGGTTGTTCCCTCTTTCATTGCTTGAATGGGGATGGCAGTACCATGTTCATCACTTCCACAAACAAAAACGACATCCCGTTTTTGTGATCTTAAATAGCGCACATAAATATCTGCAGGAATGTAGGCACCAGCCAAATGTCCAATATGTTTCAATCCATTGGCATAAGGCAAAGCGGAGGTAACTAAGTATCTTTTAGGAGTAGGCTTCATTGTCTGATTTGGTATTTGCAAAAATAGCCAAAATGTAGCGAATGCATCCATCACATTTTCAAGACCAAACACTATTTTTACCTCATGAAAGTTCCTCCATATCTCAAGCCTGGCGATAAAATTGCAATTGTTTGTCCCGCTGGTTACATGCCTACCCAAAAAGCTATGGCATGCATTAAGACATTTAAAAAATGGGGATACACTGTAGTCAAAGGAAAAACCCTGGGAGGTAAATCAAAAAATTATTTCTCAGGAACCCCGGAAGAACGTTTACAGGATTTTCAAGTTCAGTTGAACGACCCTTCCATTAAAGCAATTTTATGTGGAAGAGGGGGCTATGGCACAACGCATTTATTGGACAAAATCGACTGGAAAGAATTCAAGAAAAATCCAAAGTGGATCATTGGCTTTAGCGATATCACTATACTGCATACCTACCTACAACATGAGTTGAATATTGCAAGTATTCATGGACCGATGGCTAATGCATTTAATGACGACAATGGCATCAACAGATACACCTTATCTTTAAAAGATACATTCGAAGGTAAACCCGTTCAATACAATTGCTTACCGCATAAACTGAATAAAATAGGGATGTCTAAAGCCCCAATTGTTGGAGGTAATCTTAGTCTACTCGCTCACTCAATAGGCACCAATGCAGAACTAGTAACCGATGGTAAAATATTATTTATTGAAGATGTAGGAGAACAATTGTACAATGTTGATAGGATGTTATTACAATTGAAAAGAGCAGGTAAATTAAAAAAGCTAAAGGCGTTAATCGTTGGTGGTTTTACCCAAGAAAAAGACACTGAAAGGCCTTTTGGAAAAGACTTGTATCAAATCATCAACAACGTTATTCAAGAATACAAATACCCAGTTTGTTACGGATTTCCTATCAGTCACGATAAAGAAAATGTTGCAGTTTCAATAGGTTCAGCCTATCGTTTGGAAATTACAGAAGACTTGGTTACTCTTTCAAGTTGCTGATTACCCTATCAAGTGTTTCAGTGCTGAGTTGATCTGCGAGTAGATAAAATTGAAACCCGACTGTTGAAGTTTTGAACTATCAACTGTAGTGCTCTTTAAAACTTCTACACTCATCTCTCCCATGATCAATTTAAGCATGAACGAAGGAACATGAATTGGTAGATAGAGTGACCCGTTCATTGCTTTTGCAATACCCAATGTAATTTCTTGGTTGGTGCAAGGTTGAGGTGCTGCCAAGTTATAGGCGCCATTCATCTCTGAAGTTTCAATTGCATGAATGAAAGCGCGACAAAGATCATCGATATGCACCCAACTCACCATTTGTTTACCAGATCCGAGAATTGCTGCTACACCTAATCTTGCAGGCTTTTTAAATTCTACCAAAGCACCGCCTTCATTGCTCAAAGCAATTCCTAAACGAAGTTTCACTAACCTTTTGCCAAGCGATGAAACCTTATCTATACTTTCCTCCCATGCTTTACAAGTCTGTCCAAGAAAATCATTTGCTGCAGGATCATTCTCATTGAATACTTTTCCATTATCTGGTCCGTACCAACCTATAGCAGAAGCACTGATGACGGTTTTTACTTTATTGGGCTGAGATGAAAGACATTGATATAGGAGTTCACTCGATTTTGTCCTACTCAACCTTATTTCCTCTTTTCTTTTCTTGGTCCACCTTTTTTTAGCTACACCTTCACCGGCAAGGTGTACGATATAATCTGCTTGCTTTAGGGCTTCATTATCGATTGTCATTGTCTCGGTATTCCACTTGGCATAAAAGATTTTGCCACTGGGACGAAAACTATTCTGTTGATAAGTAGTTTTATATGCTGAAGCAGTCGCGATGGGATTACGTGATAAAATTATCACATCATATCCTTGTTGAAGAAGATGTCTGCTAAGGGAAGTGCCAATCATTCCCGTACCGCCTGTTATCATTACCGTTGGCATATTGAATTTTTTTACAAAATTAACGTTTCTCCCCTCAAGAAAACATTAAAAAAAACGCCCCGGTAAAAACCGGGGCGGGCAAGCTAATTTTGGTTTTTCATCAATCGGGCTTTTTGCCTTCTAGGAAAGTGTTTATAGTGCTGATTTGCGTTACATTGTTCTCGTCCTTGCCTACTGAATAGCTGCTATAGAACTTTTCAACAGAAGCAAGTGTGGTATTGTGTACTTGCAAATTATGTCTCACGTATGCAGGAATACTTTCATATTCATTATTGGGATCCTGAGCATTGAAATTGAAGGAAAGGTTCCTGAGCTTGTAAAGACGTTCAGCCGCTCTTGCCCTTTGCGCTTCAGCTTCATCAACTGGAGCAGGCTCTTCCATTATTGGTTCAAATGCCACAACTTCTTCTTGCACAGGTAAAGCTGCTGCTGGTTCTTCATGGAAAACAAGCTCTATCAGATCTTCTGTTTCGTTTTCAGCCTTGGGCAATTCCATCAAAGGTTGAACAGATTGTTGTGCAAATTGAACAGGCTCTTCCACCTTAATTTCAATTTTTTGTTCCTGTACCTGTTGAACGGGAGCGGGTTCATTTACATAGATCTGAGCTGGCTTTGTTAAAAATCCAGTAGAAGCAACTGGACTAACTGCTACTTCTTCCATTTTAACAGGAGCAACGAGTTCTTGCTCAACAATTGGCTCAGCGGTTTTTTCAGAAAGATCGAATTGTACTGGCGCAGAAAATGTTTCTACATCCAATTCAAAAACAAGTGGTGCTTCTTCATTGATAGACTCAATAACAAGTTCTTCCTCAATAACTTCATTCACCACTTCTGCAGGTAATTCTTCAACTACAGGTGCTACTACTGTTTCAGCAACAGGCGTTAAGTCAAATACAACCGGTTCCTCTATTTTTTGAAGTTCCACTTCTGCTATTGGTTCTTCTATAACTTCAGCAACTGGTTCAGCAGGCTCAGCCGGAATCAAGTTTACAGGCTCAGGCTGTGGTTTTGGAGCAACATCCAATGTAAACATGATTTTTTCTTCTTTCGCCTCTTGTTTCACTTCCGCTTTAGGTTGATCACCAAATGGAGATTTTTGTTCAAAGCCTGTTGCGATGATGGTTATGCTGATTTCATCACCTAAAGATTCGTCATAGCCAAGTCCGAGAATTACATCAGCATCTGGACCAGCTTGTGTCAATAAAAATTCTTGAATTGTTTCAACCTCATCCATGGTAAACTCACTATCACCAGTGCGAGAATTGATATTGATCAAAATCCATTTCGCTCCTTTGATATCATTATCATTTAACAATGGAGAGTTGAGCGCTTGTTCAATTGCAATTTGTGCTCTGTTTTCTCCCTTAGCGCGAGCACTACCCAAGATTGCAACACCACCATTACGCATTACGGTACATACGTCTGCGAAGTCGACGTTGATTTGCCCGGTAGAGTTGATTACATCTGTAATACATTTTGCAGCAGTTGCTAAAACATTATCAGCAGTTGACAATGCAGCACTCATGGTAAGGTTACCAAACTGATGTCTTAATTTATCATTGCTGATCACCAAAAGTGTATCTACATTTTCTTTTAGTTGATTGATGCCATTTTGTGCATGCAATGCCCTTTTCTTTCCCTCATAGGAGAAAGGTGTAGTTACAATACCTACTGTAAGAATACCCATATCCTTACAAATCTTTGAAATAATTGGTGCACCGCCAGTCCCGGTACCCCCACCCATTCCGGCAGTTACAAATGCCATCTTGGTATTTACTTCAAGGATTCTTCTGATTTCATCCAAACTTTCCTCTGTTGCTTGACGGCCAATTTCAGGATTAGCACCAGCTCCGAGACCTTGTGTTAAAGAGGGACCCAGTTGTACCTTATTGGGCACTTGACTTGTTGCCAATGATTGTGCATCAGTATTGCAGACAACGAAATCAACGCCGTCTATACCTAAACTATGCATGTAGTTTACAGCATTGCTTCCGCCGCCACCTACTCCGATGACTTTGATAATGGATGATTGTTCTTTTGGGAGATCGAATTGTAACATTGTTATGGGTTTATGGGTTTTAGTAGTAAGTATTGTTTATAGTTGCTTATCACCTTCTTCTTTAAACAGATCAATTAGACCATCTTTAATGGTGTTCATGAAATCAGAAAGTGTTTTCCTGCCTTTTGTAGGAACTGCAGTTACCACAACATCGCCTTCTTCTGTTTGTGCTTCAGTCTCGGCTTTTGCAACAGTTTTATTGGCATGTGGATTAAGCTTATTCTGGTTGTTCTCGTAAACGTTGTACCCCTTAAGAATCAAGCCTATACAAGTTGCATACATTGGTTTTTCTAATTCAGCAATATGATTAGCAGCCAAATGTTCATTAGGATAACCAATTCTTGCATTGAGGCCTGTTGCATATTCTGTGAGCTGTATCAAGTGCTTTAACTGGGAACCACCGCCAGTTAGCACAATACCGCCATTGAGCATTTTATTATCTAGTCCAACTTGCTTCAAATGGAAAGTAACAAATGCCAAAATTTCACTCATTCTAGCCTGAATGATAGAAGCCAAGTTTTTCACACTGATTTCTCTTGAAGGCATCCCTCTTAATCCAGGTATTTTAATAAATGCATTGGCTTGAGCGGCATCAGAAAGAGCACTACCATATTGAATTTTCATCAATTCAGCCTGTGTTTTGAGAACACCTAAGCCCATTTTGATATCATTGGTAATGTTCTCACCTCCAAATGGAATAACAGCAGTATGCTTCAAAATACCCTCATAGAAAACAGCAAGATCTGTTGTACCACCACCAATATCCAAAATGGCGATACCAGCTTCAATGTCTTGTTCACTCATAACAGCTGCAGATGATGCAAGAGGTTGAAGCATCAAATCCTTTACACGTAATCCAGCTTTCTCTACACTGCGATTAATGTTTCTAATTGCATTTCTATCACCTGTGATGATATGAAAATTTGCTCCAACTTTTACCCCAGTGTAACCAATTGGATCTGCAATATTTTGGTGATTATCGACAGTAAATTCTTGAGGAATCACATCAATAATCTGATCACCTGCAGGAATATAAGTCTTGTACTGATCAGCAATTAGTTGATCAATTTCAAATTGTTTGATTTCATCTTCAGTCGATCTTCTTACAATATCACCACGGGTCTGAAGACTTTTGATGTGATGACCTGCAATTCCAACATAAACTTCATTGATTTCTAGTCCCGGATTTGAAGCATAGCAATTCTTCAAAGCCGTCTCGATGGCTTTAATGGTTTGGTCAATATTCAAGACCATTCCATGTTGAACGCCATTGCTGTTGGCTAATCCAAATCCTAGAATTTCAAGTTTTCCGAACTCATTTTTTCTACCTGCAATTGCGGCGATCTTGGTGGTTCCAATGTCAAGGCCTACAATGATGGGTTGTTCCTGTGTCATAGCGTATTTTTTACTGGGTTTTTTGCGTTGTTTTTAGTTGAATTAAAGTTGAATCAATCAGCTTTGTTGTATCAATTACTTTATAATTGGTTCCACGTTTTATGCACACTGCTTGATCTTTATACTGCAAATCAATTTGTGAGTATTTAGACCAATTTCCTTCTTCATTAATGCGCTTGTACAATACTTTCAATTTTGAAAAAAGTTTCGACCAGTCGCTTCTCACTCCTAGCTGAATAACTTGATCACCCATTTGTGTCATTACTTCGAAACTGAGATCAGGATTGATGTTTACTTGTTCAATTTGTGCCATCCATAAAGAATCTGACTTTATGAAATTGGACAGACTAACAATACGCTTCATCAAAACAGTATCAGCAGCTGAAGGTGTTGATGCAATTTGAGCATAGTTGGTAAACACAGGTAAAGAGACAACACCTGCTAATTTGACTGGTAGTAAAGCATATTGATCATCGATGTAAAACGAATTACCCGCTGGAGTGAATAGTCGCGCTACTGGATTACGCTGCTCAACCCTCAAGTGTAATTTTCTCACTTGATCAAAATAGATATCTGCATTGCGTATCCATGGATTTTTCTCCAATTGTTTCTCTAATGCATAAATATCTAGCGATGTTACAGGCTTCCCAACAGGATAGGTATTACGTGCCGCAGGCCAAAGGGTATATACGATTTCATCTTCATCTAACATCCTAAATGGAAGCTGATCATCAAACTCAACAATTACTTCTTTACAAAGATTTTTTTGTTCCTTGTTCACTGCACTGATCAAAAGCAAAGTGATACCCGACCCAATGGATAGCCAAAGGATAATGGTCAGTACTTGCTTGATGAGTGGCTTGTTGATCTTCATGATGCTAATAAGCAATTTTTTAAAGGTTCAACCATCTTATCTATATCACCAGCACCTGCCGTAATCAATAATGCTGGTTTAATGCTCTTTATATAATCGACCATCTCCTCTTTTGACAATACACTCACTTTATCTTTCATCTTACTTGCTAACCACTCGCTTGTGATACCAGGAATTGGCAATTCCCGTGCAGGATAGATGGGTAATAAAATCACTTCATCAGCCAGATCCAACATCTCAGCAAAACCATCTACCAAGTCTCTGGTACGTGTAAATAAGTGTGGTTGAAAAACAACTGTAGACTTGCGATTAGGGAACATTGCCTTTGCACCTGTAATCAATACTTTCAATTCCTCAGGATGGTGTGCATAATCATCGATAAAAACAAGTTCATCCGTATGCAGTACATATTCAAATCTTCTTTTTACACCCAAGAAATTAGAAAGTGCTGTTCTGATCAAGTCATCTTCAATTCCAAGGTGTTTGGCAATGGCTATGGCAACAAGACTGTTTTCAACATTGTGCATTCCCCCCATCTTCAAATGAATGTTCTCTATGCTCCAACCCGGACCATTTACAGCATAGTGGTATCCACCATCTTTAATTGCTAAAGCTGTAGTATAGATATCAGCAGTATTGTCATTTAAATGATAGCTATAATGCATAGCTGCCTTTAACTCATCTTCACGTTGAATACCCTTTTTTGAAAGCAACAACCCATCTTGCTTCAAATTGGAAGTGAATTGAACAAATGCATCCTCCATTTCACTTGCAGTATGGTAGATGTCGAGGTGATCAGGATCCATAGCAGAAATAGAGATAATATTCGGATAGAGCTTTAGAAAGCTTCTGTCATATTCGTCTGCTTCAATCACTGCAACTGGATTAGGATGACTCCAGAAATTTGTTTGATAATTACTAGCAATACCGCCTAAAAATGCATTACATCCATATCCACTATCCCTCAATACATGGGCAACCATTGTGCTGGTTGTAGTTTTTCCATGTGTACCTGCTATGCAAATATTATAAGTATCCTTGGAGATGATTTGCAGCATATCACTGCGCTTCAATAACTGAATATCATTGTTTTTACACCAATTGAGAATAGCACTATCAGCAGGAATTGCTGGAGTATATACAACCAAATCAGCATCTTGAGGGAACTCTTTCACATCATCATTAAAATGAACATAAATACCTTCAAGTTCAAGTTGCTTAGTTAAGGCAGTGGATGTTTTATCATATCCAGTAACAACTATTCCTTTGCTATTAAAATAGCGCGCTATTGCACTCATACCAATACCACCTATTCCCAGGAAATAGACTTTTTTGATATTTTGTATGTTAGTCAA
>JACCDM011411255.1_pt1 | contig 15811 bp, 7 predicted proteins | sample 7445851 | NCBI WGS metagenome assembly JACCDM01 (sample SAMN15323438, study PRJNA562643) | freshwater metagenome | isolation source: river surface water | place: USA:Blue River Watershed | collected 2017-08-16
AAGAAGAACTATTCGTTTACGAAAATTTCGACAACGCTAGTGCAACACTGACCAATAACACTGGTGGAGCGAATAGCAAAGGATTCTCTGATCGCTGGACCCATGTCAGCACAGTCAAGACGGGAACAAGTGTTGTTCAGGGCACAAGCCTACCTCTGCCATATTTAGGAACTTCCAGCCGCGAGCAATATCCACTTGGTGTTGGCCTAAATGTTGAGACTTCCACTTCACCTAAAGCGCTAACTCATCCGTCGGGGGGAGCAGAAGCGCAAATTTCCAGGCCTTTGACAAATCAGATCTCGATGGCCTCCAGTCAGACCCTTTACATGAGTTTCTTGGTCAACGATTCGACGGCGCAATGGGACGCTCAGCACATGTTTGGATTTATGACTGGGCTGCCTGGAAACACAAGCGACAACACTGGGCGCTCATTGCTATTTGGTTTTGTCCACAGTGCCGGACCTCAGGGCCAATACGGAATCGATTACGGTCCAGCAAACGTAATGGCCTATTGTTCAGAAGCTTCAACTCCTAACTGTGGTGCGACAAAGGCAAGCCCAAGTTATTCGGCAGTTTCTACTCTCTCTGGTGGCTGGACTGGAAATACCGATGGTTACTCCAACATGGTGTTGGTCAAGATTGTCACTGCGATTGGTAGCAACGACAATTTTTACCTGAAGGTATTCAAGCCAACAGACCGCGTTCCATCGACAGATTCGGGCATCGTTTGGGATGCTACATATAGCGCAGATTTATCTGACAACTTCCAACGACTGACCTATCAGGGATCGGCGACAAGTTTCGCGACGATGGATGAAGTGCGATTAGGCACAACCTACAACGCAGCGGTTGCCCCTGTCGCTTGTTGCAATGTGACATTTGTTCCTTCCGGTGCAATCGGCACAGCCCTTTATATGCCCAAACAGTACATTCCTGCCAGCACCTCCACAGAACTTAGAGCAAACCTGTTCTCTAGAACGGGCGGCACCTTTGACAAGTGGACAACACAAAGTGATGGCACAGGAACCTCTTACTTAAACCGCCAGAGCATTTCGATTTCGCAAGACATAACGCTGTACTCCCAATGGGTAACTTCCAGCTACACGATTTCTTATGCGGCAGGTGCGAACGGAACAGGAACAACTCAGACAGTTACAAAGTCACATGGCGTGAACATAACCCTGGCAAACTCCGCCACAGCAAACTCTTGGTTCACAAGAGCCAACTACACAGTTACCGGATGGGCTACCACTGATGGTGGGGCACAGACCAGCGCACTCGGATCGAGTTTTGCCACCAACTCCAACACTGTGCTTTACCCGGTGTGGACACTAAATTCCTACTCGGTCACCTTTGCATCTAACTATGCAGGTGGGGCTGATCCAGTAATTCAGAGCGTTCAACATGGTGTCAGCACGTCGCTCACTGCTAATAGTTTTACTAGGGCCGGCCACACCTTTGCGGGTTGGACGCAAAATTCAGACGGCACTGGAACCAGTTACACAAATAGTCAAAGTGTGGCATTTACTTCCAGCCAGACCTTGTATGCAAAGTGGGACATAAATACCTACACAATCACTTTGGCCGCTGGAGCAAACGGCACCGGATCTAGCCAACTACTCACTAAGACTTATAGCCAGACTCTGGTGCTACCTAGCTCAACTAGTGCAAATGCAATGTTTACCAGGAGTGGGTATTTCGTTTCTGGATGGACTACCGCTGATGGCAGCACTGAGTCACACGCACTCGGTGGAAATTTCACAACGGATGCAGCGACCACTCTTTATCCGGTCTGGGCTCTGAGTAGTTTCGTAATTACTTTGAAGGCCGGAACTGGTGGCTCAGGTTCGGATCGCACGATTACCAAGAGCCCATCTGTAAGTGCCACACTTCCAAGTTCGACCCTAGCCAATAGTTATTTCACTTATTCGAACAAAAAAATTACTGGATGGTCTCTGGCTGCTGATGGAAGCACCCTGGATTATGAACTTGGAGCGAGCTATACCCCGGATGTAAATGTCACTCTTTACCCTGTTTGGAGCTCCGGATGTACAACAACGACTGCTCAGAGGTTCGTTGATGGAATTCCATACAACATTGTCTACGTTCAGAACACCGGAACATGCACTTGGAACATCCCCGCTGGCATCACCTCAATTGAGGCGCTGGTAGTTGGCGGTGGCGGTGGCGGTGGCGGTGCGTATGACAACGCTGGAGCCGGTGGAGGTGCCGGAGGTCAAGCAAAAATTAGTGGCACCCTAGATGTAACAGGTATGAGCCACATCTCCATTCGAGTTGGTGCTGGCGGAACCGGTGGAACCGCTAACAGACTCGTGTCTCCTTTTGATAACCAAGGAAATGGTGGAGGAACGTCTGAGGTATTTCTTGATTTACTGTCGAGAGTCACTGCGCTGGGTGGTGACGGGGGTAGCCCAAGCCGCAGAGATTATCTGAGCCGTACGTCTGGAACTGGCGGTGCAGCCGCAACAAGCAACACTCAAGCTCGCGGTGGAGCTCACGGCGGCGGTGGCGGTACCGGCGGTGGGGGCGGTGGCGCTACTGGCGCAGGAACATTCCGAGGGGCTGGCGGTGCCGGTCTAGTAACTGGCTTTGAAGGAATCACTGCAACTTATGGCACTGGAGCCGCGGGAGGAACCGGAGGAACAGTATCCACCTCACACGCTGTCGCCAATAGCGGTAACGGAGGTCGAGGAGCAGGATCCGGCAGCAGCTCGAATCAAAATGGGTCAAATGGAGGCTCTGGTTTAGTAGTCATCAGGTACGCGGCAGTTGCTATGACAGTCACTTACAACTACAACGGTGCAACCGGAGGCAATTCCACCACCACATCGCCTTATATATCTGGCAGCGCGGCGATCACGCTCCCAGTGCCAACCAAGACTAATTCTGTCTTCGATGGATGGTTCGTCTCTCCAACATTTGCTGGAACGAAACTTGGATCAACGTATTCACCGTCAGCCGATGTAACTCTTTATGCCAAGTGGGCAGAAGTTAGAAATGCCCCATCGGCCCCTGTGAGTGTAAGTGCTGTTTCTGGCCCAGCATCTCTGGTGGTCTCATGGGCACCTCCTGCGAGAGCAGCTGGAAACGTACTTACTGGCTATCAACTGGAATATTCAACTAACGGTACAGAGTGGACAATTGTGTCGAGCACAATTTCATCCACCGCTCGCAGCTTCACAATTTCAAATGTTGTTGTCGGTACCAGTTACTACACACGTGTAGCTGCCCAATTCACTGGCGGGCTAGGCGCCTATGGGTATCCATGGACCAAGATCTACGAAACAACTACTCGAGCCCGCGAATCTGACCTTATTACCTATACTTCTGGCTTCGGGTTGACGGGTGGCGCAGCCACTGCCAATTCGAGCTCTCCATTCACGCGAATCCGATACCGAATGGAGGCTACGTACGGTGGATCCCAGAATTACGCTGATGTTGATTTCCTTCGCACTCTGAGCACTACAGCTACATACAGCGAGACCTATGACAGCATCTCCAAACTGCAGGTGCCAACTACCGCTGGTGCTGGAAGCCAATTTGAAATAAACGCAAATATCGCCGACTTGTCAATTGAATCCAATGTGTCAGGTGTTGAGAATGGTTATGGTCTCACAGGTCGAGTCGAGATCTGGCCATGGAACTACGGAGTTGCCCCATCGACCGGATTCTCAGAACGCGTTGCGAACACTTATGACGATGCAGATACACCAGGCATGGATGGGGTCTACGGCTCATTCCAGGTCCACCGAATTGGTTCGGTGACAAACCAAACCGTCCTAGCTTGGAACAGGCACTTTGAGGGATTGGCCGCTGCAGAAATTGGATTTGGAGATTACTCGGGAGCCAACTCGGACTGGACATTCTGCACAAATGTTTCAGGCTGCGGAAGCCGAACGAACTTTTTGTGGCAGGCATTTATAAACAAGCCAACTCAGGTACTTGCGCTAAAGACCGTAACCTTCAACGCAAACTTTGGCTCCACTCCTGCAACGACTAGTCAAGTAGTAACAAGTGGAACTGCGACCTCTCTAAGCGCAAATACGTTCAGTCGCTCGGGCTATGTGTTTGTAAATTGGACAACAAATGCAAACGGAACCGGCTCCAGCTACTCAAATTCTGGAACCATAACCACTGCGAACGATTTGACGCTATATGCACAGTGGCGTGACAGCGTGTTTACAGTTACGTATAACAAAAATGGTGCTTCTGGAGCTGCCGAGCGAGCTAGTGAGTCATACACACTCGGTGCAACAGCAATAACTTTGCCCCTGGTTGGAACCATGGCGAAGACTGGTTATGTGTTTGGTGGCTGGAGCACCACTCAAGACGATGCAACAACAAAAATTAACGGCACGTATACACCAACGCAGAGTGTGACTCTTTACGCTCTGTGGACAGCTGGCCAATACAGCTATAGCTACAACGTAAATGGTGCAACATCTGGTGCCCCATCAACGACATCAGGCACATACACGACCGGTGGTACTGCCATAACACTCGCGACGCAAAGCACAATGGTTAGAACTGGCTATGCCTTCAACGGATGGTCCACCACTGCAAATGATGCGAGCACCAAGGTGCTGAACTCTGGAAGCTATACCATCTCTGCCCCAGTGATCTTGTATGCGCTCTGGAACGCAAATAACTACTCGGTTAGCTACTCGGTCACGGGTGCTGATACAGGGACAGCCCCTTCAGACTCAAGCAACTACAACATCAGTCAAAGTGCAGTGGTTAAAGCCAATACTGGCAACCTTGCCAAAGCCGGATACTCCTTCGCCGGTTGGACAATCAACTCAGACGGTTCCGGAACTGTTTACCAATCCGGAAGTTCGTATACCTTTGGCGCGTCGAATGTAACTTTCTATCCGAAGTTCACGGCGAACACATACACGATTACTTACAACACGAATGGTGGAACCGGAACCCCGGCAGGCGGTTCAACAACTAGCTACACAACTGGCACTTCTGGCATTTCGCTCGCAAACGTTGGCACGATGACCAAGACGGGATATGACTTTGCTGGTTGGTCGACCAACCCGACCGGTTCGGCGCACAGTGGAGGATTTACAACCACGGCCGATGTGACACTTTATGCAATCTGGACGCTCAAAGATATTTCCGTAACTTATGCACGCGGTGTTGTTGGAGGCACAGCACTCTCCTCCAATGAGATTGCAACTTTCCCTGTAAATGCAACCGGTAAGTATGGCGCGACAATAACAATCAGTGGAACAGTTAGTAGCACAATCACTGTGGGTGGAAACAATTATCAATTCTTTGGTTGGTCCGATGGAAATTCGACATATCGCTCCGGCGACACCTATTTACTGACTGACGTTGCCCCAACTTTCACCGCACAATGGGTAAGGCTCTATGCGGTTAGATATGCCCTAAACGGTGGAACCGGGATTGTCACCGTTGATAGTGAGTGTCAGGGCGTTGACTACACCTGTTTGCCCAATGCCGTAATTACCCTAAGCAATGCTCCTTCTAGAGATGGCTACCAATTCACTGGTTGGAAAGATCAATCCAATAACTCATACGCGGCCGGTGATTCTTTCACTGTTACAGATAGTAAGTACTTGCTTTATGCCCAGTGGCAGGCTGTCAATTACACGATGGCATTCGATGAGGCTGGAGGAAGCAATTCACCTGCCGACTTGACTAAGAACATCGGGCAGTCATTCTCACTGCCAAATCCAGGAACCAAGACCGGATATGACTTCGCCGGCTGGTCGGACGGTAGCGTCACCTACGGAGTAGGTGTGACCTATAACGTTGGCGTCGGAAACGTAACCTTCACAGCTATTTGGACTCCAAAAACTTATCTAGTCACGTATAACTGGAACGGCGGAAGTCTTGCTTCCGGCTCTGCGGTTGTGACTTTCAGCTACACAGTGGGGAACGCTGCTGTGACTTTGGCTAGCGGTTCAAACTACACCCGGGATGGCTACATCTTCGACGGCTGGTCACTAACCAATGGGGGCGCCAAGATAACCGGAACCTTTACTCCCACAGGCTCTGACATGCTTTACGCACGTTGGATTGATGGTGCATTTGAAATAAATTACAACGCCAAAGGCGGATCTGTTTCCAGGGCGAGAGACAACGTGACTCGCTCGGCTAGTGTGAATTTGCCAACCCCAACTCGCTCAGGTTTCACATTTGGCGGCTGGTATGAGGATTCCGGACTCACTCGAAAGATTGCGGATGGAGGGGCATCACATCAACCCCACGCATCTCGCACAATGTACGCCAAGTGGACTCAGAACTCACTAGTTGGCATTAATCCTGCACACCTAAACACGCTCTCTACAACGACGGTGACTGGCGCACACACTTGGTCAGGTGACCACGCGCTTTCTGGAACGGGTGCCGCGCTGAATATCCCGAGCGGGGCCCTGGATGCTGGCACAGTCGTTAATGTCTCATTTGTTGATGACTTAACTCGTCCTAAGAGTTTGATCGATAACGACTTTGCTTATTACACGTCAGTGGTCGTCCACTGGCTCAAGGGCTCTGGTGACAGTGCAACAGTTCCAAACACCGCAGCTGGAAAAGAAATCACCCTGACTCTTACCAACCCAAACATCAAAGTTGGTTCGAAGGTGTTCATGATTGTTAACGGTGTCGCCACTGAAGTTGCAACTGCAACACAAGATGGTCAAGTAACTGTCAGCATGAGTGAAGACCCAGAATTTGTTATCGCTGCAACCAAACCTGATGCCCCAACTAACGTTTCGGCCATGGGAGGAAACACGCAGGCAACTGTCAGTTGGACCGCAGCTGGTTCTGGTGGATCAGCAATAACTGGTTACACGGTTACAGCATCTGGCGGAGGCGGCACCTGCACGACCACCGGAGCGACTTCATGTGTTGTGAACGGGCTGACAAATGGCGTTGCCTACACATTCACTGTCACCGCAACCAACGCTATAGGCACATCGGTTGCAAGTTCGGCCTCAGCCTCAGTCACGCCTGCTCTGGTTACCTACACAGTCACTTTTGATTCCAACGGCGGCACTTCGGTAAGCACTGGAACCTTTGCATCAGGTGGAACGGTTTCGGCACCAACAGCTCCAACCAAGCAGAACTTCAATTTTGCTGGCTGGAGCACAATCTTGAATGATGCAACAACCGCTGTGAATTTCCCCTACGCGCCCGGCGTGACTCAAAACATCACTCTCTATGCCCTATGGACTGCCGTAACAAGTGGAAATTCAGGCGGTTCCTCTAGTGGCGGAGGCTCCTCCGGAGGTAACTCTTCGGGAAGTGGCCCAACTGCGCCTGAACCAGTTGAGAAGCCCCAGATTGCGACAGTTTCCGAGGTGGTGCTCCCGGCAAATACCGTTCGCCAAATAGCGCTCCCCGGCGAGAATCTTGATCTTGTCAAGTGGGTGAAGGTAGACGGGAAATTGGTATCGCTTCTTCGGAAGAAGGATAAGCAACTGGTGATGAAACTCCCGAGGCTCGCAGCTGGCAAATACTCGCTAGAGATTAACTACGGTGGATCAATCACCACCAAGAGCTTCCTTAATATTCAGCCCGAACCTTTGGAGAAGGTAAATGCGGGATCTTTCAATGGGTATGTGGCTATATTTGCCAGAGGTTACGAAGGACAGCGCTTGTCAGCGAAGATCGGTGATGAGTGGCTCACACTCGACAAGATTCCCGCAGATTTTTCTCGAATTACAAGCAAGACGGGAATTGGCGTTGAATTAAATATAAAGATTTACGTAAACAGAAAACTCGTAGAAACCGTTTATCTACTTACGCACTAGCTTTCGGCTCTGAAGAACAGCCATGGCGGCATTATGCCCTGCTATTCCACTAACCGCCCCACCTCTTCTCGCGGCAGAGCCACAGTAGAAAATATTTTGAAAACCAGAATCAACACCCCATTGTTCTTCAATAGTCTCCGCCGTAGCGTTTTCAAGAAATGGCCACGATAGAGAGGCGTGAAAAATATTTCCGCCAGGAAGACCTAACGCGTCTTCCAAGTCCTGGGTAGTTTTAGTCTCAATGCAAGGTTTTCCATTTCCATCCACGAGCAGCAATTCTTGAATGGGTTCGGCGAGGACTGAGTTGAGTGAATCAATAACCGCTTTTTCTAGCGCGCCTCGCATCTCATTGTTGTCACGTCCCTCAAGCAGTGAGTGCGGAGTATGGAGCGCAAATACTGTTAGGGTCTGCACCCCTGAGTTTTTCAGTTCTTGAGACAAAATGCTTGGATCCGTGAGTGAGTGGCAATAGATCTCGCAGGGTAGTGGCGAAGGAATCTCTCCTGCTGAAGCTTGCGCAAATGCGGCCTCGAGTTGCGAGTAGTTCTCGTTGATGTGGAATGTTCCGCCAAAGGCAGCTAGAGAGTCCTCTCCTGACTTAAGTTTCGGGAGGCGTTTGAGAAGCATGTTCACCTTTACCTGTGCACCTTGGATTTTCTGCTCGAAGGTTTGACCCAAAAGTTCATGCAATTTTGGGGCAGCGAGGTTGGCGAGAATGAAGCTGCCTTTCACAGTTTTTAAGGCGCCTCCCTGGCGATAGGTGACAACTCGGTCCTGCGATATTTCAAGGACTTCGGCCTCGGTTTGGAGATCCGCACCAAAGCGTTGAGCCGCCTCTCGCATAGAGCTTGTGACACTTCCCATGCCACCAACCGGGATGTTCCAATCCCCGGTCTCATTCCCAATTACGTGATACAAGAAGCACTTGTTGCTCGCGAGGGTCACGTCGTCGTTAGGGGCGAAGGTGCCAATCAGGGCATCCGTCATCACAACACCGCGGACCAAGTCTGATTCAAAATACTTCTCTATGGTTTTGCCAATTGGTTGGGCGAAGAATTCTTGCCACAACTCTTCCCCAAGTAGCTCCCTTACCTCCTCTTGACTCTTGAGCGGCTGCATGACTGTTGGAAACAGTTTTTTAGCAATGACCTCGGTCTTGGGGTAAAAGTCATTCCAACTATCGAAGTCAGCCTCAGCACCTAAGTCGGCAAATGAACGCCTGGTGGCCTGTTGGTCGAGCTTGTCGATGAGCAACCCCTTATCACCGAAAGGATCTGGGGTGAAAGATGAGTAACGCCTTGGAGCTAATTCAACCTCAAGACCTAGGTCCTCGATGATTTGCTTTGGCAGAAGGCTCACTAGGTACGAATAGCGAGAGAGTTTGGCATCAATGCCTTCGAAGGCTTTTGTTGAAATAGCAGCCCCACCGAGAACATCAAGTTTCTCGAGAAGTTTTACTCTAAGGCCGGCCTTGGCCAGATAAGCGGCTGAAACCAAACCGTTGTGGCCACCGCCAACGATGACGACATCTACTTCTTCGGAGTGCATGCACTCAGTTTAGAAGTGAACTAGTTGGAACCCGAATCGTTCCATTCACCAGTGGTGAGGTAGCTGACCTTGGAAGAAATGTCCACTACGTGGTCTGCGAATCTTTCGTGGTAACGAGAAGCGAGGGTCACGTCCACGGTGTACATCGCATTTTCCTTCCAGGAAGGTGCGAGTACTACATCAAAGACGTGTCTGTGAAGCTCGTCCACTCGCTGATCTTCGGCCTGGATTGCTCGGGCCTGATCAACGTTGGTGTTTTTCAACACATCTGCAAGTTTCTTCCCAAGCTGGACATCGAGTCGACCCATCTCTTCAAAGGTTGACCGAAGCGCTGCTGGGACCGCGGCGTCTGGGTAACGGTAGCGAGCAATTGCCGCGATGTGGCCGGCCAGCGCAGCCATGCGCTCCAGCGCAGCAGACATTCGAAGGGCCGAGACCAAGACTCTAAGGTCTCTCGCGACAGGCGACTGGGTTGAGAGCACGCGGATCACCAGCTCATCAAGGGCCAGTGCCTTTTCGTGCACGGTATCAGCCAGGGCAAGTGCCTGGTCCGCCAGGTCAGTCTTGGATTCCAAAAATGCCTTAGAGGCATCCGACATGATCTGAGTCGCCGACTCGGCCATCTCGACCAGTCTCTCCTGAACCTCAGTCAGCTCTTGCTGGAATATATCGCGCATGCCAAGACCTCTCTCGCTCTCACCCGAGGGTTCCAGCGCTAGGTAAACAAATTTGAAACAAGCGCTGAAATTCGCGGGAATATTTGAATTTTAGGTGTCTTATCACCCAATTCGGTCGTGGCCATTCACCTAGTCTTTAGGGGTGGAATTCGCTGACTCAATTGCACTGGCTTTGGTTGCGGCGCTCGCATTCGGGCTTGGGGCAGCCATTTCGGCAGTATTGATGCAGCAAAAACGGACAAGAGAGTTCGAGAACTTGATCCCGTCAGCTATAGCCCTTGCCCTTCCTGGATTGGGGCAGGCAGCGCTAATTGTAGATTCCGCCGATCGCTTCCTGCAGTACAACGACCAGGCCAAGGCATTAGGCCTAATTCCAAACGGAAAGCTCACAAATAAGAAGCTTCGGTCTTTGGGTATGAAGGCTAGGGCGGAAAAGCCAGGCACCAAACCCAAGACTCGGCATATGACCTGGCAGCACGGCAAAAACGAGTACGAGATCCAAATTCAGGCCCTTCACCTTGGCAGAGGACAAGTGCTGATTCTCGCTGAGGACATGACTGCTGCAATCAAGCTTGATCAAACCAGGCGCGACTTTGTCGCAAACATTTCCCACGAACTAAAGACCCCAATTGGTTCTATTTCACTCCTGGTCGAAGCTATCCAGGCGGCCATTGATGAACCAGCACAGTTGAAGAAATTCCTTGCGAACTTAGGTTCTGAGGCTGAGCGACTTGCGCTACTGGTTCAAGACATTATTCAGCTCTCACGAGTTCAATCCACCGAACTGCTAACTGAACCAGAAGATCTTTCTCTCGCAGTGCTTTTAGCAGAGGCTATTGATCAAACCTCGACTATCGCAAAGCGTCAGGGTGTAGACGTAAAGATCAGTGGCAAGACCAACGCGACAATCCCTGGAAACTCAGAAATGCTAACGGCGTTATTCAAGAATCTATTGGAGAACGCAATCAATTACTCCAAAGAAGATTCCAAAGTCAACATCAAGGTAAAGGCCCGAGACCACAGCGTTCAGATTGCTTTTTCAGACAATGGAATTGGAATTCCGGCAGAGGATCAAGAAAGAATCTTCGAACGTTTCTATCGCGTGGATCCAAGCCGTTCTCGCCAAACCGGTGGCACCGGTCTTGGTTTGAGCATCGCTAAGCACATAGTCAATCAACACGGTGGCGAAATTTCAGTGAAGTCAAAACTAGGAAAAGGATCAACTTTCCTGGTTGTGCTACCAACTAAAGAAGTAGGTAAAGAATGACCTCGGTAATGATTGTTGAAGACGAAAACACATTACGTGAAGCCCTTGCATACCTGCTCAAGAAAGAGGGCTACAGCATCACCGAAGCCTCCGACGGCGAGCAGGCACTCACCAAGTTTGAAAAGGGGAATATCGACCTGATCATCTTGGATCTAATGCTCCCGGGCATTTCAGGCAGTGAAGTTTGCAAGCGAATCAGAAAATCTTCGAATGTCCCAATCATCATGCTTACCGCCAAGGATGCCGAGATTGACAAAGTGGTTGGACTAGAAATTGGCGCCGACGACTATGTCACTAAGCCCTACTCAACCAGCGAATTGTTGGCGCGCATGAAGGCTGTATTGCGGCGCCAGAGCTCTGCCTTGACCGCTGGAGCCGCGGAAGGGGTTATGGCGGCTGGGCCCGTAGAGATTGACCACGACAAGCACCAGGTCAGTGTTCGCGGCCAGAAAGTACCGATGCCCCTCAAGGAGTACGAGCTACTGGAGTTACTGATTGAAAACAAGAACCGGGTACTAACCAGAGCACAGATAATCGATGCCGTTTGGGGCTCAAACTACTTCGGAGACACCAAAACCCTTGATGTTCACATCAAGCGCTTGAGAACAAAGATTGAAGTTGACCCAGCCGAACCCAAGCACTTGCTCACGGTTCGCGGTGTGGGATATAAGTTCGAAGAGTAAATTCTCAGCGAAGACCAATAGCCTTTATATAGAGGCGGTTTATAAATGCTTTTTGCAAAGAAAAACACAGTTGCGCTCTCGCTCGGGGGCGGGGGTGCGCGTGGCTATGCCCACATCGGCGTTCTAAAGGAATTAGAAAAACGAAATCTTGAAGTTGTGGCGCTTGCCGGAACTTCTATGGGTGCCGTTATTGGTGCCTTATATGCGGCAGGCAAATTAGCAGAGTTTGAAAAGTGGGCGAGGAAGCTAACAAAGCTAGATGTCGTTGGCTTAATGGACTTCAGCATCGGAAAAGCCGGAGCTATCCGCGCAGAGAGAATCATGAACGTGGTAGATGAGATGCTCGAGGGCATAAACATAGAGGACCTACCAATTCCTTTCACTGCAGTCGCAACAGATTTGCTGGAGAACAAAGAGGTTCACTTCACGTCAGGGCCCGCAACCCTTGCTCTCAGAGCATCTGTTGCAATTCCCGGAATGATTACTCCGGTGGTGATTGACAAGAAACTTTTGGCAGATGGCGGGATGGTAAACCCCGTGCCACTGGCTCCGCTTAAGAATGCGAGAGCGCGTCATGTGATCGCCGTAGATCTCGCGCAGGGAAGAAAAGCCAACCCTTTCGAAAAAGAACTAAGTGAGCATTTTTTGAAGCGCGCTGTCACCGTAACCATTGAAAGTTCAAAGACAAAAGTTGTTCAAATAGCCAAGAGTGATAAGGCGCGCAAGTTAGCTAAGCAACTCGGGGTTGACACCAGGATCCAAGAAATTGTGAAACCTGTAGAAGAGACCCCACTGCAACGGATCATCAATGACGTGCCAAAGGTCATTAAGTCTGCGGATGTGCTCTCGCTGTCGGTTCAAACCATGCAGCAACAGCTAACCCAGGTGGAGTTCAAAAACTTCCGTCCAGATGTGGTTATTGGGATACCGATGGATGCTTGTGGAACCCTGGAGTTTTACATGGCCAATCAGATGATTGAACTCGGGGAGCTGATGGCCGCCAAAGAGCTCAATCTGCGCGGTCTTTAGACTAGGACTGTAATTTCTAGGAGCCCTGATGACCGATCGTCCCCAAGTCCGCCCTAAGGCGGAGGGCTGGCAGCAGCAAAAGGATGCCTCGGGAAAACCCCTCCTGCAATTCACCGAAGTAAAGAAGTCCAAGCCACCTGTGCACCTGGCGGACCTATCGGTAGCCGAGCGAGCAGAATGGGCAAAAGAACTGGGCCTACCAGGCTTTAGGGCAAAGCAGATTTCCACGCACTACTTCACTCATTACACCTCGGATCCCGAGCAGATGACCGATCTACCTCAAGCGGGAAGAGCAGAACTTGTTCAAAAGGCTCTTCCGAAACTCTTGACCGAAGTGAGAAGACTTACCACCGATAACGGGGACACCATTAAGTTTCTTTGGAAGCTTCACGACGGCGCACTCGTCGAGTCAGTCTTGATGAGATACCCAGGCAGAATCACACTTTGCGTTTCGTCCCAAGCGGGTTGCGGTATGAATTGTCCTTTCTGCGCTACCGGACAAGCCGGACTGACACGAAACATGTCGGCTGCAGAGATTGTCGATCAAATTGTTCAGGCCAATAAGGCAATAGCAAACGGTGAACTTGGCGGAAAACGAAAAGAGAATTCCGAGGGCCCTGAGCGAGTCTCAAACATTGTCTTCATGGGCATGGGAGAGCCTCTTGCCAACTACAACAAATTGATGACTGCAATTCGCACCATGCTCGAGCCTCAACCAGATGGACTAGGCATGTCCGCGAGGAACATCACTGTTTCAACGGTCGGCCTGGTTCCGGCAATCAAGAAGTTGAGCGAAGAAAAACTTCCGGTTACTTTCGCGCTTTCACTGCACGCACCAGACGATGAACTTAGAGACGAACTTATTCCAGTCAACTCTCGCTGGAAGGTAGATGAGGCTCTCGATGCAGCTAGGTCTTACTTCGATGCGACAGGTAGACGAGTTTCTATTGAGTACGCGCTAATAAAAGATATGAATGATCACCCTTGGCGCGCAGAGCTACTTGCAAAAAAACTAAACGAACGCGGTAAGGGTTGGGTTCACGTAAACCCAATTCCTCTAAACCCAACACCCGGTTCAATCTGGACCGCTTCAACCAAGCAGGCGACGAACGAATTCATTTATCGCCTGGAAGCAGCGGGGATCCCCACAACTCTCAGAGATACGCGCGGTAAAGAAATTGATGGCGCTTGCGGTCAGCTAGCTGCCGCAACCGACTAAATATCGAAGCGTTCTCCGGCGGCTGGGACAAGCGCATTAAGCTTCAGCTCGGCGCGAATTCGGTCTGCAAGGACCTCCGCTGAACCTGACTCACCGTGCACCACAAACACCTGTTTTGGCTTGGGATCCGCATGGCGGAGCCAGTCCAGCAGCTCCTCTGAATCGGCATGAACCGAGAACTCGTCTATCTGCTCAATCCTTGACTTCACCTTGATCAAAGCACCGTGAATCTTTATGAATTCAGCGCCGTCCAACATTGATCGTCCTCTGGTTCCAAGTGCTTGGTAACCAACTAGGACAACTGTGTGCTTAGGGTTAGGGAGCATTTGTTTCAGGTGGTGCAGCACCCTACCTCCGGTGGCCATTCCGGAAGCGGAAATAATGATGCAGGGAACTTGTGGGTTATTGATTGTCATGGAATCTTCCACGGTAGGAAGTTCCACAAGAGTCCCGGCATCGAATGGGTCTGAGTCTTTCCACTTGGAGACGATGTCGTCTCTAATCTCACTGGAGTTTTCATCAATTGCTTGTCGATAGAAGTGCAGAGCCTTTAGAGCCATTGGTGAATCAGCGTAAACAGGAACCTTTGGGATTACTCCAGTTTCCATTAGTTCTCGCAGACGAATGAGAATAACTTCGGTGCGGTCGACGGCGAACGCCGGAATCAATACAGAACCGCCACCAGAGAGTGTTTGATTGATTACTTCTTCAAACTTGGATGATGGTTTGAGATGTTCGCGATCTCCGTAGGTTGATTCGATAACAATTGCATCCAAGCCAGCAACATTTACAAATTCCGGACTCTCTAGTACCGGGTGTTCGTTTCTCCCCAGATCACCACTGAAAACTAATTTCTTGTCGTTTGCAGTCAGTGCAACTACAGCTCCACCGAGAATGTGTCCGGAAGGGGAGAAGGTGAAACTAAATTCAGAATTTATTTTTTGTTCTTGGTGAAACTCCACAATTTCAAATTTCTCCAACGCATTCCAAACGTCGGAGACTTCGTAGAGTGCCTTTGGCGGGTTGTGCTTAGAAAAACCTTTTTTGGCAGCGTACTTTGCATCTTCGGTTTGGATTTGTGCCGAGTCCAGCAGGATGACCTTTGCGAGTTCTGCAGTGAATGGGGTTAGGTAGATCTTCCCCTTGAAGCCATCTTTGACAAGTCGAGGTAAGTAGCCGCAGTGGTCTAAATGAGCGTGAGTGAGAATTACCGCACCAATGTCCCTGGGTTCGACTTCGAGTTTTTCCCAGTTCTTCAAACGAAGCTCTTTTAGACCCTGGAACATCCCACAGTCGATCAGAACCTTGGAATCGCTCCCGTGAACTACGAATTTGGACCCAGTAACTGTTCCCGCCGCCCCCAAGAATTGGATGCTTGGCGCCCCCGATGATTGCTGCACCCCTAAAGCCTAGGCGGTAACGAAAACTGCCTCGTAACCGCGCAGCACAAACGTGGGTCTTCTGATGGGCTCTTGCGCTATTTGTAGGTTGGGGAACCTTTCAAACAGGGCCGGCAGGGATGTTGTCATTTCCATTCGGGCAAGGGGAGCCCCAATACAGAAGTGAATTCCAGCACCAAA
>JACCDM010725576.1_pt1 | contig 15806 bp, 17 predicted proteins | sample 7445851 | NCBI WGS metagenome assembly JACCDM01 (sample SAMN15323438, study PRJNA562643) | freshwater metagenome | isolation source: river surface water | place: USA:Blue River Watershed | collected 2017-08-16
CAGGCTCGATGGTGTTGACATACCCCGTGTTGGCCGAAAAGGGCATGTCGATGCTGTTTTCACGGGCGTGTTCGAGCAACTGCTCCAACAAAAAATGTGCGCGCTCTGGGCCTTCAGAGGCAATGACGGCAGACAAGGCGTCCATCCACTCCCGGGTTTCTTGGCTGTCAGAGTCGTTGGCGGCAAAGGTACGCAAATGGTCGGGCGCGACGGACATGGTTGTCTCCTTCATAAGAGGTGGTTTGATCTTCGTTGGATCGGGTCATATTTTTACATGATTTCAAATTGCGCCGCATGATTTCATTATGCGAAATTTGACGGCCCGTTTTGTTCTTCACTGACCTAAACTCGCCTCCTACATGCCTGACAAACTCCTTCAATCATTGAACGCCCAATGGAAGGCTTGGTGGAAACGCCAAAGCCCAAGTCGGCAAGACCGGGTCGCTTTGCTGGCCCCCATCGCGGCAGTGGCCATTTTTCTATTGACCATCATCAGCAGCGTGGGCTACCTGCGGATGGAAGAGATGGAACGCGAGCAAGAAAGTGTGCAGCGCGATTTGGAATTTGCAAACCAAAAAATGCGGTTGCATTTGCTCGAACAGCAGGAACAAATGCTGAGGTTGGCCAGAGAGGTCAGCAATGAAAAACAAACGGCCATCGATTTCGCCAACAACGCCTTGGATTTGGTCAAGCAATACCCTGAAGTCGCCAGCATCAGTTGGGTGGATGAAATGCGCCGGGTGCGCTCCAACTATTCCTCCGGTTCGGTCGAACTGCTGCAATTCCACAGACAAGGTGCTTGGTTGGACCATCCCCAAACCGAAGACACCTACATGTTGGCCAAAGAACTGCGCAGGTCTATTTATTCGACGCCCATTTTGTTCAAGTCCAGCGACAACGCGAACCAAACGGAAGCCCACATCCAATTGCACATCCCGATGTGGAACAACAACGCATTCAAAGGTGTGGTGTTGATCGAATATTCATTGGAGGGCTTGCTTCGCTATGCAGTGCCCGCAGAAGTGAACGCACGACATGCGGTGTCGCTTGTCGACGCGAACAACCAATTGTTGGCAGGACAGAGCATCAAGCCGCGCAAAGGTTTGTTTGAATATTCACCGTGGGAATCCAAAGCCTACGAATACATCGTCCCGGTGTCCACCGTGGGCAACAGTTTGCAGTTGCGCGCGCAGGTGTACAGAACCTCACAGGTGTTGATTGGCAGCGGCTTGTTTTGGCTGGTGTTGTTGCTCAGTGGCATGACCACTTGGATGCTGATTGGCACATGGCGACACACGCGGCGGCGGTTGCAAGCCCAACAAGCACTGGTGGCTGAAACCAATTTCAGACGCGCCATGGAAAACTCCATCCTGACTGGCATGCGCGCCATGGACATGCAAGGTCGCATCACTTATGTGAACGCCGCTTTTTGTCAAATGACTGGATGGACAGAAAAAGAGCTGGTGGGGTTGAGTTCACCGTTTCCCTATTGGCCCGATGAAGATCGCAACATGCTCAACACCAAGCTGTCGGATCAACTGAACGGTCGCACCACCATGAGTGGTTTCCAAATCAGGGTCAAACGAAAAAATGGCACCTTGTTTGATGCACGCTTGTATGTCTCACCGCTGATTGATGCCTACGGCCAGCAAACAGGTTGGATGACTTCGATGACCGACATCACCGAGCCCAACAAAATCCGAGAACAACTATCGGCCTCCTACGAGCGTTTCACCACGGTTTTGGAGGCCTTGGACGCGTCGGTGTCGGTCACCCCCTTGGGCAGTACCGAGCTTTTGTTTGCCAACAAACTCTACCGCCAATGGTTCGGCAACCAAAGCGAAGGACACATCGATTTGGTCACGCAAGCGGGAATGTCCAATCGTGAGCTGTCGACTGTCGATGAGGCTGTGGATGACATGGCAGGCATTCCGAGTGTCAACCTCACGCAAGCCAGACCGGAGAACTCCGAAATCTATTTGCCGGACCTGAACAAATGGCTGGAGGTGCGTTCGCGTTATTTGAACTGGGTCGATGGTCGCTTGGCGCAAATGGTGATTTCCACCGACATCACTGCTCGACGACATGCGGAGGAACAAGCAGCTTTGCAAGCAGAGCGCGCCCAATCTGCCAGTCGATTGATCACCATGGGCGAAATGGCTTCCAGCGTGGCCCACGAGTTGAACCAACCGCTGACCGCCATCTCCAATTACTGCAACGGGATGCTCAACCGCATCCGTGGGCAACAAATCACCGAGGAAGAATTGCTGACTGCTTTGGAGAAAACTTCCAGACAAGCGCAACGGGCCGGACAAATCATTCAACGCATTCGCAGTTTTGTGAAGCGAAGCGAAACCAACAAAGTCATGTCGCCGGTTGCGCCCATCGTCACCGAAGCAGTGGATTTGGCCGACATCGAACTGCGCCGTCGACAAGTGAAGTTGAGTCTTTACATGTCAGACCGCATTTCGAGCATCCAAGTCGATCCGATTTTGATCGAGCAGGTCTTGATCAATTTATTGAAAAACGCAGCGGAGGCCATTGAACATGCCAATCGACCTGTGGAGCAAAGGCATGTTGAACTGCAAATCGTCCCCAAGACGATTGAAGGTCAATCGGTTGTGGAGTTTTCAGTCACCGACAGTGGCATCGGCATGAGCCCCGAAGTGATGTCGCGCGTGTTCGAAGCTTTCTACACCACCAAGATCGAAGGCATGGGCATTGGCTTGAATTTATGCCGCACCATCATCGAGTCGCATCAAGGGCGAATGACAGCAGAGAACATCTACAATGGAAAAGTGATCATTGGTTGTCGTTTTTCATTCTGGCTGCCCGCCAAACCAAGCATGGTCCCCGTCTAAATCGCGGCTTCTTAATTTGCAGGTTGGAGTATGAGATGAGTTTGATTCCCAAAAAAGGCAATGTGTATGTGGTGGATGACGACGAAGCTGTTCGTGATTCGCTGCAATGGTTGCTCGAAGGCAAAGACTACCGTGTGCGTTGCTTTGACTCTGCCGAATCTTTTTTAAGCCGCTACGATCCGCGCGAAGTGGCCTGCTTGATTGTCGACATCCGCATGCCAGGCATCACTGGACTCGAACTGCAAGACAGATTGTTGGAACGCAAATCCCCCTTGCCCATTGTTTTCATCACGGGTCATGGTGACGTGCCCATGGCAGTGACGACCATGAAAAAAGGGGCGATGGATTTCATCCCCAAGCCCTTCAAAGAAGAAGAGTTGTTGAGCGTGGTGGAACGCATGCTCGACCAGGCGCGCGATGCTTTTGCGGACTATCAACACGCTGCCAACCGCGACGCCCTGATGGGCAAACTCACCGCTCGCGAAGCGCAAGTGCTCGAACGCATCGTGGCGGGTCGCTTGAACAAACAGATCGCAGATGACCTGGGCATCAGCATCAAGACCGTCGAAGCTCACCGCGCCAACATCATGGAAAAGCTCAACGCCAACACCGTGGCCGATTTGCTCAAAATCGCCTTGGGACCCACATCGTCCAAAACCTGAGGCACCCGATCATGTCTGCACAATTGATCGACGGCAATGCGCTGTCAAACCTCCTGCGTACCCAAGTGGCTGAACGCGTCTCTCATTTGCAATCCAAGGGCGTCAAAGCGGGATTGGCTGTCGTGCTGGTGGGCGACAACCCGGCCAGCCAGGTATATGTCCGCAACAAAGTAAAGGCCTGCGAGCAAGCAGGTATTCATTCGGTGCTTGAAAAATACGACGCCCAGATGAGTGAAGCCGATTTGCTGGCACGGGTCGATGCCTTGAACAAGGACAGCACCATCCACGGCATTTTGGTTCAACTGCCTTTGCCTGCTCACATCGATGCCCAAAAAGTGATTGAAGCCATCGCGCCGGAAAAAGATGTGGATGGCTTCCATGTCGCATCCGCTGGTGCGCTGATGACGGGTCTGCCTGGATTTTGGCCCTGTACCCCGCATGGCTGCATGAAAATGCTCGAGCACATTGGTTACAACTTGCGTGGCAAACACGCGGTGGTGATCGGTCGCAGCAACATCGTGGGCAAACCCATGGCAATCATGCTGCTGCAACAAAATGCCACGGTCACCATTTGTCACAGTGCCACTCCCGATTTGAAACACCACACCTTGCAAGCGGATGTCATCGTTGCAGCCGTGGGCAAGCGCAATGTCTTGACAGCAGACATGGTCAAACCTGGCGCGGTGGTGCTGGATGTCGGCATGAACCGCGACGACGAAGGCAAGTTGTGCGGCGACGTAGATTTTGAAGGCGTGCGCCAAGTGGCCAGCTACATCACACCAGTCCCGGGTGGGGTGGGCCCCATGACCATCACCATGTTGTTGGTCAACACCTTGGAATCCGCTGAATGCGCCGCATCTTCCACCTCATGAACAACCCACTCCTCGACTTTTCTTCACTGCCACGCTTCAACGAAGTCACCCCTGAGCTGATCGAACCCGCCATCGACGAGCTGCTGGCCCAAGCGGACCTGGCCTTGGAAAAGGTCACCGCGTCCGCCTTTCCGGCTGATTGGACGGCCATCTCTCTGGAACTCGACACATCGACCGAACGATTGGGGCGCGCCTGGGGCATGGTGAGTCATTTGCAATCGGTCATGGACACCCCAGAGCTGCGAGCCGCCTACAACGCGCAATTGCCTCGGGTGACTGAATTTTGGACGCGTTTGGGTGCCAACGAGGCTTTGTACGCCAAGTACAAAGCCATTGATGCAAAGACATTGAACCCCGAGCAACAGCAAGCTCTGTCACTGGCCTTGCGCAACTTTGTGTTGTCGGGTGCAGAGTTGACAGGCGATGCCAAGACACGCTTTGCCGCCATCCAGGAACGCCAAGCAGAGCTCAGCCAATCTTTCAGTGAACATGTGCTCGATGCCACCGACGCATGGTCGCTGGTGGCGACACAGGATGAAACAGCGGGCATTCCCGACGATGTGCTGCACGCGGCCAAAGAGGCTGCAAAGGCCGATGGGCTTGATGGCTACAAGCTCACGCTCCAAATGCCTTGTTATTTGCCAGTGATGCAGTACGCGCACAGCAGTGCACTTCGGGAAAAGCTCTACCGCGCCCATGCCACGCGCGCTTCCGACCAATCCGAGCACTTGCAGTTTGACAACACCCCGTTGCTGCAAGAGATTTTGGCGCTGCGCCATGAAGAAGCCCAATTGCTGGGCCATGGCAACCACGCCGAGGTGTCATTGGCCACCAAAATGGCCGAGTCGCCCACACAAGTCATGCAATTCCTGCGCGATTTGGCGCAACGCGCCCGGCCCTACGCCGAACAGGATTTGAATGAGATGCGGCAATTTGCCCGCGATGAATTGAACATGCCCAACCCCCAGGCCTGGGACTGGACCTTCATTGGCGAGAAATTGAAAGAAGCGCGTTACGCATTCAGCGAACAAGATGTGAAGCCTTATTTCACAGCACCCAAGGTGCTGAGTGGTTTGTTCAAAATCGTTGAGACCTTGTTTGAAGTGTCGATTCGAGAAGACCAAGCCCCCGTGTGGCATCCGCAGGTGCGGTTTTTCCGGATTGAACGCGAAGGCGAATTGTTGGGACAGTTTTATCTCGACCCCGGCGCTCGCAAAGGCAAGCGCGGCGGTGCATGGATGGACGATGTGCGCGCCCGCTGGCTGCGACCCGATACACAACAACTGCAAACACCCATCGCGCATTTGGTCTGCAATTTCGCAGAAGGGGTGAATGGACAACCGCCTTTGCTGACGCATGACGATGTGATCACCTTGTTCCACGAGTGCGGACATGGCTTGCACCACATGCTGACGAAAGTCAACGAACGTGATGTGTCTGGCATCAGCGGCGTGGAATGGGATGCGGTGGAGTTGCCCAGCCAGTTCATGGAAAACTTTTGCTGGGAATGGTCGGTGCTGCGTCACATGACAGCGCATGTAGACACTGGCGAACCGCTGCCGCGCGACTTGTTTGACAAGATGTTGGCTGCGAAAAACTTCCAAAGTGGCTTGCAAACCTTGCGGCAAATTGAATTCTCGATGCTCGACATGCGTTTGCACATGGAACCCTCGCGCGCAGACGACGTGATGGCGGTGCTGCATGAGGTGCGCGATGAAGTGGCGGTGTTGCCCCCCCCTGCTTTCAACCGCATGCCGCATTCGTTCAGCCACATCTTTGCAGGTGGGTATGCCGCGGGCTATTACAGCTACAAATGGGCCGAAGTGCTCAGTGCTGACGCCTACGCCGCCTTTGAAGAAACCCAACAGGCCGATGGCGTGCACAGTGTGGAAACCGGTCGACGTTATCGACAAGCGATCTTGGAAGTGGGTGGGAGCCGAAACGCCATGGCTTCATTCAAAGCCTTCAGAGGTCGCGAACCACAACTTGACGCCTTGCTGCGCCATCAGGGCATGAGCGCACAGTTCGCATGACCGCTTCAATACCGAATGGTTTGAACGCCTGTTGAGGTGCCCATCAGGCAGATGTGGGCTTTTTGATGGGCAAACACGCCCACGGTCACCACCCCGGGCCATTGGCTCACCTGATTTTCAAAATCCAAGGGTTGAGGGATTTGCAGACCTGACACGTCCACCAAATGTTGGCCGTTGTCGGTCAACAATGGCGCGCCATCTTTCATCCGCACAAGGGCTTGTCCCCCCATGGCTTGAAAACGTCGCATCACCTCTGGCACGGCCATGGGAATGACCTCGACGGGCAAAGGAAAGCGCCCCAGCACATCTACTTTTTTGCTCTCATCCACGATGCAAACAAATTGATCGGCTTGGGCAGCCACGATTTTTTCTCGGGTCAATGCGGCACCGCCACCTTTGATCATGAAGCCACGACCGTCGATTTCATCGGCCCCATCGATGTACACAGCCATTCGAGGAACCTGGGCCAAATCCACCACCGGAATGCCCAGCTTTTGCATGCGTTCGGTCGAGGCCAATGAACTGGAGACGGCCCCTTTGATCGGGGTTGCGCATGTGGCCAGCGCGTCGATGAATTTGTTCACGGTTGATCCTGTGCCGACGCCCACCCAAGCATGGGGCGGGATGTAGTCCAAGGCCGCCACGGCCACTTGGGTCTTCAATTCGTCTTGGCTCAAGGGTGCGGTGCTCATCGGTGACAATTCCTCTGTTGATCTCGAAACCCATTATCCATGCCTGCCTTGCCCTACCCTTTGCTACGCCCCCTGCTGTTTGCATTCGATGCTGAAAAAGTGCATGAACACACCATTGCCTTGTTGGCAAACACCCAGCACAACTTCTGGCGTCACCTGTATGCGCAAAAACGGGTAAGCGACCCGGTCGATGTGGCTGGTTTGACTTTCCCCAATCGCGTCGGTTTGGCTGCAGGCCTGGACAAGAACGCGCGGTGCATCGATGCTTGGGAATCGATGGGTTTTGGTTTTGTCGAAGTCGGTACCGTGACACCTGTGGGTCAACCAGGCAACCCTCAACCGCGCATGTTTCGCATTCCAAAAGCCCAAGGGCTGATCAATCGCCTGGGTTTCAACAATGAGGGATTGAGCGCATTCATGGCCAATGTCCAGCGGGCCCGGTTTCGCCAAGCGCCGCAATCGCCCATGCTGCTGGGCTTGAACATTGGCAAAAACGCCAGCACCCCCATTGAAAATGCCACCAGCGATTACCTGACCTGCTTGGACGCCGTGTTCGCCCATGCCGATTACGTCACCGTGAACATCTCCAGCCCCAACACCCAAAACCTGCGCAGCTTGCAATCCGACGAAGCGTTCGCACAGTTGCTCACCGCCTTGGATGCCCGTCGTCAACGCCTGGTGGATCAACATCAAAAACACGTGCCCTTGTTCATCAAAATCGCCCCTGATTTGGACGACCAACAGATCGAACAACTCAGCAACACCTTGCGGCTGGTGTGCATGAACGGTGAACAAGTGAAGGACCAAGCATGGGGCTTGATCGCGACCAACACCACTTTGTCCAGGCAAGCGGTGACGGGCTTGCCACACGCCCAAGAAGCAGGTGGCTTGTCTGGTGCCCCCGTTCGGGAAGCCAGCAATCGTGTGATTCGTGCGATGCGACAACAACTCGGGGCGTCATTTCCCATCATCGGCGTCGGCGGCATATTGAGCGGCGATGATGCTGTCGAAAAAATAGCTGCAGGCGCCAACCTGGTCCAGATCTACACTGGCTTGATTTACAAAGGTCCTGCCCTGGTGACCGAAGTGGCCAGCCAGCTTCAGCAATGAACCCCCTATGAATGCTCCTACTACACAGTTGACACCCCACGACATGGCGCACGCCCTGGATCAGCACCCCGACTACAAGGTGCTGCGTCGCTTGGTCACCAAACATGAATTTCACCCCACAGCGCCCGGTCAAGTCTTGCAACTGGGCTTGGTGTTGGACACCGAAACCACAGGCTTGAATGTGGAAGAAGACCAGGTGATTGAACTGGGCATGATCGTTTTTGAATTCGATCCTGTGCAAGGCACCATCCATCGCGTGAGGGAAGTTTTTGACGAATTGGAAGATCCTGGCCGCCCGATTCCGCCAGAAACAACGGCGGTTCATCACATCACCGATGACATGGTGCGTGGCAAACGCATTGATGATGACAAGGTGATGGCACTGGTGCAAAGCGCCTCTGTGGTGATCGCCCACAACGCTTCATTCGACCGACCCTTTGTTGAAAAACGCTGGCCTGTTTTTGAAAACAAACAATGGGCCTGCAGCATTCGCGACATTGATTGGAAAGGTGAAGGCGTCAGCTCGGCCAAGCTGGAATTTTTGCTGCAAACACAAGGTATTTTTTACGAAGCACACCGTGCTGAAACCGACTGTTGGGCCTTGTTGTATTTGCTGTCGGTGGTCTTGCCGCAAAGCCAACAACCAGCCATGTTGTGTTTGCTGGAATCGTTGAACCAACCGCAAATACGATTGTTTGCAACAGGCTCACCCTTTGAAAGCAAAGACTTGCTGAAAACGCGTGGCTATCGTTGGGCACCCGAGATCAAATGCTGGTGGCGCAGTTTGTCTTCGGACAAAGCGCTGCAAGAAGAATTGGATTGGCTCAAACGCAAGGTGTACGTGGGCAAACGAGCCAGCGTAGAGATAGAAACCGTGGGTGGCTTGATACGCCACTCACAGCGGCAAGGACAAAAAACGGCGGTGTTGATTCAGTAAGGAACCAGTTGCCAGGGCACTGGGCAGGTGGGCGTGTTGGGGTAGTACTGCTGAACTGTTTGGCAAAAATAAGCCACTCGTGGAGGTTCGCTGACCACGGGGGGTGTCACATAGACCGTGGTGGGTGGTGGTGTGTACTGCTGGGCCAGGTAGATGCTGGTGCCGATGGCTGCCACTGAAAACCATGGAACCCACGCAGAACCATGATGTCGATGACCATGAACGTGACCACCCTGAAAATGGCGGCCATGGATTGGAGAGCGAACGACTTCAATGCGTTGTGTTTGCCACCTGACCTGATCTGCCAATGATGCGGTGGACAGACAAGACAAGGCTATAAAAGTGAGAACAATTTTCTTCATGAAGACTCCTCGTTTGAAACCCGCTGAGATGCCAACGGTCTTCATCACAACGCTTGCCATGGCGTTGGCGATGACTCAAATGGCATAACATCTTGTTCATGAAAAAAGTATTTCCATGTGTGCTGTTGATCAGCGCCCTCTTGGCAGGTTTGGCCCATGCCACTCCCTACGAATACCCTTCGGTCAACCTGCATGACATTCCACATGCATTGCAAGAGGGCTACAAACATGAAAAACCCAATTTGGGCGAGATTGGGCGTTGCGTGGTGGCCTATGACAGCTCGGTTGTTGAAGACAAAATGATCTTCACCTGTTCCATTTACGTGAAGATGTCAGCCGTTGCCGAGCGAAAAGCCATGGAGCGGTGCGAAGGAATGCGAGCTTCCAAGCGCATCAAGGGCCCGTGCCGCGTGATCAAGGAGTGAGTTTGCGCACCAAACCTTGGATGCCCAAGGCATAGCCTTGAATGCCCAAGCCCACGACGGTGCCAACCGCCACTGGCGACACATAGGAGTGGTGGCGAAAGGCTTCACGTGCATGCATATTGGAGATGTGCACCTCCACCACCGGTAAGCCGGTGCCTTTGATGGCGTCGTGCAAGGCCACCGAAGTGTGGGTAAAAGCACCCGGGTTGAACACTGCACCCAAGGCTTCTCCAGCCTGATGAAGTCGTCCAAACTCATGGATTTTGTCGATCAACTCGCCTTCGTGGTTGCTTTGAAAGCAGACCACTTCGTGTCCACAGGATTGCGCGGTTTGAGCGCACAAAGCCTCGACATCGGCCAAACTGGTGTAGCCGTATTGCTCGGGTTCGCGGGTGCCCAGCAGGTTCAAATTGGGGCCGTTGAGGACGAGAATTTTCATGAATCGAGTATACGATGGGCCCCCAGAGCCCCTTTGCAAAGGTGTTTCAAGGAGCGCGCATGATCCGATTGGTTGTTTTTGATGCTTACGGCACGTTGTTCGATGTGCACTCGGTCGCGGCTTTGGCCGAAAGTTTGTTTCCCGGGCAAGGCCATGCTTTGTCTAACCAGTGGCGAGACAAGCAAATCGAATACAGCCGCCTGATCTCCCTGAGCGACCCGCTCAATCCCATGGGCAGTCGGCACTACCAGTCTTTTTGGGACATCACCCGATTGGCGCTTCAGTACAGCTGTCAAAAACTCCACTTGGAACTGACCCCTGCCAAACAAAAACAGTTGATGGACCAATACGCCCACCTCAGCCCATTTCCTGAAAATCTGATGGTGTTGCAGGCGCTCAAAGCCATGGGCATGCGGTCAGCCATCCTCTCCAACGGCAGCCCAGAAATGCTGCATGCTGCGGTGACCAGTGCCGGCATGAGTGGCTTGCTGGATAAGGTGATTTCGGTCGATGAGGTGAGACAGTTCAAAACATCTCCCCAAAGCTACGGGCTTGTCTCCAAGCACTACACCGTCGATGTGCGCGAGGTGCTGTTTGTGTCGAGCAACAGCTGGGATGCATTGGGTGCCACGTGGTTTGGATTCAAGAGTTTTTGGGTGAATCGCCAAGGCCTGCCGTTTGAAACCTTGGGCCCCAGACCGACACACAGTGGGCCTCGACTGAGCGACATCTTGCCCCTGGTCTGAGGGATGGCGGGCCTAGGGTCTTCATTAGAATCCTGCCCCATGCCTATGTTGATTGTTCAGAGATGGCGCGCTGCATGCTTGGTCTTGGCTTTGACACAAGTTTATCCATCCGCCATGGCCATGGGTCTGTTTTCATCCACCCCCGCATTGCGACAAACAGAGCTGAGCCCAGCAGAATTGTCCAAGCTGCAAATCCAATCGGGTTGGTCCAATGACGACCCCCAGCTCATGTTGTTCGAGGTGGGCAACAAGCTCAGTGGGCCGATATTTTGTGTGGGGGCGAGTTTCGAGTTCAAAAACGGCAAAAAACGCAACCAAGCCTTTGAACCCAAACTCTACATACCTTCCAACAACAGTCGCCGCGTGAGTGTTCGCGGCATTGACAAAAAACAGCTCAAGACCTTTGGCTTCAGCTGCTTGTGCATGAAGGCCTCACCACAAGGCCCCTGCGAAAACGCTTTCAAATAACTCAGTTGTTGTTGGGGCCACCAGTAGGACCCGCAGGTGCAGCGCCAGCTGGTGGCGTGACCGGCTTCATGGCGGTGAAGGTGTTGGGGGCGCTGACGGGCGGCACAACAGGCGGCGCTCCCACTTGTTGCATTTCGCCACGGAACTCACCGCCACGTTCGATTTGGATTTGAGAGTATTCCAACTTGCCAGACACCTTGCCAGAGGCACGGATGTGCAGGTGATCGCGGCAATGAATGACTTGGTGCAATTCGCCCTCCACCTCGATGCTGCGAGCCGTGACCTTGCCGGTGATCTTGCCAGACTGGCCGATGAAGATTTCTTCAGCGGTCAATTCACCATCGATGGTGCCGTAAACCGTGGCTTTTTTGGGAACGTTCAGGGTGCCTTTGAAAGTCACGCCGTTGCCGATCACGAGGTTGTTGGATTGATCAAGATTGGTTGCCATGGGTCGTCCGCTGTTAGTGGTTGAAAATCAGTAAAACAAGAAATAGCCGTTCAAGGTGCACAAAGAACCCACCGCGCCCAACAGCAAAGCCGCATTGAACATGGAGCGTCTGTCCGTGATGATAGCGACAGAAGTGAGAACAATCGCGAGTTGAAGCAAACCCTCGGCGTAGTCAAACCAGGGATCTTTGCGAAGCGCCAAATCACGATCGGCCTCTAATTGCTTGGCTTTAGCCAGTAATTCCTTTTTTCCCTCGCCGTTTTCAGGCTCAGAGTCGTAGCGTTTGATGGTTTTTTGATAGTCCGCCAGTTTTTTTTCTAGCAATTCTTTGGCGGCGGGGCTGGGTTTTTCGGTGGCGAGCTGCAACTCGATGCGGTCAGCAGCCAGTTTGTATTCGGTTTGGCGCACGCTCTTGGCTTGGTAGAAAGAATAAGTGTTGGCCGCCAAGATGTTGTTCATGGTGGCTTCTTTGCCCGTGTTGCTCCCCCCCAGGTTGTTGAGCGCCAGCACCAAAGCCAATACCGACACCAGCAAGGCACAGAAGGTTTTGAAGGGATTGGCGGCCGCTTCGGCCAGCTCTTGAGGGTCTTTTGTGTCCATTAAATAGTATTCAAATGAGCAAGGTCATTCTAAATCAGCGTTTGGCAGGTTTCATCTCGTAGGGAGCGATGCTGACCGCTTCCAGCATGTAACCAGTCACCCCTTGCGAGGTGGTCACACGCGCTTCTTTCAATTCGCCCTCCACCCACAGCACATCCATGGATTCAGGCATTTTTTTGATTTTGCTTTGCGCCGTGGGCCGCACCAAGACAATTTGGTTGGAAGGCGGCGGCGGTGTGTGGATACAGGCGCCAAAGTAAGGCACCAGCAGGAACTCCCGCTTGGCGTTGCGGTCCGCATCCAGGGGAACGGCGTAGCCCGGGATGCGTATTTTTTGGTTGACTTGCGACTTCACGATGGGGGCGTTGTCCAGTTTTTGGCGCAACTCCGTCATCGCTTTGTTGGCCTCTTGGGTGTTGTCTTGCAAGGAAGCCAATTTGTTCATCTTGGCCATTTCTTTGGTCATCTCCTGCACCCAGTCATCGGGCATCAAATCGTTCCATTCGATGGTTTTGTAACCCGGGGTTTGGCCCTGTGCAGGCCGGAGAAAAGCCCAGGCCGAAGCGGCCAACAAAATCTGACGGCGACCAATGGTGAAAAGAGCTGACGACATGAAAATCCTTTTGATTTAAACCGTGGGTGGGTGCAAGCCATCCATGAGGGACAAACGATAAGCGCGCCAAGCAGGCAAGACACTGGCCAGCATGGCCACAGCAGCCAATGCCAGCAAACTCCAGGCAGCTTGGGCCGAAGGCCAACCAGGCTGCAACATCACCCCAAACTGGATGCGCATCAAATCTTGCGCAGACCAAATGAGGGCCTGACTCAACACCTCTCCCAACAGAATACCCAAGAGACAAACCAGCAATGATTCGGTCAACACATAGCCCAACAAGGCCTTGGGTGAAGCGCCCATGGCGCGCAGGATGGCCAATTCTTTGCGCCGCCCGGCCATGGCAACGAGCAGCACGGCCGCCACGCTCATCATGGCGCTGACGGCCACCATCATGCCCACCACCACCAAACTGTTTTCAACCACCTTCACCACTTGCCACAATTCGTCCAACGCCACACCTGGCATGACCGCCATGAGCGGATCACGGTTCAGGCCCTCAATCTGTCGACGCACAGAAAACACCTCGGCGCGATTGTGCAAACCCACCCAGACAGCCGACAAACTCACGGGCTTGAGCTCGTTGACGTCTAGGGGCGGCGCTTTGGGCGACAATGCACTCGCCGACTTCAGTGCCTTGGGCGAAATACCCAGACCCCAACCTTGGTGCATGGCCTCAAAGCCTTCCAAATTCACCAACACCGTCCGGTCAATCGGGGCCCCTGTGGGCTGCAAGATGCCCACCACCTTGAGCGGTTGGTCATCATGATCGGTGTCTTCCGGGCCACCGCCACTGCCATGGGTCATCACCAAGGCATCGCCCAATCGATGGCCAAATCGCCGCGCCACCTCGGCACCCAGCACCACCTCGGTCAGCGCCTCGGGATGTTGCGCAGGATCGCCAAAGGGTCGACCAGCCAACCAACGCAAACCTTGCCCTTGACTTTGGAATTCCTTGAACAAGGTTGGCGTGGTGCCGAGCACCGGATGCCCTTGATAGGTGTCCCCCAATTGAATGGGCACAGCCCAGCGCACCTGGGGCATTTGCTGAATAGATTCGAAACCGGCATAGCCCATGTTTCGAGACGGACGGCCAATTTGAAACACGCTGTAGAGCATGAGTTCGGTGGCGCTGCCGCGCGGACCGACGATCAGGTCGACGCCACTCAAGGCATTGGAGAAACTTTGCCGAGCATCGTCACGCAGTTGCTGAACGCTGAGCAAAATCAGCACAGAAACAGACACAGACAGCGTGACCAAGGACAACGCTTGCCGGCGCGACCACGCGCTTTGCCAAGCCAAACCGAGCCAAAAAGTCATGCCGCATCCTTTGTCGGCCAAACATAGACCTGGTGAAACTGATCGGCCAGACGGGCGTTGTGACTGACCATCACCACACTCGCACCTTGTTGATCAGCGCAGCCGAGCAAGAGTTTGAGAAATTCGCCTTGGTTGGCGTCGTCCAAAGCGGAAGTGGGTTCATCCGCAATGATGAGCTGCGGTTGCCCCATCAAAGCCCGCACAGCGGCCACCCGCTGCTGCTGTCCCACCGAGAGCTGGTGCACGGGTTGATGCCAGAGAGAGGCGGGCAAACCCAATCCATCGGCCAGCGCACGCGCTTGTTGGGCTGGGCTGCCATGCGCCTCAGTGGCGGCCTTGGCGCGGCTCGGAAACAACTTGGTGGGCAACAAGGTGTTGGCTTGCGCGTCCAAAAAAGGCAACAAATTGAACTGTTGAAAGATGACGCCCATTCGTTCACCACGAAGTTGATCCCGCACCACGGGGCTCAGAGTCGCCAAGTCATGTCCCAAGACCTGACAAACACCCTGTTGCACTGGCTGTACACCGGCCAACAGGGACAACAAGGTGCTTTTTCCGCAACCACTGGGCCCTTGGATGAACAGGTGTTCACCCTGCTGCAACTTCAGTTCCTCTATCTGGATGAGCGGCGACTGTCCCGACCAAGCATGGGTGAGGTGTTGCAGGTGCAGGGAGAGGCTCATTGACTACCAGCGCAACACAGGATTTTTGGCTTTGAGGGTGGCCGAGCCCTGACCCTTGGGTGTGAGCATGTCGACTTTCAAAGTGCTGAGGCGGGGGTATTTGCTGAACACAGCAAGTTCCACCTGGGTCAAAGCGGCGGGTTTGGCACAACTGAAGGTCAGCGACAAATCCAAGTCACTGTGCTCGGACTTTAGGCCTTTGAACATGGCGGAAGCTGCTTTGCTCTCTTTCAATTGACATGCCGCATCGGTGGGCAGTTTGATGAAGTCGCTGCCTTGCTTGACGCTTTCTTGCAGGGCAGCCAAAGATTGGTTTTGTGCCTTGGTGCGTGGCAAGTGCTCATGACCAAGCAGACTCTCCATGGGGATTTCAAAACGAACCTGCACATCGCTGCCCTGCACCACCAGTTCCATTTGGCCTTGGCCATGCGCGTGTGACGCGTGGCCGTGCTTTTTTTCATGGCTTTCAGGCGTATTGGCCCAGCAACTTGTACTCAAGATGACTAAGGCGGCGACTTGGAGGGTTTTTTTCATC
>JACCDM011303013.1_pt1 | contig 15806 bp, 8 predicted proteins | sample 7445851 | NCBI WGS metagenome assembly JACCDM01 (sample SAMN15323438, study PRJNA562643) | freshwater metagenome | isolation source: river surface water | place: USA:Blue River Watershed | collected 2017-08-16
AGGGCTGGTTTAATACGAGTCGATTACCTGCCTTATTCAGTCGCACAAATGCACCGAAATCAGTTCCGTTTTCAGTCAAGCCCACAGTTATTGAATTAATTGTAGATCCTTTTTTCACCCAAGTTTTGGTGACCTCATCAAAGGAGAAAATAAATGCTGCACCAGAAGCATATCCATTGATAGGTTCTCTTGCATTGCCTACTGCCAACACCGAGCCGTCAAAATTCAAATCAAGACTTTGAATGTCCACTCCTCCAGGACCTGTTCCTTGTCCATCAAATGGGATCTTATCCCCTCTTTTGACCCAGGTTTTGAGCACCTCGTCGTATTGGTACACGATCACGTAATCGGCAGCAACTACACAACTCATACAACCCATGACGTGGTTGGTAGCTAGGGCGATTATTTTTCCATCGCCACTCAAACTGATTCGATAGCCCAAGCGGTCATTGATTCCTTCCCCTTTGATTTCGTTCCCCAAAGGAAGGTATTGTCCGTTTTGAAGTATAAATACCTTGGTCAATCCTTCGTAGTTTTTCATGTTGAATCCTGCGTCTCCTACTTCCCAAGAGATTTCTTGTGAAGAGGCCAAAATGCTTCCATCCGCATTAATTGCTACCGTTCTACCCACTCGGAAGCCCACATCTTCCCGTTTCACTACCTGAAGTGGTTCTGTTATCGCTTTATAACCCGCATAATTCTTGATGTAGAGGTAACCTTTGGCTACTGTATTTCCTGTTGTATAGGTTACTTCGATTGCTTCATCTCCAACACTTGTCGCTTGGTAAAGAATCGAGTTTCCGTTTATTGCTGTCGTCCCATACATCGGTGAGGACAGGGTATAGGTGTAATTGTTGTAAAACTCAGCATTCTTAAATATGAGATTTAAGGTCTGAGACTTACCTACCTGGGCAGAGGCGTACACATCGAAGAGTTTCAGCGTAGGTTTAGTGTTTTTATACTCCATTCGAACTTGCGCTGTAATACTTTCAAGATTGTTGTTTGCAACATCAATCACTTGGTAATTGAAGAGATCTACCCCTTGAAATCCTTGATTTGGTACAAAAAACACATCCGTAAACGAATAGACCGTATTCACTACGAGTGCATTATTTTGACTATCCACTAGGGTTCCATTTTCAGGTAGTTTGTTGATTTTAATTTTGGAGTTCACTAAGGGTTGACCCAAATAATTTTTCCCGAGTAGTGAAATTTTAGTTTCATTTTGGAATAAATACACATTCAAGTTTTCTGCAATGGGGGCTTTGAATACTAGATCAGAAAGAAATTCAATGGAAACCTCTTCAATGGAGACGTTAGCTGGTTTACCTTCCACCTTGAAAATCCAAGTTCCCAAGGTATTCCCTCCATTAAATTGACTCAATGTTTCAAAAGGAGATACCGTCAGCTCCCATTTTTGGGTGGCCTCATTAAAAATTGGCGCGCTGAAATCGGGAGATAGATCCTTAAACACATAGGACACCGAGTTTAGGTTGACTATGGTAGATTCAGTCGTTGGCCTTGCCAATACGACAGCGCGGCCCGAGGGATTGATCAGGCTCATCGTCATGTCGTTCAGCTTTGCTAGCTGCGCAGATGCAGGCTTGGCAACAGATACAGTGAGTCTAACTTCCTTGATCGTGTTTGAATCGGTGACTTGAATCGGATATTGCCCGTTGGAGGTATTGTAAAGTATAGCGTTATGCTTCAATATTTTTTCATAACCCAGCTCCACCTTGAAACTACTGCTTACAGCCGAGGAAGTAGCGCATCCATTCTGCGCATAAACGCGCCAGTAGTAGGTAGTTCCGTTAGTGACTGGGCTAAAAAGGTATTGGCTACCAAAAATGATTTTATCTACCAGTAAGCTGCTGAAATTTTGATCTTTTGAGATTTGTAGAAGCACCTTTTGGGTATTCGCAGCTTGATCCCATTTGAGTTCAACGGAGTTTTGATTAATTGTCCCCCCAGCAGCTGGGCTTGTCAACGTCACGGGTGCTAAGGTGCCCGATAAGACAGACAGGGAAAGGGGTCTTTCCACTGTGGTCCCATTGAGTTCTGCTTTTAAGGTAATGGTGTAGGTACCCGCAGCGGCTGTTTGATTGGTAACCGTAGCAGTAAAAGATTCATTTACAGCTACCTGATTTTTACTTAGGGTGATGGTTAATCCCTGTGGAGCCCCAGTAAAACTGATATTGGATAAGGTAGAAGTCGCTTGACTACTTTGAACTTGTAGGTTGAAGGTTTGCTTGTAATCATTACAGGAGGTTAGTTCAACCGCAGTAGCCGAACTAAACAAACTCAATTGAGTAGTGACGATTGCAAAATCCGTCGGATTGATGGTGTAGAAGATATGATCTACGGGTTCAATTTTTATTCTTGCGGTGGTGGTAGCGACATTTGGAATCACCACTGACTGAGAACCATCATTGGCTGTTTTTTCGGCCAAGAGGTAATCAAACCGTGTTCCACCATCTACAGACAATAAAATGTTCACCTGAGTAGCCTTGATCGGATCGTCATTTGTATTACTTATTTCCCATTGAAGGGTGAGCGGACTTCCCCCATTCAATTGAGCAGTGAGTGGAGTCAAGATCGAAAATGGCTTGCTGTTTGCCACTGTAGTGACTTGGGTAGAATCTAAATATACCCCTTGCGCTGCCGAGCGATCACGAACAGTCAAGCCAAAGGTCATTTGTCTAGGCACCTCAGAAAGTGTCTCAAAAAGCATGGAAGTTCCAGCATTTGCTGCTAAAATAGTGTTATCACTTGTCAGGTTGTTTGCAATCACCCGAGCATAGGTTGGGAAAAAGCGTTGCGAATTTGCACTTGGAGTAGTAGAACTAAATAATGGCGCCTTTTGAGATTTAGATCCCCAATAAGTTCCTGGAAGGACTAGATCTGAATCTAATTGTTCCCAATTGTAGAAGTAATTGGAATTTTTTAGACCGCTTGGCGTTTCCAATACAAACGGTGTTTTAATTGGAATGTGGTATGCTTTTAAGTTAATGTTCATGGGCGGTTGCTGCGCATAAGGAGTAAGCGTCCCTACTTTAGAAAAGTCTATTCCAAACTGGAAGCGTTTGAAGGACTGAATGATTTGATGGATGGAGTGGTAGTGGTAGTAATGCAAATCCGGTTGGTTGATCTTTCCATAAGACATGATGGATCGGCCTGAACTCAATTCAGATTGAGTAACCATTCCATCTAGTTGATTTGAAAAAGTGTGGGTAGCACCAAGGTGGTGTCCAAATTCATGGGAGACCAATCCGATAAATCCGAGTTCATTCGTTGTACTTTTGCTGAAATAGGACCAACCGGATCCTTTTTCTGGAGTACCTACGTTTCCAATTCCATAGGCATTACCAATGCCATAAGGCACTGGATTTTGGGTTTCATTGCGAGCGATGAATAAATGCCCTAAGTCATAATTTTGTTGACCAATAAGTGAATCAATGACTACTTGAGTTCTGGTATTTAAATAGGATGAATTCGTAGAAACACCATTTTGCTCGATGTTGTAGGGGTCTGTTGCCTTATTGAAAAAGATTAATTTGTCGTTGTTCGCGATAAGGTTGTATCGTATCCCTAGATCTTGTTCACTGATCACGTTTAAGCCGTTGACGATACTAACAATATTGGCTAAAACACTCTCTTTTGTTCCACCATTGATCTCCCCATATTCCCCAGCGGAAACCACCGCTAATCGAAGTGTTCTTACCCCTTCCACCTTGTTTCTTGCGGTTTGACTCGTCAAGTCCAATCGATTACCGCTTGGAACGGCCAGGTCAGCGGATAAAGGTTGCGGATCGCGAATTACGCCACAGGAAATATGTTCTGATAGGGTCTGGTTTCCACTGATTTTGTAGAACATGTACGTGTTCGGCGATAGCATTCTCATCCCCTCAGATGCTTCCGAAAAGGCGTAGAGGTAGATCCTTTCGTTGGTCAGGGTAAGCGCTATCCGACTCTTGGGATCTGAAATTTGGTACCCTTGATACGATTTGATGGCTGGGTATTTTTCAGCCAATTCTTGAGATATGCTGCTCTTTTCTACGACCACAAATTCCTCAAAACTTCCTTGACTAGTGGGCATGCGTAGGCGAGTTTCTTTTCCAGAGGAAAGCTCTCGTTGGAGCAACTTCAGGTCTAGTTCAAAAATCTGGTATTGCTCGGTTTCAGCTTGCACTACCTTGTTATTGTTAAAATTTTGAGTGGATTTTTTCCAGTAGGCAGACTGCCCATAGGAGATCAATCCACAGAGGATAAGGCAAATAGTAAACAGAATTTTTTTCATGGAACTTCTTGGGCGAACTAGTCAATTAAACACGGTTTTTTTGATCTTCTCAATCGATTCTAGATTTTATCGAGTAATGAGTTCATCAATAAAAGAAAATATTAAGTAGGATGAATTCTTTCAGAAGGACAGCATCTTTGATTTTGAAGGATTTGAAGGAAATTTGCAGGATTTGAGGGATGTTTTTTACCCTAGTTTTAGTTTTAGGTTGAAAAAAATGAAGGTGATTATCCGCAATTATCCCAGTGGCTCAGCTTTCCTATTTTAAACTGCGGATAATCGTTGACAGCTGGATGTCCACGGTCCACAGCTTATTTAATTCAACCACAAACCTTTTTCTCTAAATAGTGGTGAAAAAGAGGATCATAAATATTTTTTAAAAGTCTATAAAAAAAGTAGACAATTCATTGGTTCTTTAGGAGACTTGTAGTTTATTTACACCCTATGAGCATACAACTAGGAGACATCGCACCAGACTTTACCGCAGAAAGCACACTCGGCACCATTCATTTCCATGAATACCTTGGCACGAGCTGGGGGGTTCTATTTTCACACCCTGCAGATTTTACCCCCGTCTGCACCACAGAATTGGGTCGCACAGCAGGATTACAGGCAGAATTTGAGAAACGAAATGTCAAAGTCTTGGCTTTGAGTGTGGATCCATTGGATAAACATTTTGAATGGATCAAAGACATCAATGAAACCCAACAGGTAACTGTAGGCTTTCCAATATTAGCTGATCCAGATAAAACCATAGCGCACTCCTATGGCATGATCCATCCCAATGCTTCGGAAACCTTCACTGTTCGCTCCCTCTTCATTATTGGGCCAGATAAAAAGGTCAAGTTGACCATCACCTATCCTGCATCCACTGGACGAAATTTTGTAGAAGTTTTGCGAGTGATTGATTCCTTACAGCTGACCGCAAACTACAGTGTAGCGACCCCGGCCAATTGGGTAAACGGCGAAGATGTAATTGTAGTGCCCGCGGTTAAAACTGAAGATGCGCTTGTCAAATTCCCGAAAGGGGTAAAAATAGTAAAGCCCTACCTTCGCTACACACCCCAGCCTAACGACTGATTGGAATTCCTTTGTAAGTTAACTAATCTCTCTTTGCTAGATCATTGATGGTTTTGGATCCGAGGACTTTCAGTGTCGCATCTCTCACCAACACCATGGTGGCATGTAAACCGCAATTTTTCTCATCGCAATTATCACATCGTTGGTAAAAATTAAGGCTGGCACAAGGTAGCATGGCAATGGGCCCTTCAATATTCCGAATGATCTTTGCCAAAGGTGTTTCGATTGCCTCTTGGTTAATAAAATATCCTCCTCCTTTTCCCTTTTTACTACTCAAGACTTCCATATTCTTGAGTTCAAGGAGAATATTTTCCAAAAATTTTAATGGGATTTTTTTCTCACTGGCAATCTGCGCAATGAGAATTGGCCCCTCAGTTTTGTGTTCAATGAGGTACTGAAGCGCTTGCAAAGCATATTGGGTTTTCTTATTGAGCATTGAACTATTTTCTGAATAACAAGTCCAAGTTACAAGAAAATGTTCAATGCTCTAGTTGCCTTAATTCAATTTGGCAAAGGCCTGCTCAAAGTCATTTTTGATGTCTTCGATGTGCTCAAGACCAACGCTTATTCGAATCAAATTTGGAAGTACTCCTGATTGTTTTTGTTCCACTTCTGAAAGCTGTTCGTGGGTAGTGGATGCAGGATGAATGGCCAAGGTTTTGGCGTCCCCTACATTGGCCAAATGACTTACCAATTGAAGGGAGTTGATAAATTTCTTGCCATGCTCAGCTCCTCCCTTAATACCAAATTGCAATACTCCTCCGAATCCATTTTGTAAATATTTTTTGGCTAGCTGGTGATAAGGACTGGAAGCCAACCCTGGATAATACACAAACTCCACGGAAGGGTGATTTTCTAGCCAGGTAGCAAGTTTAAGGGCATTTTCAGCATGCCGATGAACTCGAAGCGAAAGTGTCTCTAGTCCTTGGAGCAATAAAAATGAATTAAATGGACTCAATGAGGGTCCAAAGTCCCGTAATCCCTCTACTCGAGCACGGGTAATGAACGCAACATTTGGTAGTCCCAAAGGATTTCCTTCTCCAAAAACATCCCAAAACTTTAAGCCATGGTATCCTTCAGAAGGCTCGGTAAACTGAGGGAACTTACCATTACCCCAATTGTAGTTTCCCCCATCAACAATAACCCCTCCAATACTTGTTCCATGCCCACCAATCCATTTGGTGGCGGACTCCACTACAATGTTGGCTCCGTGTTTTATGGGTTGTGCAAGGTAGCCACCCGCACCAAAGGTATTGTCCACGACAAGCGGGAGGTCATGTTTTCTAGCCAATGCGGAAAATTGCTCAAAGTCAGGAATATTCAAACGAGGATTCCCAATCGTTTCAAGATAAATCGCTTTGGTTTTCTGATCGATTAACGATTCAAATGCGGAGGGATTATCTCCTGCTGCAAATCGCACTTCCACGCCAAGTCGTTTAAAGGCCACCTTAAATTGGTTGAAGGTACCCCCGTAGATAAACGAACTACTGATAAAATTATCTCCTGCTTGCAACAAATTGTTTAAAGCTAAAAATTGGGCAGCTTGTCCTGATGCAGTCGCTAGGGCAGCCACTCCTCCTTCTAAGGCTGCTACCCTTTTTTCAAAAACATCCGTAGTCGGATTCATAATCCGAGTGTAAATATTACCGAATTCCTTCAAGCCGAATAGGTTGGCGGCATGGTCCGTGTTTTTAAAAACGTAGGAAGTGGTTTGATGTATTGGGACCGCGCGAGATCCGGTAACTGCGTCAGGTTCTTGACCTGCGTGCAATTGGAGAGTTTCAAAATGTAAGGTAGTGCTCATCGTTTTTTTTATTAGTCTACAATTTTAGTAGATTATTAATTAATTACCAACCAATCGGCAAATATTTTGTTAAATGACACCTTTAATAGCCTTCAGTATCAAAAAAAGAGGGATTTGACTAAGAAAATGGAAGAAAAAAAGAATAAAAATTCCGGAAACGGGTTTGCTCTTGGTGCTTGTTTTGGGTTGGTTTTTGGTTCCGCTTTCGGAATTGTATTTGGAGACATTTCCACTGGTGTGGATTTGGGTTATCCATTGGTGTAGGAATTGGTGCCATTTTCGACTTTGCAAAAAATAGAGCATAAACCAAAAAGCTGCCCGACTTCACGGTCCGATAGCTAAAAAAAGCCGATCCGCAGCGGCCTGTCTTCCGCAGGTAGGTGGATTTTTTACTCTCGCAAAGGCGCAGAGACGCAAAGAAATAGTGATCCGCTCGGTTACACTTCCGGAGGCCTTTGCATCTTGGCGGCTTTGCGCGCCCTATTCTTTTTTTTATTCTCGCAAAGACCCACCGCGGCGAGCAGGACGAAGAGCCGCAAAGAAATTGTGGTCCACTACTCCAAAATGAACCTTGAATTAGGAATTCCTCAAAAAAGTGATGGGGTAACCAATTTATTGGCCTCTTTTTATTGCAAGGCCGATTTGACCTGCATGGTAGGAATTGTGGTATAAAATATGGGAAAACAACCTCGTTTTGGATAGGGATCCAAAAAATGGCGTTTCCACAATTTCTGACCATCCTGAACTAGGCGTACTTTCAATAATTTCTTCGAGTAGTTTAAACCCTTGTTCGATCAACTTTTTGCTTTCCTCAACATCCTTCCCCTGCCCTTCATCTTGCTTTCCCATGGTGGTGTTTTGAATAGCAATGGGTTTACCAAAAAAATATCCAAACTGAAGCATGGTCTCCCCAACATGCCGGTAGATGAACCCCACCGATGCAGTATTTTCATTTAACGACTTCGACACATTCTCAGCATTTACCTTATTGAATGCATAACTGCAAGACAGTCTATTTTGGGCCAACAGGTCTTTAAAGATTTCTTTTTCCATTTTTAATAAGCTTCGACATCAATTCAAATTAGTGATCCAATTTAAAAAAATACACGGTAAATGGTTCACCTTATCACCAGAGTGTTCAAAAATTACTTTTTCATAGGTCGTGCCCAGAATTTAAGTTAAACCCCTATTTTAGTAAGATACAAAACCTAAGGCTATCCCATGAAATTCCTTTCACTCCTTTTGACTTTGCTGCTGATTGCCTATTCATCCATAGGCCAAACGACTCAAGAACAACTTTTGGAATTGGACAAAAGCTGGGAAAGGGCGCTATTGAATTCCGAGGTAGCGATTTTGGAAGAGCTCTTAGCGGAGGAGTTTATCTGGGTGCACAACCACGCAACTCAGATTGATGGCAAAGAAGAAGCCCTCAGTCGAGCAAAACGAATCCGTGCAGGCCAGCAAGACGATACTCGAAACCGAACCCCGAGAGAACAAAAAGTAGTCCTCCTTGGACAAACCGCCGTAGTAAGTGGCTTTACGCTTGTGGATCGAGGCCCTCAACCGACCAACTACCATTTCATGCGAACCTATGCATTCGTAAATGGCAGCTGGAAACTGCTCGCAAATCATACCATGGCCATCCCTGAAGAATAAACCCTCCTCCATTTTTTAACCCAACCCTCCCCACCCATTAATCTAATGAGACTAATCTACCTCCTGCTTAGCCTACTTCTTCTAGGGTTTTCAGTACAACCCACAACAGCACAAAACTTTAAGCAGGTACTTCAATCCGAACTCAGCGCCAGCAATCCAGGAATCCTGTTTTCCATCCAATCCGGAGATGGCAAACTTGCTTGGTCAGGTGCCACCGGAATCAACGACCTTCGACTTGGAGATTCCTTGCAGGCTCGCCATACTTTCAGAATTGCAAGCGTCACCAAAACCTATGTGGCAGCAGCAATTCTCAGGCTGATGGAGAAAAATGCGTTACGCCTGGAAGACCCCATATCCATGCACCTTTCACCCCTGCATGCTGAAATTCTCGCACAAGACTATGACTTGAAGCAAATCACCATTACCCAAATTCTACGGCATTCCGCAGGTTTTTATGACCATACCCATGCTCCTGAATTCTTTGAGAAGGTGTTTTCAGTTCCTGTGTACGAGTGGACCCGAACCGCACAACTCCGATTAGGGGTGGAGCAAGGAGAACCGATAGGCCCTCCCGGAAGACAGTTTAGCTATTCGGATATGGGCTATGTCATCTTGGGGGAACTGATTGAAACTTACACCGGAAAGTCCCTGGATGAGGGCATCAAAGAATTGCTTGGACTGGAGAAATTGGGTCTAATCCAAACCGATTTTGAACGGATGGATGCCCAAACGGATCAACTACGCATCCATCAATACTTTCAAGGGAAAGATACCTACGACTTCAGCCCCACGATGGATTATTATGGTGGCGGAGGAATCCTTTCCACCACAGCCGAGTTGAACGGCTTTTTCCAAGCGCTTTTTCAAGGGAAAATTTTTGAGAACCCAGCTACTTTGGCACTGATGCTGGAGCCGGGAAGCTATGCCATCCAACCCAAATTAGACTATGGCATGGGGATGTTCAAAGTACAGGTGAAGGGGATGGAGGCCTATACTCACTCAGGGTTTTGGGGCACACAAGTCCTCTACATTCCCAAACTAGACCTGTACATGGCAGCCAATTATTCTGGGTCTTGGGGAGGTGGTGCAGTAGCTCCCATCTTTGAAAAGGTAGTGACTGCTTTGGAAGAATCTAATCCTAAAAAACCTTAGTAAAGAATTAACACCCGGTATAAGTCCATCACAATAAGGGGCAATACAGCTAATGGATTAGCCTAAGGTGTAATTTTGTGTAAATGGACCATTCAATTTTTTCAAATTTTACCTGTTTTGCAGCCTTGCTTTCAAACACCCATTTCTTTTGTAAATTGATCTCCTAATCAAAAAAATCATGAAATATTTTCTAATGATGCTGCTCTGCATCAGTTCTTTGGTAGCAACCGCACAGAAGAAAAAAGCAGAACCCCAAGTTCCAGTTAAACCTTCGCCAGATTCACTTTTTAGCAATCTCAAATGGAGAAACATCGGACCATTCCGTGGTGGAAGAGCCAATGCAGTTTCAGGCGTGGTAGGAAATTACCAGAAATTTTATGCCGGTTACACTGGCGGTGGTTTATGGACCACAGAAGATGGTGGGGTAAATTGGGAAAATATTTCGGATGGATTTTTCACGGTCGGATCCATCGGCGAGATCGCCGTATCCGAATCAGACCCCAATGTAATTTATGTAGGATCAGGTGAACATGCAGTTCGCGGCGTAATGACTAGTTATGGAGACGGGGTCTACAAATCCACAGATGCAGGAAAGACCTGGAAGAATGTTGGCCTAGAAAAGACCCGTCATATTTCAGACATCGCAATACATCCTTCAAACCCAGACCTGGTGTATGTAGCGGGACAAGGAACTGTGCATGGTCCAAACAACGATCGTGGCGTGTTTAAATCAACAGATGGGGGTTCCACCTGGAAGAAAGTGCTGTTCATCAACGATAGCACGGGAATTTCATCGCTTTCTATGGATATGAACAATCCACGAATACTGTATGCCACTTCATGGGAACACAGAAGGTTTCCTTGGACGGTTTCCAGTGGAGGAGCAGGTTCTGCAATTTGGAAATCTACCGACGAAGGAAATACCTGGCATAAGCTCACAGAGGGCTTGCCAAAAATGATGGGTAAGATGGGGATCAGCGTTTCCCGCGCAAATTCAAACCGGATATACGCCATCGTAGAAACTGAAAAAAGTAAATCAGGCCTATACCGTTCAGATGATGCCGGTAAAACCTGGGCCTTGCTTTCCAACAACCAAGACATTAGCTCACGCTCTTGGTACTACATGGAAGTATTTGCAGACCCCATCAATGAAAATATTGTTTACGTGCTGAATGCCCCAATGATGAAATCCATTGATGGCGGCAAAACATTTGCTTCCGTAAGCGTTCAACATGGGGATACGCATGATCTCTGGATCAATCCAAGCAAAAATAACGTCATCGCACTGGGCGATGATGGGGGTGCTGAAATAAGTTTCGACTTTGGGAAATCCTGGTCAAGCATCATGAATCAGCCTACCGCACAATTTTACCGAGTGAATACAGACAATGTATTTCCTTACAAGGTGTATGGCGGGCAGCAAGACAACACCTCCGTAATCATAGCTAGCAGAAACAACGGATCTGCACTTACAGAGCGTGATTGGACTTCAGGTGCTGGTTGTGAATCTGCTTTTCTAGCATTTGACCCTAACGATCCCACCCTTGTTTTTGGTGGATGCTATCAAGGCTATATTGACGTGTTGAATCGGAAAACCAATGAATCAAAGGATGTGCAGGCTTATCCAACCCTCAACCTTGCCATCGAACCGAAAGACATGAAATACCGCTTCAATTGGAACGCACCAATTGTGGTATCCCCCCATGATCCAAAAACGATTTACCATGCAGGGAATGTCTTGCTAAAGTCAACCAATGGGGGAATGAGTTGGGATGCCATCAGCGGAGATCTCACACGCAATGACAAATCAAAACAAGGTCCAGGGGGAGTTCCATTCACCAACGAAGGTGCGGGTGGAGAGAATTACAATACTATTTTTTATGTAGCCGAATCCACGATTGAGAAAGGCGTAATCTGGACCGGAAGTGATTGTGGTTTGGTGAATGTGACTCGAGATGGTGGAAAAACATGGACCAATGTAACACCAGCTGATCTTCCAGAATCGCAAATCAATAGCATTGAACTTTCTGGGTTCGACAAAGGCGTGGCCTATATCTCAGCAACGAGGTATAAGTTGAATGATTATGGGGCTTATGCCTACAAGACCACTGACTATGGCAAAACCTGGACAAAAATAAACAAGGGCGTAAAGGCGGATGATTTCATCAAAGTAATCCGAGAGGATACCAAGAACAAAAGCATTTTGTATGCGGGTAGTGAACGAGGATTTTATCTTTCTACCGATGCAGGAAACAGCTGGCAGCCTTTCCAATTAAACCTGCCGATAGTTCCTGTCACGGATTTGATGATCCGAGACAATGATCTTGTGGCAGCTACAGCGGGCAGGGCTTTTTGGATTCTTGATGATTTGGGAGCCATCCAACAAGCTACCACTGGGTCGGCAGTCACTTTATTCACACCAAAGCCAGCATACAAGTTTGGTGGTGGCACGGGATTGCCAGAAGCAAAATACAAGGCTGGACAAAACGCCCCAGAAGGTGTGATACTTGACTACATCCTTCCTGAGGTAACAGACAGCACTTTGGTAACCCTAAAAATTACGGATGAATCCGGCAAGCTGATTCGAACCTACTCCAATAAAAAAGACGCGTCCTATGCGAAATATCCGGGTGGTCCAGCAGCAGCTACCCTGCTAAGTGCGAAGAAAGGGCACAATCGTTTCCTATGGAACTTGAGAAATGAAAACGTCCAACCCGATGTAAAGAACGTATTTGTATACGGTAGCTACGAGGGCTATGCAGTTCCTCCAGGCAAGTACAAAGCCCAATTGAATTTCAATGGGACCATTTCAGAAACGGAAATGACCGTATTGCCAAACCCGGCCATTTCTGCAACAGCAGCTGATTGGAACGAGCAACAGCAGGTTCTTGCATCTATTACAACTTCAATTAGTGAAATGCATCAACAGGTGAATGAACTGCGAAAAATCAGAAAGCAGCTTGTGCACCATAGCGACATTCTTAAGGACGTGAAAACTGCAGAAAAAGTGTTGGATGAAGCCAAAAAACTAATTGAAAGTATTGATGCTTGGGAGTCAAACATTGTAGAGGGAAGAATTCAAAACGGGCAAGATGTGATCAACTGGCCGAGCAAACTCAATGTGGAGTTCTTCAATATCAAGAGACTTGCAGATGCTGCTGATCCAAGAATTACCCAAGGAATAAAAACCAGATTGGCTGATTTGCAAGCGCAGTGGAATACAGAAAAAGGCAAAGTGGAGTCAATTAAAAAATCAGTTGCTGCCTACAATACCCTGTATAAATCTCAGCAACTCGAAGCACTCATTTTTTAAACTAATTTAAAAACCACATAGGCACATGAGAGAAACTTATGTGCCTATGTGGCTTTAAAATCTAATCCGCCTACGACAGATCCGCCTCCGCCGACAAGCTCTTGGCGTCTTTGCAGCCTACCTCGCAGAATTACAGGGCGCCAAATACTTTTTTTTATTCTTTACTCTCCCAAAGACCTGCCTGCGGTAGGTAGGCGCAAAGAATTTGTAGTCCACTCGGTTTGACTTCCGGAGGACTTAGCGACTTGGCGGCTTCGCGCGCAAAATATTTTTTTTTACTCTCGCAAAGACGCAGAGACGCAAAGAAATTGTGGTGCGCTCGGTATGGCTTTCCACCGCGGCGGACAGGACGTAGAGACGCATCCGCCGCGGCGGATTTTACTCTCGCAAAGAAATACTAGTCTCCCCCTATTGAAGAAAGATGCAGCAGGAAATAAAGAGATGGAATACAGATGAATTAAGATTCAATAAATCAGAACTTAACTTGAATTTCAACAAACCTGAAGAGCTATCCCAGATGCTCCTTGAATTACTCTTTTACTTATCTTAATAATCTGTTGATTCAAAATAGAAACTAGCTCTTTTTTTCTCGGAACCCACTAAAGAATGCATCGTTTCTGCATCGTAAATCTGCCCATTGAGGATCACATAAACAACCTTGTCAGAATCTCGAATATCCTTCAATACATCGCCATCGATCACGGCCAAATCGGCTAGCTTCCCGACTTTGATAGAGCCTAAGTTCTTGTCTAATCCAAGATGTCTTGCAGGCACAATGGTGGCGGCACGCAATGCTTCCATTGGGGTCATTCCACCTTGTTGCATCATCCACATTTCCCAGTGAGCAGCAAGACCTTCCCGCTGACCATGACCTCCAATTGCCACTAGGATATCCCGATCCTTCATTTCTTTAACTGTTTTGACCACATTGAAATGATTGTAGTGATGCTCAGGCGCCATCATTCTTCGCATCGATCGAGGTGCAAGAATATCCTGTGGTACAAACTTGCTTAATTTCGGATGTTGCCAAACATCTGTTTTTTCATACCAATAATTTTCACCAGAAATCCCACCAAATGAAACCACTAACGTGGGTATGGAAGCAGCTTGCGTATGGCCCCAAAACTGGTACACATCCTCATAAAGCTTTGCTAAGGCTATTGAATGTTCTATAGAGGAGGCTCCATCAGCAATTTTTCCTAGATCTTGGTTAAGCAATGCCCCACCTTCTGAAAGAACCATCATTTCATGCTCCGCTGCGGCTTCAATAATTTGCTGGTACTGCTCTCTTCTGGGATGATGGTGCATCTTTATCGCAAATGCACCCACGCGCTTTAATCGATCCAAATGAAAGCGTGCATCGTCAATTCCATTTACAAGGGCTGTGTGCCCTGGCTCATAAGCACCATACAAGGACATTCCCGTCGAAAAAATCCGCGGAGATAGAATATTTCCAGCTTTTTGCATTTCTGCCGCCCCAAAAACCTCCTCAGTAAAGGTATTTGGGTTAAAAATTGTGGTAACTCCAAAGGCTAGCGTGCCATAAGCACTCCAGTTTTGTTGAGGAATAATTCCGTTGGTTCCATTGGGCTGATGGGCGTGGGTATCTATGATTCCTGGAATAAGTGTTTTTCCCTTTAGATCGATACTAGTTGCATTTGTTGGAATGATCACCTCTCCCTTTTTTCCAACTGCTAAGATGTGATTGCCTTCAACTAAGACCACGCCATCTTCAATTACTCCTTCAGCTTCCATGGTCACCACTCGTCCGCCTACCAATGCCAGAACTCCAGTTGGCTTAGTTATCGGCTGCGAAAAGCTGATAGATGTTTCCTTAATTTTTCCCTGGTTTTGGGTTGAATTACTGTAAAGATTTGGCCCCAGATTCCAGTGGATTTCGTTGCTTAGCGGACTAAAGCTAATGTTTGTTCCCGCTAAAATTGACCAAGTTTTTACCTGAGGTAAAGAATCTGCGTGTGTGATTACTATCGGCTTATCTGATTCTTCAAAAGGAAGACTTTTGACTCGATAATGCTCCACAAAAGCAAGTTCTTGGCCATTCGGAGCCATTTTAAATTCAGTTGCATACTTAATAGTATAAAGTATCTTGAATTCCTTTCCTTCCAAATCAACCCGGGCTAAACTAGGCATTTCACCATCCAAGTGGAGGTAAATACGATCATTTCGATCTGCAAAATGAGGCAAACGCCCCTTTGTGGTAATTAATTTTGGAATACCACCCTCAGCAGATACTTGGTAAATCCCCGGTGCCAAATTGTGTTCAGGGTTCAACAAGGTCTCATCTTTAAACTTGCGGTAGACCACGGTCTTTCCATCTGGAGAGAAAGCAGGTTCGGTATATTTCCCCGGCAAACTCAAGAGGTTTTTAATTTCACTGGTAATCAAATCGATCACTTGGATCCTGCCTTGTTCTTGATCATTCCAAGTACTGTAAACAATCTTTTTCCCATCCCTTGAAAAACTTGGCGCATATTCAAAATGCC
>JACCDM011350143.1_pt1 | contig 15798 bp, 13 predicted proteins | sample 7445851 | NCBI WGS metagenome assembly JACCDM01 (sample SAMN15323438, study PRJNA562643) | freshwater metagenome | isolation source: river surface water | place: USA:Blue River Watershed | collected 2017-08-16
GAATCTCGAACCAGCGCTGCTGCACCATCGCGAGATTGAGAGGTAATGCGCATCGCCTCTAACTTCGATTCGACCGCATTTCGCTGTCGATCTGTTGCGCGCTCTGACTCAATGAGATCGTCACGCTTCTTCTTTGCGCTCTCTAGCGCGCTCTTCGCTTGCTCGAATTGAGAGTCGAGGCCGAGTTCGCCGGCATCAGCGCCAGCGATCTCCATCTCAAATTGGCTATATGCCGCTCTCGCTTCGTCGACTCGTGATTGCGCCTCATTGCGGGCGCTGGTAAGTCGGGTAATCTCTTCGGAATTTGCTTCAAGACGTGCCGCGAGAGATTTGATATGGCCTTCCTGTCGAGCAGTTCCTTCGCGTTGATCTGCGATTGCACGCAGCGCAGCATCGATTCGATCTTCCTCAGCTTTAAGCGAAGCTTCAAGTTCAGCGAGTTTTGATGTCGCAACTTCCAAGGCAGTTGCCGCGTTTGCAGTCTCACTCCGGAGTCGGCTCTCTTCTTCGCGCAGAGCGGATGCTTCAGCTTCGAGCGCCTCAGGATCGCGACCAGCCGAGCGAGCTTCCTCTGCCTCTTCGGCTAGAAAACGGGAACGCTCTTGCGCTAGCGATTGAGTGCCGCGGAATTTTTCACGGAGCCCACTTAATGCATAGAAGTTCTCTTGTGCTGAGACAAGGAGTGGAGTCTCCTCAGCTGCTTGCGCATCGAGCTCCTCCTCGCGCTTTCGAACCTTGTCGAGCTCGGCCTCAACGGCAGCGCGTCGCTCCCGGAGCGCGTTCTCATCGGCAACTTCGGCATCGAGCGTCTTTGAGTATGCGATGTAGTCATCAGCTAAGAGACGTAGACGAGCGTCGCGTACATCAGCTTGAATGGTCGCCGCCTTCTTTGCGACCTCAGCCTGCTTACCCAGAGGACGCAATTGGCGACGAAGCTCAACGGTGAGGTCATTTACACGCGCAAGGTTGGCCTGCATCGAATCTAACTTGCGAAGCGCCTTCTCTTTACGCTTACGGTGCTTAAGAACTCCAGCAGCTTCTTCAATATATGCGCGGCGTTCTTCCGGGGTTGCCATCAAGATTGCATCGAGTTGGCCTTGGCCAACGATGACGTGCATTTCGCGTCCGATACCTGAGTCCGAGAGAAGTTCTTGGATATCTAGGAGACGGGATGCTTCGCCATTGATCTGATACTCACTCTGTCCATTGCGGAAGAGGATGCGCGAGATCGTTACTTCGGAATAATCAATATTGAGTGCGCCATCTGAATTATCAATTGTTACGGCAACTTCTGCTCTACCAAGCGGAGCACGGCCAGAGGTGCCAGCGAAGATGACATCTTCCATCTTTCCACCGCGGAGAGATTTTGCACCTTGCTCTCCCATTACCCAGGTGAGAGCGTCAACAACATTTGATTTACCAGAGCCATTAGGTCCGACGACGCAGGTGATTCCCGGTTCGAGACGAAGGGTCGTTGCAGAGGCAAAGGATTTAAATCCTTTGAGGGTGAGGCTCTTCAAATACACGGCGATAACCTACCTTGCGCATAGGTATCCATATCGACGCGACTCAGCTAAACCTCAACTTGAGGGTTCTCACTACTTATTGCGAGAGCGGACTCTCACTTCGAAGAATTTCAAATGCAGATCGAGCAGCAGATTGCTCAGCCTCTCGCTTGCTCTTTCCAACTCCGGTAGCAACTGGAGTGCCACCGATTACTGCGGTTGCTTCAAAACTCTTATCGTGATCGGGTCCGCTCTCGGTCACCTGGTACTCCAAAGTTGCCTTACCTTGCGAGGCGACCAACTCTTGGAGCGCAGTCTTGCCATCTAAACCGGCACCGAGCGCCATCGCGCTATCGAGGGTTGGTGAAATTAACTTTAAGAGGCATGCAGAGGTAGCGGCAAAACCGGAGGAGATGTAGAGGGCTCCGATAAGCGCTTCAAAGGCATCGGCTAAGAGCGAGTTCTTCTCCCGACCATTGGTCACCTCTTCGCCTTTGCCAAGGCGGATGTACTTTCCAAGTGAGAGGCTGCGGGCAATATCTGCCAGCGCGCGCATATTGACGATTCCTGAACGTAGCGGAGAAAGTCGGCTCTCATCGAGATCGGGGTATTTGCGATAGAGCTCTTCAGTAACAACTAAACCGAGGACAGAGTCGCCCAGAAATTCCAAACGCTCATTCGTAGCAGTAAGTCCTGCCTCGTAAGCGAATGAGCGATGGGTAAAAGCTAACTCAAGAAGTTTGGCATCGATCTCAACGCCAAGTTGCTCGAGTAGATCTGCGTACAAATTAGATGTCAAGAACCTGACGGCGGTTATATGTGCCACAGGTTGGGCATGCAACGTGGTTGAGCTTTGGCTGCTGGCACTGTGGGCAATTTGATAGCGATGCCGCTGTTGTCTTCCACATCGAACGACGTGAACGTGTCTTCGAACGAGACATCTTTCGCTTTGGTACTGGCACGGTAACCGTCCTTTAACTCGACTGCCGCGGCTGAAAGTGCCCCAGCGGATATGGCGTAAGTATCGCCTAAATCGGCTCTGAACCCAAATCGAGCCCGGCGAGCCCGGCCCAACGAGGATCGGAGCCTTCATGGTGGTGGTCCTCCGGCAGGCTCTCCCACTTCTCGCCACAGTCAGGGCATAGGCCGAGACAATCTTCATCGCAGAGTGGATTGACCGGCAAGCTCAGAACTATTGCATCCAAGATAGGGATCTCTAGATTGACCTGCTCGCCCTCGACAAAGAGCGCCTCATCCTCATCTAAGTCATCAACCTCGCTATCGCTCTTACGAGACTTCTTGCCTTTATCATCGGTAGGCTCATATCGATAGAGCTCTTGAATTCGCTTATCCACTGATAACTCAACGGAATCAAGGCAACGAATGCACTCTCCCACCGCTACTGCATAAATATCTGCGGTAACTAAAATTCCTTCGGTAACGGATTCGCATCGAACATCGAGTTCAATGAGATCGTTTTCAGGAACTCCGATAAGCGGTACGCCGACGCGGAATGGCGCCGGGATATCTAATTCATACTCTTTCATCTCACCGGCACGGCGTGGCAGCTCGTGCGTGTTGAGGAGAAATGCGCCCTGGTTCGCTGGTTTCTTAACGGACATCTTTAGCTAACTTTAATTATCAGCGCTGAGCTGCGAGAGGACATCCTTATCGTCAGCCCCTTCGAGACGTTCGCGACCACGAGCAACAGCTTCAAGGGTCTTGTTGAGAATTACTTCGAGAGTCGCGAGGCGGCCATCAATATACGCCTCTACCTCTTCTCGCTCTTGTGCCGCTAAATCTCGCGCATCGTCAAGAATTCGCTGGGCCTCATCGCGTGCAGATTGAACAATTGCAGTCTGCTCAACCATGCGGGCAACATCTTCACGTGCGGTAGCAATCATCGACTCAGCGCTAACACGACCTTCTTCGATGATTCGTTCGCGATCGGCGATGATCTGTTCGGCTTGATGTAGATCGCTTGGAAGGAATTCACGCGCGCCTTCAAGGATCTCAAGGATCTCTCCTCGGTGCACAACACATGAGGCAGATAGCGGGACGCTACGCGCCTCGTTGATCAGCGTGATTGCCGAGTTGAGTTTCTCAATTGAATCCATTGACATAGCTACCGTCCTCTACCTGACTTACTTCTGATCTGCTCTAGCGGCAGCTTTTGCCTTGAGCGCGGAATTTACATTTGCCGGAACCATTGTTGAGACATCGCCACCGTAATATGCCAACTCTTTTACGATCGAAGACGATAGGAACGAATGGCTCGGAGAGGTCGCCATAAACATTGTCTCAACGCCTGAAGCTTGAGTGTGAACTTGCGCCATCTGTAACTCGTAATCAAAATCGGTTACCGCGCGCAAGCCCTTAACGATGACATCAACGCTCTTTTGCTTGCAATAATCAACGAGTAAGCCTGATCCGGAATCAACCTTTACGTTCTTGAATGGCGCAACGCTTGTGGTAATCAGCTCCAGCCGCTCCTCAACCGAGAAGAGGCCTTCCTTCTTTCGATTTACGAAAACCGCGACTATGACCTCATCGAATTGCTTACTGGCTCTTTCGATAACATCGAGGTGCCCATATGTAATTGGATCGAAAGATCCGGGACAGACAGCGCGCTTCATATGGAGAACGCTAGCAAGATGAAGGCCAGTTAGCCATTTTCAGCGCTATTGGCCGCTGGAATTCCATAGAAAATTGTCGCTTGCCCGTAATTCTTGACTCGAATCTCTTCATAGCCATAGGGCCATGAGATTTCCTTCGTGCGACTATTTCGCTCCACTGCAATGAGAGCATCCGGATGAAGGAATCCATTTTCGCGAAGCTGCACGAGAGTTTCAACGATATCAATATCATCAACATCATAAGGTGGGTCGATATAGATGAAGTGATATTGATACTGAGCTTTCTCACTCAAGAATCGATGGGCACCCATTGTGTACAGGTGGAATGTTCCAGCAAATTGTGCGCTCTTTATACTGTCGTAATTACTTGCAATTGCTTTCGACGCTGCTTCATCTTTTTCAACAGCATGCACCAACGCAGCACCACGTGAGAGAGCTTCTAGCGCAATAGCGCCGGTACCGGCGTAGAGATCGAGAACTCGCAAACCGTCGAAGTCACCAAATTCGGAGGTGAGCGTTGAGAAGAGAGCCTCTCTAGCGCGATCAGAGGTTGGACGCGTTGCTGATGCAACGGCTGAGATAGGGCGTCCTTTAGCCACGCCGGCAATGATTCGCAATGGACTCCCCTTAGCTCTTATCAATGAATTCAGTAGCGGTATCTAATTCTAACTTCGCCAGCGCTGCCTCTAGTAACGAATGACGTTTAAGTCCGCCATCGATCAATTGTGCCGCCTCGTTACGAGCCACCTCAATCAACGCCTCATCTCGAAGAACTCGCAGAAGTCGAAGGTGCGAGCGTGTGCCTGATTGATTTGTACCCAGCACATCGCCCTCTCGTCGTTGCTCCAAGTCGATTCGCGAGAGTTCAAATCCATCGGTGGTTGAGGCGACTGCCTCAAGTCGAGTTCTCGCTGGAGATTCAGCCAGTGACTTAGTAACAAGGAGACAGAGCCCCGGTGAAGTGCCACGACCAACGCGACCACGAAGTTGATGGAGTTGAGAGACGCCGAATCGATCAGCATCCATAATCACCATCAACGTTGCATTTGGCACATCTACGCCGACCTCAATCACAGTGGTCGATACCAGAACATCTATCTCACCAGCGGCAAAGGCTTTCATCGTCTCATCTTTGATCTCAGCGCTTTGCCGGCCGTGCAACGGCGCAATGCGCAAGCCATTAAGTGGGCCACTTTGAAGTTCAGGACCGAGTTCTTCTACCGCTGTGAGCGATGTGTCAGCACCGGTAAGAAATTCAAAATCAGCATCTTCTGAGATATCTGCGCTAATGCGCGGTGCCACGATATACACCTGATGGCCCTGCGACACCTCTTCGCGGACTCGTTGCCAGGTTCGCTCAAGGAAATGTGGCTTCTCTTCAACTGGCACCAAGTGAGTTGTGATCACCTGCCGGCCTAGCGGTAGTTCACGAAGAGTAGAGACATCTAAGTCACCGAAGACGGTCATAGCGACAGTTCGAGGAATAGGTGTAGCAGTCATTACGAGTAGATGCGGTGTTACATTTGCTTTAGATTTCAACGCATCGCGCTGTTCGACACCGAATCTATGCTGCTCATCAACTATTACGAGCGCAAGTTCGCTAAATTCAACGGTCTCTCCCAGTAACGCATGCGTGCCCACTACTAATCCGGCAGAACCAGATTTGATCTGAGCTAATACTTCTCTGCGGGTGGCGGCGTTTTGAGATCCAGTTAATAGAACCACGCTTGTAGAAATATCTGAGCTACCCAGCATTCCACCTTGCGCTAAGTCGCCGAGTAATTTAATGAAGGTTCGTTGGTGCTGAGCGGCGAGAACCTCAGTAGGTGCTAGGAGCGCTACCTGTCCCCCAGAGTCAATCACATTGAGCGCTGCTCGAAGTGCGATGACTGTCTTTCCCGATCCAACCTCACCTTGGAGTAAACGATGCATTGGATGGCTGGCAGACAAATCTGCAGCAATCTCTTGCGAAACGGATAACTGACCTGCGGTAAGTTGAAAGGGAAGTTGTGCATCAAATGCATCAAGTAGGCCACCTGGTTTATGCGGACGAGATATCGCCTGAAGTTCGCGCAAGGCGGCCTTACGCTTCAGCAGCAATAATTGAAGTAAGAGCGCTTCATCAAATGTCAGTCGCTCGCGCGCAAGTTCGGTTGCATCAAGATCGTTGGGGTGGTGGATCTGTTCGAGCGCTTGGCGAATAGTTGGATATTTATTCTTCGCTAAGAGCGCTTCAGGAATCGGGTCTTCTACATCATCTAAAGCGGTGAGCGCTAAATCTATCGATTGGGCAATCTTCCACGAAGGGAGCTTGGCAGTTGACGGATAGAGCGGAATAAACTGTCCAGCAAAACCTGCCACGGCGCTATCAACATCATTGCCATCTGGAATCATCTCGTAATCGGGATGAGTGAGCTGCATCTTCTCTTTAAACTTACCCACTTTTCCGGCAAAGAGGCCGTTACTACCGACTTTAAGTTCGCGCTCACGCCATGCTTGATTGAAGAAGGTGAGGGAGAGCTTGGCGGTGCCATCGGTAACAATCACCTCAAGCATGGTGCCTTTGCGAGCTTGGAAACGTCGCGATTGAACGCTATGTACCTTCGCGAGAATTGTTGCCTCTTCGCCTTCACGAAGTTGTGCGATATCAGAGAGCTCACCGCGTACTAGGTATCTCCGTGGGAAGTGGTAGAGAAGATCTCCTACCGTGATAAAACCGAAGTGATCTTTAAATGCCTTCGCAGTTTTGTCTCCTAAGACTCCGCTGAGCTTTGAGTCGAAGGTGGCCATGGCGCTATTCTCTCTCGAGAACCAGTTTTCGCGAGTATTTGAGCCAAGGTGAGTGGCTGATCACAATTAAAGCTCTATCGGAAGTCAGTCGGGTGATTTCGCGTTCTATGCGTAGCGCCAGTTCGTGGTCGAGATGCTCGGTTGGTTCGTCGAGGATAACAATCGGGGCATCTGAGATTAGGGCACGTGATAGCGCTACTCGCTTTGCTTCACCACCAGATAGAGGTCGGCCAAATTCACCTAAAATCTCGTCTAGCTCAATGTAATCAAGTTCGAGGGCGCTAAGGATTACGCGCAATTCCGAATCGCTGACACTATCTCTGGCAATCTTCAAATTTTCGCGGAGAGTAGTGTTGAAAATATGTGGATTTTGCATCGAGGCGGTGATGTAACGTTCAAGATTAGCTATATCTCTTACCTCTACTCCCCCGATAGTGAGAGACCCTGCATACTTTGCAAAACCTAATAAAGCCGCAGCAAAGGTTGTCTTACCGACGCCGCTTAAGCCCGAGAGAACGATGGTTTCGCCGGGGTGAATATCAAGAGTTACCGGTTTCAAAAATGGCGTACTCCAATAAGGAACACATTTAGATGCAGATACGTTTAAAGTCCTTGGCTGAGAGTTAGGCGATTTCTCGATTACTTCAACATTTGAAATCTGCTCTATCGTCTCTGCCGCTCTTCGAATTTTTCCCGCAGGGAAGAGATTTGGAAACCACGATGTATAGCCCTCGAAACCAACGAGCGCCAAGAAGATTGCCATAGAGATTTGTACCGGTGCTAATTTTTGTTCATTGTGCAGCGAGGCGCTCACAGATACAAGAGAGGCAGCCACGGCGGATGTTGCGAGTAAGGCGAGACATGAAAGGCGCCGATAAAACTTCCGCTCCAACTCCCGCAATCTCTGAGATAAATCGTTGAGGCTCTCCCGGTATCTCTCACCATAACCATAGATGTCAGCTTCGACCATTGCATGTGCAGCAGTCGAAATCATCTCGGCAAATAAATTCTCACTCTCTTCAATTTCGACCGATATTGGATCAAGGTACTTGCGAACCGCCCATGGAATAAAGATTGCGAGAATCAGATAGGTAGAAAGTGGGAATATCGCAATAATCGGGTTAATCCACAATGCAATCCCGACGGTGATAAAGCCAGCTATAGCTGCCGATATTCCAGGCAGACTTACCCTTAGATGAAACTCTTGTGCTCGCTCCACATCATCCACGAGCGCCTTCGTACGTTCTGAAATCTCTCCGCTTTTGCTTGAAAGCTGTCTTGAGAAACTTTGAAAAAGTCCAACACGAAGAGTTGTGAGCCTTCTGAATATCGCTTCATGACTAATGACGCGTTCGCCATAGCGAGCAATAGATCGGAAAATGCCGAAGAATCTCACCAACACAATTGAGACGCCGAGGAGAAGAATCGGTGGGTGTGCAGAGGCCATTGTAATTAACCAAGCGCTGGAAACCGTAAGCCCGGTACCGCCCACGAGAGCAAAGGCCCCAAGCCCGATAGCAATGGCGAATGCCGTTCGCTGTGAGATCTTCATTGCTCCACCACCATGATTTCTTTAGCGCCAACAATCCGCTGATCAGGTGCATGTAAGACTGCGATAACTATCGCTCCAGCGCGTGAAAGTGAGTGGAGCAATTCCAAGATTTCACTCGCCGCCTTCGGGTCAAGATCTGCAGTAGGTTCATCGGCGATGAACAAGTCTGGATTAACCGCTAGAGCTCTGGCTATCGCCAAGCGCCGCTTCTGACCACCGGAGAGATCACCGCTCGCCTCACCTGAGCCGCCAATCACAGTCTCTAGCCCATGCGGTAGAAGCGCAGTATCTAGCCCTACGCGTCTGAGCAAATTCTCCATCTCTACAGTTGAGATATGTGGGCTCACCAAAGTAAATAACTCCCTAATTGTGCCCGAGATAAGAGAGGGGTTCTGTGGGATCCAACCGATTCTTCGATAGAGAGACTTTCGCTCCAAATCTCCTACTTCGAGATTATTGATACGTATCAAAGTATTCGAATTCAATCCAAGTATGGAGTTGAGAAATGTCGTCTTACCTAACCCAGATCCACCGCGTATTACCAGTGCATCACCCGAACTGAGCATCTGAGCCGGAATGGACCCAGCTCCGAATGGAGACCGCCATTCATTCCAAGAGACGGTCTCAATCCGTTTGAGGTGAAAGCTATTCGGCCTCGATTGAACGCTATCGATATCCGCCTCTTTGACCTTGGCTAACTTTAAGATTTCACTCAGAGCGGCGCTGCCATCTGCAGAGGCGTGAAAGAGCGAAGCAGCGCTTCGCAAAGGGAGATAAACCTCTGGCGCAAGGACAAGTACGACGAGAGCTGGAAAGAATTCGATAGAGCTATTTACAAGTCTGATTCCAATCGAGACAGCGATCAGCGCCACCGAGATAGTCGCTGCTAGCTCGAGTACCAAGGCTGATAAGAAAGAAATCCGAAGTACTTTCATCGTTTCGCCGGTGTATCTATCCCCCATTTCTTGGATTCGCTTACCTTGAGTCCGGTGACGGCCGAAGATTGAGAGCGTATAAATTCCTCGAAGCGAGTCCTCAAAGTACTTGGAGAGTGTTCCTAGCGTTTGCCACTTCTCAGAGACCGTCTCCTTTGTGAATTTGCCGATCAAGGCACCGAAGATAGGTATCAGTGGGAGGGTGAGTATTGAAATTACAGCCGAAGCTATATCGAAGAGTGCGATAAAACTAATTACTGCGACCGGAGTAAAGGCTGCAGCTGCCAACTGAGGCAAGAATCGCGCCAAGTAAATGTCGAGCGAATTAGCTCCCTTAATTAACAAAGTCGTCAGCTGCCCTGACGGGATAGCCAACACGTTCGCTGACGAAGATAACACTGTGGTTCGCAAACTACTTTTGATGGTTGAAGATGCAACTGACGTCCAGCGTTCGAATTGAGAGGTAAATAGCGCCCTGAGAGCCCACAATAGGGCGAGCAGAGCAATATGGCGATTTGTTGTTGGATGTCTATAGATAATGCCGACAATAGTTGCAGAGATTAAAAGAGCGTTGCCAATCACAAACGCCGTGCTAACTATGGCATTGAGGACGACTCCGATAAAGAGTTTGCGGCTGCTTCCTAGTGAAAGAAGCAGCCGCAAGCCGTTAGATCTCATTGGTTCAATCTACCGATAGCCATCTCTATTTAGGCATGATGGACGACATCTAGTGCGCCTATCTCGGGATTGGAAATCTGCGATGCGCTGACTCGCTTTCGGAAGACCCAATAAGTCCACCCCTGATAGAGAAGAACAAGAGGCGTCATTACAACAGCAACCCAAGACATTACCGTCAAGGTATTTTCCGTCGCTGACGCATTTGATATTGTCAGATCAAATTGGGCTCCGAGCGAGCTGGGCATTACCCGTGGATATAGGGCATAGAAGAGAGTTGCCACAAAGGCAGCAATTGTTCCCGCCGAGAAGATGAAGGCCCAGCCCTCGCGAACCTTAATGAGCGCATAGAGCCCAGCAAGCCACAAGAACGCCACGAGTGCCGAGAGCGCCAAGACCAAGCCGTTGATTGAAGGCAAGGTCACATTGGTCCAGGTTAAGAATGCGACAGCAGCAAGCGCTGCGACTGCTCCAACTTTAAGAGCTAGGTTGCGCGCACGCTCACGAATTCCTCCAGCTGTCTTCAATGATAAGAAGATAGCGCCGTGTGTAAGGAAGACGGTTAGCGTGACAACGCCACCTAGGAGCGCATATGGATTGAGTAGATTGAAGAAGCCACCGACATACTCGAGGTATCCCTGTGCCGATTTTTCAATAGGCACACCACGAACTATGTTGGCAAAAGCTACTCCCCAGAGCAGAGCTGGGATAAAGCTGGCGACAACAATCGCTATATCCCAACGCTTGCGCCACTGCGCCTTGCCATACTTACTGCGATATTCAAAGGCTACTCCGCGGACAATAAGCGAGGTGAGGATGAGGAAGAGCGGCAGATAGAAACCACTAAAGAGCGTGGCGTACCACTCTGGGAAGGCAGCGAATGTGGCACCACCTGCGACAAGCACCCATACCTCATTTCCATCCCACACCGGCCCCAGAGTTGTGAGGATGGCTCGTCGATCTGCCTCATTCTTTGAAAGAAATGGCAGAAGTATGCCAACACCAAAGTCAAAGCCTTCGAGGATGAAGTATCCAACCCAGAGGATTGCAATTAGAACAAACCAAAAAGTTTGAAGATTTTCAAGCGACATAGTTCTATTCCTTCCTAGTAACTCATCACAAGTGGCTTATCAGTGCTGCCACCTATCTGCGGATTTTCGTAATCGAGTTCAGGTGCAGGACCGTTTTTAATTACCTTAAGCGTTAAGCCGACTTCAATTACAGCCAAGAATCCGTAGAGGAGCGTGAAGACAATCATTGTGAAGAGAACGCTTCCAGCCGAGACGACTGCAGATACTGCATCCTCAGTCCGGATTAAGCCAAAGACCGCCCAAGGTTGTCGAGCAGTCTCGGTAAAGATCCATCCAAATGAGATTGCCAATAATGGGATGAGCGGCATTGCGTACATAGAACGGATAAACCACTTACTTGTTGGCAATTCTCCGCCTCTACGGGTGCGCCAGAGAGCGTATGCGGCGAGGAAGAAGGCGATGGCACCAAAGCCGATCATGAGTCTAAATGACCAATAAGCAAGTGGAATATTTGGTGTGTAATCACCTTCACCATACTTAAGGTCGTACTGAGCCTCTAAGTTATTGACGCCCTCTACCGTCGAAGCGAAGTCACCGGTTGCTAGGAATGAGAGCACCGATGGGATATCAACTTGGAAAATTGGGCGCGAGCCATCGAGAGTGCCAACGGTAAAGATAGAAAATGGCGCAGACTCAGTTGTTTCGTAGAGCGCCTCAGCAGCTGCCATCTTCATAGGCTGCTGCTCGGTCATTACCTTACCTATCGCATCGCCAGAGATGGCGATGAGCACAAAAGAAATTAATACTGTAACTAAACCAACTTTGAGCGTTGGGCGTGACATTTCTTTATCTCTCTTCTTGAGCAGAAGGTATGCCGAAATTCCAGCCATAAATGCGCCAGCAGCGAAGAAGGCTGACGGAATCGTGTGGAGAAAGGTAATTACAGCGGTCTTCTGAAAGAGAACTTCGAAAATATTGGTCAGTTCTGCCCGGTTCTTCTCTGCATTAATAGTGAATGCAACAGGGTGCTGCATCCATGAATTTGCCGCCAAGATGAAGTAGGCCGAGAGCAGTGTTCCGGTTGCAGCTAGCCAGATGGTGGCCAGGTGCAATTTCTTAGGAAGGCGATCCCAGCCAAATATCCAGAGCCCTAGGAATGTCGATTCAAGAAAGAATGCAAGTAGTCCTTCCATCGCTAATGGTGCGCCGAAGATGTCGCCGACAAAACGAGAATAGGTAGACCAGTTCATGCCAAACTGAAACTCCTGCACGATTCCGGTCACTACACCGATGGCAAAGTTGATCAGGAATAATTTGCCAAAGAATTTCGTAGCTCGAAGGTACTTGAGATTATTCTTGCGATACCAAGCCGTCTGTAGCCCAGCCACTAAGAATCCAAGTCCAATAGTGATGGGCACAAACAGGAAGTGATAGACGGTGGTGATGGCGAACTGCCATCGAGCAAGATCTAGAGCATTCATAGGTCTCTCCATTTCTTTAAAACATCCCTACATTTGTAAGGTTTATTTCCTGAATTAATCTTCCGCCTGCTCGAATCCATTTATGGTCGAAATAGCTGTAGCCCGCCTCACACTCGATTTTTTACGCGTGATTTCTTGAGGGCTAGCACTCCTATCTAGGAGGATTGGCTCTATCGACCCCTCTCTTGATACCCTTCTCCCCTGCTGAGCGCGAATGTCGCCTAGCTACTTATATTCAAGGAGTACCGCAATGGCATCAACATGCGACATCTGTGGCAAGGGCCCAAGCTTTGGAAATAACGTCTCACACTCACAGGTGAAGACTCGTCGTCGTTGGAATCCAAATATCCAGCGCGTAAAGACTCTCGTTAAGGGCGCCTCAAAGCGTCAGAACGTCTGCACCTCATGCCTCAAGGCTGGCAAGGTTGCTCGCGCCTAATTAATTACCTTTATCGAAATGGCTCCAGGCAACTGGGGCCATTTTTATTTCTCCGCCAGCAAAGGTTGCAGTTATTCCAGAGCCCGCAGCGACGATACCTACTCTCAAACCTGGCAGGTCGTGGCCAGTGGCAAGCAGTACATGGTCTTCACCACCTTGGAGAATCCAACTCCAGGGATCGACGCCTACTTCATCAGCTAGCTCTCTTAATTCTTGGAATTCATCTGACTGCGCAAAGAGTTCGCCATCGATTTCAAACTTAACCGACGATTCCTTAGCCATCTGCCCACCTTGAACCATGAGCGCATCACTCACATCTGCCATCGATGATGCTTTCGAGAAATCCAATCCAAGATCGAGCGTCGGGGCTCGTAACTCTTGTAACGCATATCGAGCTGAAGGCAAATCAAGTGCCTTTCCACTGGAAAGTATTGCTAGCCCTGCCGCAGACCAACCAGTCAAGGATGAGATGTAAATAGACTCACCAACGCTGGCGCCACCTCGAGTAACAACTTTCTCGGTCGAACCAACTGCAGTTATTGCAATAGATAGCGTCGCCGAACGAGAAAGATCGCCCCCGACAACTAGAGCTCCGGCAGCACGCGCTTGATCTGCGATTCCTCGCGCAAGCTCACCTATCCACTCGATGCTCTCGTCGCCGGTAAGTGTTGCTGCAACCAACAAGTAATCGGTCTTACCGTTCATGCTCAACACATCTGCGATATTTGCCGCAGCGATGCGCTTGCCAATCTCATATCCAGATGACCACTCGCGTCGGAAGTGAACTCCCTCAACGGCAATATCGGTGGTGAGAATTTGCCGGGAGCGCCCCTGAACTAGCGCGGCATCATCGCCGATACCTACAAGAATTCGCGGGTCATCGCTATGAAAAACCTCAGCGAGGAGTTGTATAACCTGCTCCTCTGAAAATCCCATAGTCAGAAACCTATCTCATGCGGTACGGTGAGCGTATGAACGTACAGGCTTATATCTTGATTCAAACCGATGTTGGCAAGGCATCTTCAGTAACCGCTGCAATCGCTGCTATTCCTGGCGTAACTCTGGCAGAGGGAATCACCGGTCCTTACGATGTCATCATGCGCGCTGAAGCGAGCACAATGGAAGAGTTTGGCCGATTGATCTTATCGAAGGTCCAAGCGGTACCAGGGATTACTAGAACTCTTACCTGCCCAGTCACTGGCTGAGCAGAGCGGTAATTATCTCGCTATAGCTCACGCCACTTGCAGCCCACATCTTTGGAAAGACCGATGTTGCGGTGAAACCAGGCATTGTGTTGAGCTCATTGATAATAATCTCGCCGCTTGGAGTAAGGAAGAAATCAACTCGGGCTAGACCGCGGCAATCCAAGGCCTTAAATGCCTTGATTGCTTGGCGCTGAATCTCCTGCGCGATTTCGCCATCAATCGGCGCTGGAAGTTCGATTGAGGTAGCGCCATCGAGGTACTTTGCTTCAAAGTCATAGAACTCAAACTTTGCGTCAATCACAATCTTGCCTACTTCTGAAGCTTTTGCTTCGCCACCGATTTCCAAAACTGCGCACTCAATCTCTGAACCAATCACAGCATTCTCAATCACTACCTTGCTATCGAAGGTGAGCGCATCGTTGATTGCTGCTGCGAGTTCGTTTTCACTCTTAACTTTATGCGTGCCTCGACTAGAACCGCCTCTAGCGGGCTTAACAAAGACCGGATATGAGAGCGAGTTGGCCTCGCGAGTAACGCCCGAGCTATCTGCGTGCCATTGATCCAATGAGATAGTGAATCCAGGTGCAACTTTTATGCCATGGGATGCAAATATCGGCTTGGCAAATGACTTATCCATCGCCACCGCTGAAGCTAGGACACCTGAACCAACATATGGAATATCTGCAATCTCCAACATTCCTTGAATGGTTCCATCTTCACCATAAGGTCCATGGAGGACGGGAAAGACGATATCGATATTGAGTGGCGCTCCTCCGACTGAGAAGCCAGCTATATCCGCGACAATTGCTGGCGCATCCTCCGGAACGACTGGAAGAACGCCATCAACAATTCGAAGCGGGAAATCTTCCGGTAGATGAACCCATCGCCCACTCTTGGTGATACCAATGAGAATCGGTTGGAATTTAGTGCGGTCTATCGCTGTGACGATTCCGCCGGCAGAGATACAAGAAATCTCATGTTCGCTACTACGACCACCGCAGAGAATTGCTACCCGCTTCATCGAATGAAATTCTCCGCCTTCGTCGTAATCTCCATCAATCGCTGGAGCGCCTGCTCAGGAGTGAGCGACCCATTAACAATATCGGCTACTGATTCGATTACCGGTACTTCAACCCCTACGCGATGAGCAATTTCCACAACCGCGCCAGCGGATGCGACGCCTTCAACTGTCTTTGCTACTTGTTGGCGAGTAATTTCTAGCGAACCGGTTCGGCCTAACACCTCACCGAAGGTGCGGTTGCGAGAAAGTGGCGAACCGCAGCTTGCAACGAGGTCACCCATGCCAGCGAGGCCAGCTGCCGTCAAAGGATCAGAGCCGTGTGCAGCGCAGAGCCGCGCCACCTCATTGAGACCGCGGGTAATCAGCATCGCCTGTGTGTTTTCACCGAAACCCATACCGATTGAGATACCGACCGATAACGCAATCACCGATTTAATCGCGCCCGATAGTTCGCACCCCATTACATCGGTTGAGGTGTAGGTGCGATAGTAGGGAGTACGGAAAAGTTCGCGGATGAAATCTGCTAAC
>JACCDM010776382.1_pt1 | contig 15792 bp, 15 predicted proteins | sample 7445851 | NCBI WGS metagenome assembly JACCDM01 (sample SAMN15323438, study PRJNA562643) | freshwater metagenome | isolation source: river surface water | place: USA:Blue River Watershed | collected 2017-08-16
CTTGCACAATTAAAATTAATACTAGTACATTTGTGTTGTAATTAAGAAAACCATAACAAATGAAAAAGGTATTTGCAATTTTCGCAATCGCTGGTTTGATCGCTACTGCTTCTTGCGGTGGCAAGTCAACTGAAGAGCAAGCTGCTGCTGATTCTATCGCTGCTGCTGCTAAGGCTGATTCTATCGCTGCTGTTGAGGCTGCTGCTGCTCAGGCTGCTGCTGACTCTGCCGCTGCTGCTGCTGCACAAGCTGCTGCAGATTCTGCTGCTGCTGCTCCAGCTAAGTAATCACACCACGCGTGAAAAAATTAAGAGTTCCGATAGATCGGAACTCTTTTTTTATGCCCTAAAATGTCTTCTCCAGAGCTACTTCGCCTATTTCGCAAGCATCTACCCGAAAGCGCAGTTCCCTATTGCCTTCAACTTTGGGAAGAAACCCCCTTTCATTTTTTCGTTAAAAAGCCGAGAAATACAAAACTCGGAGACTTCCGGTTTCGCAGAGATCAATCCATTCAAACCATCACCCTCAACGCAGACCTCAACTCCTATCAATTTTTGCTTACGCTGATCCATGAAATCGCCCATCTGCGGGTCTTTGTTCAACATGGTTCAGCCCATGCTCCACATGGACCTGAATGGAAAGCTAAGTTTAAACAACTCCTCGAACCCATGCTTTCAGAATCTACCTTCCCTCGAGATATCCTCGTGCCCTTAAAATTGCACATGCGTAATCCTTCCGCCAGCTCGGCAAGAGATTTATTCCTGATGAAGGAAATGAGCAAATACGAGTTAGCCGAAAGCCAAGAAAATACCTTTTTTCTGGCGGACTTAGCTCCTCAAACCCATTTTGAACTGGCAGGTAGAAAATTTAAAAAGGGTGAAACTAGACGAACACGAATACTTTGCGAAGAACTAGGAACTGGGAAAAAATATTTAGTATCCCGAATCGCTCGAGTTAGCAAACTTGATTAACCCTTTTCTTCACCAATCTGGTGCTCGGGCTGAGAAAAATCTTTAGGCTGCGGTAAATCTTGCAGGGAATTGATTCCGAAATAATCCATAAACTTCTGAGAAGTACCGTAGATCAGCGGTCTCCCAACCCCATCCGATTTGCCTTTGATTTCAATCAACTCCTTTTCTAATAATTTTTGAAGGGAATAATCACAGGCAACACCACGAATCTGCTCTACATCCCCTTTGGTAAGTGGCTGTTTGTAGGCAATGATAGACAAGGTCTCCAATTGGGCTGTAGAAAGCCTTTTTTGAGAATGCTGACGAAGCAAAACGCTGATACTTGGCTGATAGGCAGGCTTGGTCAAAAATTGATATCCTCCACCCAACTTCTCCAGTGCAAAGGAAAATTCATCTTCTGAGTATTTGTCACAAAGGACCACCAAGGCTGCCTCCACGTCCTTTGCTGGGACTACAGCTCCAAACATTTCAGTCAAACAAGCAACCATCTCCTCCACACCAAGTGGTTCTGGAGCACAAAAAATCAAGGCTTCAATATGGCGATGCAGGAAATCCACGCTTACTTCTTGGCCATCTTGGCTTCAATCGAATGCATGGTATGTGGAACAGCCTTCAATCGCTCTTTAGAAATCAACTTCCCAGTATCCACACAAATTCCATACGTCCCATTTTTGATTCGAATCAATGCATTTTCCAAATTGATGACAAACTTTTGCTGTCTTGCCGCCAATTGATTCAAACTCTCTCTTTCTAATGTGTCTGCTCCATCTTCCAAAAGCTTCGAGGTGGAAGAAGTGTGATCTGTGCCACTATCGTTCTTTTTACTCAAAGTCTCTTTCAGGGAATGAAGTTCTTCCTTCGCTAAGGCCAATTTCTGAAGAATGATTTCTTCAAATTCCTTAAGCTCATCCTTGGAATAAGCGGTTTTTTCTTCCTTACTCATACATTTCCTGATTTAAGATTGATAAATGAGATGCTCTCGAAAAATAATCCCCTAAAATACTGTAGTCTTTGGGAAAACCAAAACAAAGAAAGGATTATCACTGCTGTTCCAAAAGCACGAAATTCTAAACTTATGCGAGATTTTTGAATGAATCCAGCTACAAAGGCGCAGCGACTACAAGTGTTTTTTTCACAGTCCTGACCCTTCCAGACAAATCAAATAGCTGGGCAACTAAAATGTAATATCCAGAAGGCACCCTAGCCCCTGCAGCATCGGTACCTGTCCAGGAAAAAATACCAGAAGTCCCTAAAATCTGATTCTGTCCAAGAACTTTAACTTCACGTCCTGCAGCCGAAAAAATGGTAAAACTCCCCAGCCAACCATTCTGTTCCAAAGAATAGCGAATGCTGACTTGACTAGGACCAGTACTCCCACTTGGATCAAAAACCAAAGGGGAGAGGTCAATCAGCTCGGAAACAGGCTCTACTGAAAGTGCGGTAGAATTTTTTCTTCCAGGTGTAGCATAATCTTGGCTACTGGAAGCCGATTGCCAAGTAGAAGGAATATAGCTCGGAAAAACAGGTGATACTCGCTCGAGTGAAACTCCCTTGGTCGACCGCAGCAGTGGGTGATGCCAATCCGATCGGTAGGGAAGTGAATCTACCACCTTCCGTTCTGGTGAAAGCAGGAGCAGAACCCCTGCCCCAATCGGCATACTCGGTAGACCTCCGAGTTGAATAAAATTGCCCGCAGCAGACTGAGGATAAGACAAGCGCAGGCGCGCAGGATCCATAGTTAAGGCCACATACGAGTCTGGAGCGATCCTATCCCCCTCAACCCCTACAAGTCGAAGTTGCTGCAGAACGCCAGACTCATTGATGCTCGTCAGTCCCCAATTTTCAAGAGAAAGGTATTTTGCTGTAGGATTATGAATTTCTACAAATTTTGGATCCCCCGACTTGGGATCCAGCAGCACCTCATTTAAAATTAGTTCACCCTTACTAGCAGCCTCTGCAAGAACTAACTCCTCGTCAAGCACTGCCGGCTCCCCCACGCACCGCATCAGAGAAGAAGCTCTCAGCCTGTACACCGTACTTCTCCGTGCAGCGGTTGATAAAGATATACCCAAGCTTCGCCCAGAATTAAAGACCCAAGTGGAATCAAGCTCCAAGCTTGGAGAAAAAGTTAAAGCAGGCTGGCCATCCATGGGTAAAATGGGTTGATTGAAGCGAAAAAATAGCTGCGTTGAATCTTTGAAAAATGCAGAAAGCACCTGGAAGTCCCCCAAGTCCTTGATCGGGGAGAATTGCGAATTTTTACCGCCAGGGGTCCCACGCTTTGGATCCTTGGAAGGAAGCAAAAATTCTGTGGCCTCACAGCGGAAATAAGGATCAGGCACTTCCAGACTGTAGCCTCCATCGGCAAACTCGGCCCCGCCCCAAGAACTACTTCGGTATTCCAAGCGATCTATTTCCTTTCCTTCTGCCGTAACCAAGCGAAGGAGAGATCCAGAATTAGCCAGACTTGGAAAGGAAGAAATCGGCAGTACCTTGCCAAACTCCAAAAGAAGTGAAGCTTGGCTTAGAGGACAAAGCAATACATATTCTCCAGGTGAAATCCAATATTCCGGCAGCAGCGTAGTGCCACTACTTGAAGTAAAAACTACTCCTGACAAGCGGAACTCTTTGTTCGTTGGATTCAACACTTCCACATACTCCACAAAGGGAAGATCTTGGCCTGTACGAGGAGCAGGCATTAATTCATTGATTACCAATGATTTTGGTCCAATAGCTCTAGGATTGGCATACTTAAATCTGAGGAGGGTATCCATCAGAAAATTTCCATTGATATCCGGAAGCTGCTGTAGAAAAAGACTGTAGTCCTTTCCTTCCTCTAAGTCCATCTCCGATCGAAGAATGACTAATGAATCTAAGAGCAACCGAGCCTCAACTGGATTTCGCCCATCAAGCTGATAGGAAAGGTTGAGCTGAGAAAAAACAGGATCCATGGACTCGGAAAACGAAACCAACACCTCTCGCTTGCCATATCCTTTCACCATTGACACCTGTGGCAACTCCTCGTCAATCACTAGATCTTCCAAACTAAAATCATCCATCACCCAGCGAGCAGCACTGCCCGTTCCAGAACCCACTGCTATTTCTAGCTGCAAATAGACTTCTTCCAAAGATGCAAATGCACTAGGTAGCTCGAGCTCAAATCGGCTAAAATTCTGGTTGGCATTGGGGAATTGTGCCGCATGCCCCAGTAACATTCGCTCCTGATAATTTCCTTCTAGAGATGCTGCCCAGGAAATATGTACGAGCGCTGGCCGTGTACCAGTGCCACTTTTTAGGGTTTTAGCCCAAAAAACAACTCGTGGGTTACCCATTCCCTTGGGGTTTAACCGTACCCACACTTTCCCAGTGAAGCTACTTATCGGCTGCACGGCTAGTGCTACTGATCCATTGATCCCTCCTGTAGCAAGACGAAAAACCCGAGAAGAAGTAATTCTGAGTTCGTTGGCGTACCAATCCGGGAGAAATGGCAAAGGGAAGGACTGAACCGTAAATGGGGATTGAAATCCTTGGGTTTGGACTTGAGAAAAGGAGGGGACAGTAAAAGCCAACACACCAACTAGGAGCAGTAATGCTGCTCTAAAGAAAAATAAAAACATAGTTATATAGTTTAAAAAGTAGATGAATATAGGTGAGGATTAGCCGCAATCCTATTAGTCAATCAAAAAACTGGTAAAAATGAATCGTCGACAACTAACCGTCATCGGACCACAGCACATTCTTTTTCCCATCAACCCTTGTTTAATTGGGCCACTGTTTTCTAAGGTTTGTATAAAAGTTAGCTTAAATCTATACTTAATTAATTTGTTTTGTGACCGTATGCTTTTCCAACACAAACCAATAAAAACCTGGTTTGAGAATCACTTAGTTGAGCTGTAGACCGTTGACCCTGGTCTGGTAACAATAATCCGCATGCTAAACACCGCTATTGAGCCACTGAAATAATTGCGGATAATCCATAATTTGTTTTAAATGGACTGTATTATTGCGGTAAGCCTCCGTATTTTTGCGTTTCGAAATCAATCCCCTCCAAGCTATGAAACTTGCTGTAGTGGGTGCTACTGGATTAGTAGGCACCGAAATCCTTGAAGTCCTCCAAGAACACCGGTTTCCGTACGACCAACTGCTACTTGTCGCCTCTGAGCGCTCTAAGGGAAAGGTAATTGAGTATGGGGGCAAATCTCATGTTGTAGTCGGCTTAGCCGAAGCCGTAGCCGCTCAACCTGATATCGCAATTTTTTCCGCTGGAGGAAGCACCTCCTTGGAATGGGCTCCCAAATTTGCAGCAGTTGGCACCGTAGTCATTGACAATTCCTCAGCCTGGAGAATGGACCCCAGCAAAAAATTGGTGGTACCAGAAATCAATGCAAAAGAAATCAGCACTGCAGACAAAATCATCGCGAACCCCAACTGCTCTACCATTCAAATGGTCTTGGCTTTGGAACCCCTTCGTCAACGCTATGGCATCAAACGTATTGTTGTTTCTACCTATCAGTCGGTAACGGGGACTGGAAAAGCTGCTGTTGATCAGATGATGGCAGAACGCCAAGGAAAAACACCAGAGATGGTGTATCCGCATAAGATCGATTTGAATGTGCTTCCACATATCGATGTATTCCAATCCAATGGCTACACCAAGGAGGAAATGAAGATGATCAACGAAACCAAGAAAATCTTCAGCGATGAGTCCATACAGGTCACTTCCACAACGGTCCGAATTCCTACTATGGGTGGCCACTCGGAGGCAGTGAATGTAGAGTTTAAACAAGATTTTGACCTTGCCGAGGTGCGTAGCTTGTTGGAAAATGCTCCTGGAATCATCGTTCAAGACGATCCAGCCAACTTTGTTTATCCTATGCCAATCCATGCGCACAAAAAAGACGAGGTGTTTGTAGGAAGGCTTCGTCGCGATGAGTCTCAGCCAAACACACTGAACATGTGGATTGTAGCGGATAATCTGAGAAAAGGTGCCGCCACGAATGCGGTTCAAATCGCTGAATATCTGCTCGAAAATAAACTCGTCTAATGAGCTTCGAAAAGTTCATTAGCGAAGAATTCCACCAATTTGTGCAGGATCATCTGGAAGAAGATCCTGCACTTTTACTTTTTAGGTACCACGAAAAAGTAGGTTTTGACCTCAAGATGGCTATACAGCAAATCGCTGCGCGGCAAAAAGCTGCAAAAAAATTACCAAGTTGGAGTAAAAACCTACACCTCTTTTTCCCTGCCAGCATCTCAGTCGAACAAAGTTCGTCGGAACAAACGGCTGTCTTCAAATCAGAAGGGCTCTCAGGAAATTGCTTCATCGACCTGACTGGAGGCTTTGGGGTGGATTTTTTTTACTTAAGCAGGGGATATGAAAAAGGGGTGTACTGTGAGCAACAAGACGAACTTTATGAAATCGCTAGACATAACCTATCCACACTCCATCCAGATAAGTTTGAATTCATAAATGGGGATGGATTGGAATTTTTGAGAAAATCGGAATTGCAATTTGACCTGATTTATGCAGATCCTGCCAGAAGGGGAAGCGGCAACCAAAAGTTGTACAAACTCCAAGATTGCGAACCAAATGTAGTGGAAGCATGGACTCTGCTGCAACCAAAATCCGATCACATCCTTCTAAAAGTTTCCCCCATGCTGGACCTAACTCAAGCATGGATTGAACTGCCAGACATCCAAAAAATAACGGTGGTATCGGTTAGAAATGAAGTCAAAGAACTTCTGCTCCATTGGGAAAAAGCCAAGATTGGTGCGCCAAAAATGATTTCAGTAGTGGACCTTGAGAGCGGAATCCTTCCGTTTGAGTTTGAGTCCAGTGCGGAAGAGCGGGCTCATTCCAAGTTTGCGGAAGCAGGCAAGTACCTGATCGAACCCCTGGCAGGGATTTTGAAGGCAGGAGCCTTCAACCTGTTTGGGGAGCGATTTAATCTTCACAAACTGGAAAGAAATAGTCACCTCTACACCAGTGACACTTTAGGTGAAAATATCCCAGGACGCATCTTTGAAGTGGTCAAGGAAATCAGTCCAAAAAAGCAGGAGATCAAAACCCTCTTCCCTTCAGGAAAAGTAAATGTGATTTGCAGAAACTACAGCACAGGAGCTGAAGAGCTCAAGAAAAAACTGGGGCTGAAGGATGGCGGGGAGGATTTTTTAATTGGAACCAGAACAGCTACCAGTTACAAGCTGTATTGGTGTACCCGTATCCAATAAAAAAAGTGAAGGTTAATCCTTCACTTCTTCATAGTCAACATACTCTCCGCCTTCGATGTCTTTCTTCATTTTCTGAGGAGATTTTTTCGGTATAAAATCCACATGTACCCCTTCTTTGGGACGCTGTGCTTGTTGCTGAGCGCGCTGTTGCTCCATGGCTGCCTCATTTACCCTGCGTGCGAGTTGGGCAAGCTTGGAGCGGAGAAAATAGCGAATCAGCTGGCCCAAAAGCCAACCAACACCTAGAAATATTAGAAAAAACTTGATCAAGATTTATCGGTTTTAAAGAAACACTACTTGCTCAAGTAGATGTTTCGCTCAGCATATATTTTCAAGAAATAATCGTCCATCAAATCGTCAATAAAGTAGATGGCTTCCCCTGTAGATTTCATTTCAGGCCCAAGCTCCTTGTTGACATTCGGAAACTTATGGAAAGAGAACACAGGCTCTTTAATCGCGTAGCCTTTCTTCACCGGCTTGAAATTAAAGTCCGTCACCTTCTTCTCTCCTAGCATCACTTTTACGGCATAGTTGACATAAGGTTCTTGGTAGGCCTTGCAAATAAAGGGCACTGTTCGCGAAGCGCGTGGATTGGCTTCGATTACATATACTTTGTCGTTTTTGATGGCAAACTGAATGTTGATCAAGCCAACAGTCCTCAAAGCCAAAGCAATTCGTTGCGTATACGTTTCTATCTGTCGGATTACCAAATCTCCCAAATTGTAAGGAGGAAGCACGGCATAAGAGTCTCCAGAGTGAATTCCTGCAGGTTCGATGTGCTGCATGATGCCGATGATGTAGACATTTTCTCCATCACAGATCGCATCAGCCTCGGCTTCAATCGCTCCTTCTAGAAAGTGATCCAAAAGGATCTCATTGTTTGGTATGTCACGAAGTACATTGACCACGTGCTCTTCGAGTTCCTTCTCGTTGATCACAATTTTCATCCCTTGCCCACCCAAGACATAACTTGGACGAACCAATAAGGGGAAGCCAATCGTCTTACACAGCTCGAGCGCTTCGTCGGTATTGTGAATGGTACCAAACTCAGGATAAGGCACGTTATTTTCTTTCAGAAGGGTCGAGAAAAGTCCTCTATCTTCTGCCAAGTCCAAGGCTTCGTAGCTCGTACCGATAATTTTGATACCGTATTTGGATAGCTTTTCCGCCAATTTTAAGGCAGTCTGTCCCCCAAGCTGAACGATGACGCCCACTGGGTTTTCTTGCAAAATGATCTCGTAAATATGCTCCCAAAATACCGGTTCGAAATACAATTTGTCTGCCACATCTGGATCCGTAGATACCGTCTCTGGGTTGCAGTTGATCATGATGGTTTCGTAGCCGCATTCTTTAGCCGCCAAGACCCCATGTACGCAGGAATAGTCAAATTCAATGCCCTGCCCCACTCGGTTGGGACCTGATCCTAACACTACTACTTTTTTCTTCGCGCTGCTTACCGATTCATTCTCTTCCCCAAAAGTAGAATAGTAATACGGGGTTTTTGCAGCAAACTCAGCTGCACAGGTATCTACCAATTTGTATACCCGCTTGATGCCCATCTCCTCGTAGCGTTTGTGAAAGACATCACTTTCCAAGCAGTCCAACAAATGAGCAATTTGGCGATCTGCATAGCCTTTTTTCTTGGCTTCCTCCATCAATTCCTTTGGAATAGTCTGAAGCTTATACTTGCTTATTTCCGCTTCCAAGTGGATCAACTCTTCGATTTGCTTCAAAAACCACTTGTCGATCTTGGTCAAATCATGGATGGTTCGGAAGGAGATGCCGAGTTTGAAAGCGTCATACACGTGGAACAATCTGTTCCAGCTTGGATTCGCCAGGGAATACAAAATTTGAGCCTGGTCCTTCAATTCTTTCCCATCTGCGCCCAAACCATTACGTTTGATTTCTAGGGATTGACAGGCTTTTTGAAGTGCTTCTTGAAAATTTCGCCCAATACCCATCACTTCACCGACTGCCTTCATAGAAAGGCCAAGTTTGCGGTCTGCACCTTTAAACTTGTCAAAGTTCCAACGAGGAATCTTCACAATCACGTAATCGATAGACGGCTCAAAGTAGGCTGAAGTGGTGCCTGTGATGGAGTTGGTGAGCTCGTCCAAGTTATACCCAATGGCGAGCTTAGCTGCCACCTTGGCAATAGGGTATCCAGTAGCCTTGGAAGCCAAGGCCGAGGAACGAGATACCCTCGGGTTAATTTCAATACCGATGATGGTTTGATTGTCTGGGCTTACAGCAAACTGTACGTTACAGCCTCCTGCAAAATTGCCGATGCTATTCATCATCGTGATAGCAAAGTTGCGCATGCGCTGGTAAACTGTATCCGGAAGGGTCATTGCTGGAGCTACCGTGATGGAGTCTCCGGTATGCACGCCCATGGGGTCAAAATTCTCGATGGAGCAAATGACAATCATGTTCCCAATATTGTCGCGCATCACCTCTAGCTCGTATTCCTTCCAGCCCATGATGCTCTGTTCGATCAGCACCTCATGCACTGGAGAAGCTTGGAGACCTGCGGAAAGGTAATGTTCAAAATCCTCCGCTTTTTCTACAAAAGCACCTCCTGCTCCTCCTAGGGTGTAGGAAGCTCGGATGATTAGAGGAAAACCAATTTCTTGGGCGATTTCTTTGCCCTGAAGCATGGAGGTGGCGGTATCGCCTTTGCAAACCCCAACCCCAATTTCCTCCATCAATGCCTTGAACTTCTCGCGGTTTTCTGCGGTATCGATGGCTTCAATATCTACGCCGATCATGCGTACCCCGTAATTTGTCCAAATCCCTGCCTTATCGCAGTCAATGGCCAGATTCAAGGCAGTTTGCCCTCCCATGGTAGGAAGCACTGCATCAATGTCCGGGTGATCGGTTAAAATTTTACGAATGGATTTTTTCTCCAAAGGCAGCAAGTACACGTGATCAGCTGTCACCGGATCCGTCATGATTGTGGCCGGATTGGAGTTGATCAGGGTTACTTTAATTCCCTCCTCCCGTAAGGATCTAGAGGCTTGAGAACCCGCATAATCGAACTCACAGGCTTGCCCAATGACAATAGGACCTGAACCAATGATTAATACGTGCTTGATGCTACTGTCTTTAGGCATGGGGAGAGAAGAAATTAAATTTTACTTAGGTCCAAATTGGCGTAAAATTAGAAAAATTATCCGAAGGGGAAAGGAGAAATATCGAATTAGCTGACTTTGAATTACTTCTTTTAGCCCAGACTCCAAAATTTCACTTTCATGTATGGACCGAAGCCTTAATTTTACAGGCATGAAATGGAACAAGCTGTCTATTTTTCCCGTGATGGGAGAGCCATTAACTACGCATAATTCGCTTAAACTAGACTTTACAGCAGGTAATTCCGGCCTTCGCGCAGTAGATCTGAGTGACACTTCATCTTTCGATGTGTTTGTATTCCAGCAGTTACGTAGTGCTGGTAAAAGCTATGGTCATGGAGGATATCTGGAGAAGCGAGACATCTATCGCCGCAGCGAGGTCTTTGCCACAGCGCAAGAAGACTTTCGCAACATCCACCTTGGGATCGACATTTGGGCAGCAGCGGGAAGTCCGATTTTCGCCCCCCTAGATGGGAAAGTTCACAGCTTCCAGGATAATGAAGGGTTTGGCAACTATGGGCCTACGATTATTTTGGAGCACCAAGTTGAGGGTCAGCTTTTCTATTCCCTCTATGGCCACCTCCGACGTGAAGATTTACAAAGTTTGGAATTGGGACAGGTTTTTAGAGCTGGAGAAGGTTTTTGTCAGGTAGGCCCTTATCCAGAAAACGGGGACTGGCCACCGCACCTCCACTTTCAGTTGATCTGGGATTTGGAGAGTAATTGGGGAGATTATCCCGGGGTAGCAGCAGAAAAAGACCTGGATTTTTATGCCAAAAACTGTCCTAACCCGAGTAATTTTCTAGGAATAAATGGGCATTGAGCGAACTGATTTCCGACGCATCGCTTTACTGAATGGAGACTGTTTGGTGGAACAATTGAAAGCAGCGGAGCTTCCCCTTGAGCGAATTGTTTTCCGGGAAGCCCTAGTTTCGGGACCCTTAGATGGAGCCACTTGGGAGGAATTTTGGGAAACACGAGTTCGATTTCTTACTCAGAATTATGGAGCCACCGCACAAGAGGTTCAGGAAAAGACGGTAACTGAATTGGAGAAGATTAGAAGGATAGCGGATGGAGTCGAACTAAGTCTTTGGTTTGAGGACGATTTATTTTGCCAGGTCAACCTATGGTTTGTACTAAACATATTTTCTGATGCTCGAAAAATCAAGATTTATCGAGTTTTTCCTCCTGAGGTCAGCCAGGCAAACAGATGGAGAGGGTTTGGAAATGCTTCTGCTGCAGCTTTGGCACAGGCCTATAGGTCAAAAGTGCCATTTAATTCTTCCGACTTGGCACTGGGGAAAAACCTCTGGGAAGCCTATCGCCGGGGAGATAGTGCACAACTTGCGGCCCTTTCAAAAAATGTATCTCCTTGTTTCAGACATCTACAGGAGGTTTGTCAAGCCCAGCTGGATCGTATTTCAGAAGATCCAAATGAAAGAAGGCCTGAAAAAGTAATTCTGGAGCTCTTGGCGATGGGCATTACTGATTTTGACAGCCTATTTTCTCAGTTTTCTGAGCGGGAGGGAATCTATGGATTTGGAGATTTACAGGTACGGGAACTATTGGATTCGATTAAAAAGAACGCTGGAGAAGAAAATTAAATCTTAGTTACACTTTATTTTTCGATGACCAGGATTTCAAAGTATTCCTTGAAAACTTACTTCCTTGGATGAAACTCCGTCAGCACTTGTCTAAGGTAATCTCGATCCAAATGGGTGTAAATCTCCGTAGTGGTGATGCTTTCATGACCCAGCATTTCTTGAACTGCGCGCAAGTCTGCCCCTCCCTCTATGAGGTGGGTAGCAAAGGAATGTCGAAAAGTATGGGGGCTGATGTTTTTTTGAATCCCTGCTTTCTCAGCAGTTTTCTTGATGATCAAAAACACCATCACACGGGTTAATTTTTGACCTCTACGATTTAGAAAGACAAACTCCTCCTGCCCTTTTGCAGGTACTTGCTGCGAGCGGACATGCTCTTCATACAGCTTGAGGTAATGCAGAGCGGCCCGTCCAACCGGCACAAGTCGTTCTTTATTGCCCTTTCCTACCACTTTCAAAAATCCCACATCTGCAAAAATCTGGCTTTTTTTAAGTTCCACCAATTCACTGACCCGCAAGCCCGAACTGTACAGCATTTCGAGCATGGCCCGGTTGCGATGGCCTTCGGACTCTCCAAGCGGAATGGCTGCGAGCAAGGATTCTATCTCTTCATAGCTAAGGGTATCAGGAAGTTTTCTCCCCAATTTGGGTGCTTCCAACAGTTGCGCGGGATCCTCTGAAATTCGATCCTCATACATCAAAAAGCGGTAAAAAGCCTTGATCCCGGAGATGATTCGCGCTTGGGAATAGGGAGAAATTTCCAACTTGGCTAAGGCCGTTACAAACTTCCTTAGGTGCTCCAGTTCGAGCTCAAGAGGACTCTTGGATGGAAATTCACTACCTACATAATCTGCCAACTTCTGCACGTCCCTCGTGTAGGCCTCAATCGAATTTTCACTCAACGAACGCTCCAGGGTGAGGTAATGACGAAACTGACGGATTAACGATGTCCACATGAAGCAAAGATGAGTTATTAAAGTTACATGGAAAATGTATTCCAAATCATTGGTGCGTTTTACGAATTCAAACTTAAAATTTGAATTGCTAAAAATGGACTCGAACGTGATTGTTTACTAGGGCTGAAACCTCTTCTTCAATGGGTTCATTTTTGTTGGAAAAAAATCGATTACTGAAACAGTAGTTTTTAGTTGATCAATCAAATACAAGATTTTTATCTCGAATTGATCACCAGACTTAAATATCAAAAAACGAACTTCTCGACCTTCGTAAACTAAGGCCCTATCAATAGCCCCCCTGCTTGGCATAATCCTTAAAGAATTTACTTTTTCAAATAAGTCTTCTATGATTTCAACTACCCGATTCTGGTGAAAATGCATTTCTAAATAGGGGAAAATCTCTTGCTTGAATCTTAGCATGGATGAATCAGTTAGGATTAAATCCAACCTTTTTCCTTCATCCATGCTTTGTTCATTTGCTTAAATTCCTCCAAAGAATGAACCCTTCCAGCCTCAATGTCGTCTAAAGATTCCTGAATCCTTTTTTTCATTTCTTTTTCGATGTTGGAGTCCCCGATTTCCATCGCCCCTTTTTTTACTTCTGGCCTCTTTTTTTCCATCGTCATTGCTGCCCAGTTTAGTGTTGTATCTAAAGTTAACTTTTTTGGGAAATAATGAACGACACTAATCCAAAAACTTCCAGCTAGCCCGGTGGTCCTTGGAAAGCGTCTTGCCTGTCACCTTTGCCCTCAAAATTTCAATCGGCATGGCGTTCTGTGTAAGAATCAAGTCATGAAATGTTTTCTCAGACATCTTCCCTGAGTCCACCATCTCTTTGCGAAGCGAATAGATTTCCAGCGCCCCGATCATATATGCAATTTGGTACAAGGGCCCATAGCTTCCCTCGAAAGACCTGCGAACCTCCGCGGATGCATTGGCAGGCTCATGACCTACACGATTGACCAGTAGGTCGATGCATTGCTGCGGAGTCATTTTGCCTAAATGGTAATTGAGAGAGAAGATAATTCGGGCTGCTCGGTGCATTCTCCAAAAGAGCATGCCCACCTTGTCCTTGGCGTCTCTTGGGAATTGACGGTCCCACAACACAAATTCCCAATACAAGGCCCAGCCCTCCGTCCAGAACGGCGTGCCGAAAGGACGACGATGCGTCATGTAACGCTGATTCATAAATTGCTGCAAATGATGCCCTGGAATCAATTCGTGCTGTACCGTAGCCCTAGAAAAATGAGGGTTATTGCCTCGCATGGACATCATTTTATCCTCGTGACTCATTTCAGAAGTAGGGTAGGCAATTTGGATGACCTCTCCCCCCAAGAAAAAGGGACTGACACGCTGCCGCTCTGCCGAGATCATGCTCGTTCTCCAAGTTTCGATTGCCAAAGGTGGCACCGTCAACCAGTCATTTTTGACCATCAAGTCAATGGCCTCCTCTCCCAATCGAACTACTTCTTGTGGCCAAGCGCCAGCAGGGAGGTAGGTGTTTTTGACCATTTCTAGGGCTGCTTTCCAATCGTTTCCAAATCCCAGTTCGTTTGAGGCCTTCAGCATTTCTTTCTCGCACCAGGCAAACTGCTTTTCAGCTTCAGCAATCAATTCCTCTGGGCTGTAGGCAATCATTTCATAAGCCAATTGCTTTTCCAAAGCCTCTCTTCCAATGGGCTTACCGATGATGCCAGATCCATCGTCTTTCACGGAGTTAGTATAATGGGAACGTAAGGCCTTGGCATAGGCTTTCATTCCTGCGTCCAATTTTTCCCAAGGCCTGGGCATCCACCACGTAAATGCGGGGTCAAAGTCAAAATAAAAGTCATAGGATTCTTTGACCACTTTGGACAAGCTTTCCACTGCCTGTGCAGCCAATTCCGCCTTTTGCCAAGAATCGTATTTCGAACTAGTCGAAAGCGCTTTTTGCTGGGCATCCAAAGCTTGAGCTACCTGGTTCCATTGGGCAGCAAGTGCCTGGGCATTGGGTTGAACAGCCCTGCGTCGGCCTACCACAAAGGCTTCTAAAGGCTTACCAAAGGCAACTACTGATTGGATTTGCATAAAATCACGCTTTTCCAAGTCAAGTTCTGCCAATTGCTTCTCCAGGTAGTTTCTGAAAAGAACGTAATCGATCTTTCCGTCCTCAGAAAGCGCACCATAGTTTTGGGCTTGAAGGGTCTTGAGGTAGTCTCGATTGAAGGATTCCATTCGAGTAAAGTATTCATTGGAAAGGCGATTGGTATACAAGCGGCCTAAAGCCCCACGATCTGCTTGGTAGGTTTGGATAAGAGAGACAAGCTCCGTGGCAGTTGCCAAGAATGAAAAGAGCGAAAGGGAAAGAAAAAGGACTAATTTTTTCATGGCTGGAGAATTTGGCTAGGAATTACCGGACAGAAACATAGAAAATCTTTACCGAAATGCCTAACTGATTTACAGGACTACTAAATACTTACAACCCCTGGTTTTGTACGACCCTGAGTGAAAAAACTGAGGCGAGTAAAAATTAAAATCAATGTTTTCATGTCAGCGCTTGAATACTTTCCTAGACCCCAAAAAGAAAAGATCCTCTTAGTTTTTTTATCTTTCGGTATGCGGAAATTTCTACTAGTACTAACAACCCTCTTGGCCCTAGTGGCAAGCTTCATTTTATACACCTTTTACACCACCGGGTACTTTAGGGAAGTCCTCTCAAAAAGTGAGGTTGGACAAGTTTACCAAAGCATTGACCTACCTGGAGTGGAGGACATTGCAATCGCCAGAGAAGACAGCTTCCTTTTGCTTTCTGTAGATGATCGAGCTTCACATAGAGCAGGAAAAGAAGGCCCACATGGAATTTATTTGGTGGACCTTCGATCCGAACAATTCGAAGCAGTTGCCATTTCTGCTGAACTCAATTTTC
>JACCDM011924371.1_pt1 | contig 15792 bp, 8 predicted proteins | sample 7445851 | NCBI WGS metagenome assembly JACCDM01 (sample SAMN15323438, study PRJNA562643) | freshwater metagenome | isolation source: river surface water | place: USA:Blue River Watershed | collected 2017-08-16
CCAGAGATATCACCTCATCTTGGAAAAACCAGATTAGATAAAAATATTTACGAGGGGCCAAAGTGGCTTTTGAAAAAAGCGTACTTTTACGGCGCAAATTTGACAGTATGAACTTACACGAATTCCAAGGAAAAGCAATTCTCAAAAAATACGGCGTAGCCGTTCAAGAAGGTATTGTTGTTGACAGTATTGAAGCTGCAGTGCCTGCTGCTAAACAACTCACAGAAGAAACCGGTACCTCTTGGTACGTCATCAAAGCCCAAATTCATGCGGGTGGTCGTGGTAAAGGAACTGTCGAAGAAACCGGTTCTCACGGTGTTGTTTTGGCCAAAGGCATCGATCAAGTCGAAGAGAAAGTTGCGGGTATCCTCGGTGGGCACCTCGTAACGCTCCAAACCAACGGAAAAGGCAAAAAAGTCAATCAAGTACTCATCGCACAAGATGTCTACTATCCTGGCCCAACAGAAGTTCAGGAATTCTATATGTCTGTGCTCCTAGACCGCGAGTCTGGCCGCAACGTGATTATTTATTCTACAGAAGGTGGTATGGACATCGAGCACGTTGCCGAGCACACCCCTGAAAAACTATTTAAAGAACATATCGATCCACGCGTGGGCCTACAAGGCTTCCAAGCGCGCAAAATCGCTTTCAACCTCGGCTTGTCAGGCGAGGCTTTCAAAAACATGGTCAAATTCGTACCTGCCTTGTACAACGCATACGTAGGTATCGATGCGTCCATGTTTGAGATCAACCCACTGTTCAAAACTTCAGATGATAAAATCATCGCTGTAGACGCCAAAGTGAGCCTAGACGGCAACGGTTTGTTCCGTCACCCAGACCTCGCTGCCTTGCGCGACAAATCTGAAGAAGATCCAACAGAAGTAGAAGCCGATGAAGCGGGTCTGAACTTCGTTAAATTAGATGGTAACGTAGGCTGTATGGTCAACGGTGCTGGTTTGGCCATGGCTACCATGGACATCATCAAGTTGTCTGGCGGTAACCCTGCTAACTTCCTAGATGTCGGCGGTACTGCCAACGCAGAGCGCGTAGAAAAGGCCTTCCACATCATCTTAAAAGATCCAAATGTAAAAGCGATCCTCATCAACATCTTTGGTGGTATCGTTCGCTGTGACCGCGTTGCTCAAGGTATCGTAGACGCCTACAAAAACATCGGTCAAATTCCAGTTCCAATCATCGTTCGTTTGCAAGGTACCAACGCCGAAGAAGCGAAGCGCTTGATCGACGAATCTGGCCTCAACGTACATTCAGCAGTTCAATTGCAAGAAGCTGCCGACTTAGTGAAAGAAGTGTTAGCTTAATTTTCACAACATATCCAATTCAAAAGCCATCTTCCGATGGCTTTTTTTGTGTTTAATTATTTTATGCAAATCATAAATTATATAAATAAAATTGAATGAATTAAAAAGGCCATTTTTGCGTCAAAATTGACTTTATGACACGCATTACAATCGCAAAAGGAGATGGCATCGGGCCAGAAATCATGGAAGCTACGCTTTCTATTCTTGAAGCTGCAGGCGCACAGCTTGCTTACGACGAAATCGAAATTGGAGAAAAAGTATATCTAACTGGCAATTCTGCTGGGATAAGCCCTGAGTCTTGGGATATCATCCGCCGCAATAAAGTCTTTTTAAAAGCACCAATTACCACGCCACAAGGTGGTGGCTACAAAAGTCTAAATGTTTCTACCCGTAAATTCTTGGGTCTGTACGCCAATATACGTCCTTGTTTCAGTTTGCATCCGTATGTGGCTACCAAACACCCCAAAATGGATTTGGTGATCATTCGCGAAAACGAAGAAGATTTATACGCAGGCATCGAACACCAGCAAACCGATGAAGTGGTGCAGTGTTTGAAGCTCATCAGCCGCCCAGGTTGTGAAAAAATCATTCGCTATGCATTTGAATATGCCAAGCTTTATGGCCGCAAGAAAGTCACTTGCTTTACCAAAGACAACATCATGAAGCAAACCGATGGTTTGTTCAGAACCGTTTTCAATGAAATTGCAGCTGAGTATCCCGAAATCGCCAACGACCACTGGATCATCGATATCGGTGCAGCCAAACTCGCCAATGCGCCCCAAGACTTTGAAGTCATCGTGACGCTCAACCTTTATGGTGATATCATTTCGGATATTGCAGCAGAAATTGCAGGCTCAGTGGGCTTAGCTGGTTCTGCCAATATTGGCGAAGAATGCGCCATGTTTGAAGCCATTCACGGCTCTGCGCCAATGATTGCTGGCCAAGGCATTGCCAATCCGTCGGGCTTGTTATTAGGCGCCGTGCAAATGCTCAGCCATGTAGGCCAAACGAGTATTGCCGAAAAAATTCAAAATGCTTGGCTCAAAACCATAGAAGACGGCGTGCATACTTTTGATATCTACAAAGAAGGCGTCAGTACTCGCCGCGTCAATACCCAAGAATTTACCGCAGCAGTAATTGCCAATTTAGGTCAGCTGCCACAAAAATTTCCGGCGGTCTCTTACCGAGAAAATGCCCGCATCGAATTGCCTAAATACGCACGCAAAGCACCAAAAGCCAAAACCCTACAAGGTGTCGATTTATTTGTCCATTGGTCTGGAACAGACGCCAATGTATTGGCCGCAGCACTGAAGGCTTTGCCAACAGACGCTTTTGAAATGATCCTGATCACCAATCGAGGTATCAAAGTGTATCCTGATGGCTTCTCAGAAACTTTCTGCACCGACCACTGGCGCTGTCGCTTTATGGCCAAAGATGCCAATAGCGCGTCCAAACACGGTATTATTGCCTTGCTCGACGCCGCAGATAAAGCGGGTATCGACGTTATTAAAACCGAGAATTTATATGCATTTGACGGTAAGGCGGCGTATTCTTTGGGTCAGGGGCAGTAGTTAATCAAATTACCAAGCCTTCCCCACACCTAAAATGCCCCTTCGGGCAACTTTTGTGGCCGTGTAAGCCACAAGGGCGGCAGTCTAGGCCTTGCACTTCAATAATGTTGGCAGTGTCAGAAAGTGGTCCGAAGCCAAATTCGGGGACGGTAGAGCAGAAAAAGGCGCTCACGGGAGCGTTGGTGGCAGAGGCCAGATGCAAGGGCCCGGAGTCATTGACGTAGTTGTGTTGTGCGCCGGCCATGAGTGCGGCAGATTGCAAGAGTGTGAGTTTGCCAGCTAAATTCACCACCTCGGCACTACCTGCTTTTTTAGCCATGGCATCGAGGTATTTTTGGTCGGAAGCCGCGCCCAGCAAATAAATTCTTTGTTGTTTAGCTACAAGATCCTTGATTAACTTGAGCCAAATGGTTTCAGGAGCCTGTTTAGTAAACCAAACGCTCGTTGGTGCCAAACAGTAATACGGAACAACCTGATACATTTGTATAGCCTGTAAATCATCCAAACTTGGATATAGCTGAGGCCTGCGAGGAGGAGAGCTTACCAAATCGGAAATCAGGCTTAAATTGCGATCTACCTCGTGCCAATTTGGTTTCATTTCGTGCTTAAAGCGCTTGGAAAAGAATAGAGACAACGGATTCTTTTCAAAACCTCTGCTTTCTTTTCCCTTGGTCAGAATGGTTAAAATGCCAGAGCTTGCAAATCTTTGTAGATTGATGACGAGCTCGTATTTATTGGCGCGTAAGGTCTTGCCAAGTTTCCAGAGGTTTTTAACTTTTTGACGCTTGTCAAAAATGTAAAGGTTTTGGATGAATGGATGCCCTGCCAACAAACTCTCATTGCCTTTTTTGACCACGACATCGATTTGTGCATGCGGAAAAGCAACGTGTAGATTCTCCCATACGGGTGAGGCCAAAATGACGTCGCCCAAAAAAGCAGTTTGTATGATCAAGATGCGCTGCAAGACTATCGGATGAGCGTTACGTAACCTTGCTTGACAATCGCGTCGGTTTTGTTAATAATGAGCTCAATGCGGTATTGAAATACATCGTTGGTAGCAGGTAGGCCAGAGCTGCTAATGATGCCATCCCAGCCTGCAGCAGGGTCATTGGTTTCAAATACAATTTTGCCCCAGCGGTCGATGATGCTGAAGGTGTATTTTTCTGGATCGACATTTTGAACCACTGGCAAGAAAATAGGGTTGAGGCCGTCGGGCGTAAACGCATTCGGTACAAACATTAAAGGTTCGTATTCCAAACAAAAGATATTTGAAAAACTACTGTCTGTAAAACTCGTTTGCGTCACGTTTTCTAAGGCCATGATTTGATAGCATACCGCTCCGTTGTTGCGCAATTGTGAAACGTCATCTGTAATGCCATAACTGCCGTCGGGTAATACTTGAACGGGAATGGTTTCCCAGCTTCCGTAGGCGTTTCTGAAGACCTGATAACTCGAGATGCCACCGGCAAATTGGGTGTAGGGTGTCCAGCTGAGCGTATTGATCATGTTGTATTGGTCGGCGCTTCCTGTTACAAAAATGGTGGTGTTTTCGTTGGCGTAGCTTCCGGTGGCGCCACAGCTATCGATGTAAACAGTGCGGTAGGTCCACGGCCCCCATTGGGTATCAACGTCGTCATCTAAAAAATAGGCCGAATTGTTGCTTACTGGTGCCGTTCCAATGAGTTCGAATACGCCATTGGTGTCTTTTCTTTCGAATTGTACTTCGTTGATGCCCACACTGGCGTCTATCCAAACTTTGAGTTCGATGTCTTTTTCACTGACGCTTGCTACCCTAAAATAATGAACACTTGGTGGTGTGGGTTGGGGCATCGTGAAACAAAGCGGGTTGGAGAATGCCGAAAAGCCGTTTTGCAAGTTGGCCTTGATGTAGAGGCAATAACTTTCATTTCTGACCAATGCAACGCTGGCGCTGGTGTCTGTTGTACTTTGCAAAAGTATCCAGGTGTTGTTGTGCTTGGACCAAATTTCGTAGTCTTGCACGCCACTTCCTAAATAGCGGCTCCAGGTGAGTTTGGCCAATTGTGGGCACATATCGATGAGGTAATTGGCATGTATGCTAGTATGTAAATTGGCCTTGGCTGAAGTCTGAAACGAGGGCGGATTGCTGGCTGTAAAGCAGGAGTCAAAAGCGGCAACAGTGTAGGTGAAGGGGCCGCCGTTGAAGGGAACGCTGTATTGATAGGTGTTGTTGTTTTGTCCGTAAACGGTGTCGAGCTCAATTAAAAAGCCGTTGGCGTCGTAGGTGTAGATAATATAGCCGTAGGTGTCTGGCGCCGCATTGACATTCCATTGTATCTGCATTTGTTGTGTACTGGTATCAAAACCTACGCTCGAGAGCACCGGAATGTAGGGCGTGAGCATATCACTGAGGTTGTCTCCAGCTAAGTTAGAGGTGAAGTCGCAGGTGAGGGTGGGTAGCACCACCTTGTAACTGATAAATGCAGAACAGATGTCTATGGTATCGGTATAGGTGGTTTGGTTGTAGGGCACGCTATCCAAGAAAACGAATGAATTGGTCGGATATTCGCGGTAAATATAATAATGGCTATTAAAGGCAGGCAAAGCTTGTGCGCGTGGTTTGTTCCAGGTGAGCACGGCCGTACCGTTGTTGGGATTATTGAGCGTCAATAATATATTTTTGATGGTATCAGAATAACTCAAGAATTGCCCATTGCAACCCGATGCCAATCCGAGGTAAAAATCATGGCTTGCAAAAATGGGAGCCACGAGTAAATTGTTGCTGTTGATGGTAGGAATGCTGCCAAGCAGGCCATTTTGGAGCGAATAAACTTGATAAGATGCAAAGCTACTCGGGTTTGACGGACTCACTGGCGGCCAATAAATGTTGATGTTGTTATTCGTTGCAGTCTGTATACAAGAAATCTCAGGTGCTGCAATGATGCCCGTATTGAGTACATGGATGGTCAGGGTGGCGTACTGGATTTGAGGAATGGGGCAGACGTCGTCTGTGGCCTTCAAGACAAAGTGATAAGTTTGTTGGGTCTGCGCCTGGCCTTGGCCATCGAGGAGGTGGTCGCAGGTGGTTTGCCAGGTAAATTGTGTCTGAATTTGACTGGTGGCTGTAAACGGCAACGCGACACTCAAACTAGGACAAGGCCCAATTGTGCAGGGGAGCTGGGCTTCTAAAGTAATGTTTTGAGGGCTGCCATTGCTTTGGGTATCGGGGTCTGTGATGAGCAGCGGCACATCGATGAGGTCGCCTGCATTGACCGTAAGTTCATAGGAAGTGCCTGCGGCAAAGGGTGGCGCAATGATAGGTGGAAAATTGCTGCTGTTGCAGGGCTGCAAAACCAATTGCATCTCGCGTTCGGTCTCTGAAATGAGCACGCCAGCGCGGTAGGCTTTCACGACAATTTTGAGGGCGTAGTTGCCAATGGTAAAGCTGTTGAAGGTGAGGTTGCCATTGAGTGGGTTGAGCACTGCCGGAATATTACTCGAGTTAATCGCCGTTCCGGGCGTGGGGCTGGCAAAACTAAAGCCACTTACAAATGGAATGGGTGCCGGATTGGCAGGCGGGTTGTACACGCCGGAAGGGAAATGATCGTAAGGCACGCCGAATTCAAAGTGCAGGGAGTCTAGATTGGCATCGCTGACCGCTGCGTTGTATTGGTAGGGGAGCCCCGCGCAACTCACAAAATTAGGGTCTTCGTTGAAGACAGGTGAGTCGTCGGGTTGTGCTAAATTGAAGATCTTGGCCACGAGCGTGATGCCGTAGGTTGCCGGATTGCTGAGGTTGGTAAGGGAGCCGCTGCGCGAGAAGTTCTCGTAGGTGAAGGCCCAACCTTGGGCAGGCGGGGTGCCGCTAAGGGCAATAGGTGCGCTGCGGTAAATGACTTTTTCAATGGCGCCGATGCCGTTTCCACCGTTGTTGCCGGTGCCGCACAAAAGTGGGCCCGCTCCGCCTGGCACTTGCGTACAACTAGGCGATAAATCTTGGCGCTGTACAAATAATACAGGAAGCACACTGAGTGTAGGATGGTTCCAAACGCGGAGGGTTTCCGAGACGGCATTGACGTCGGCGCCATTGCAGTCGCGGTAGAAAACGAGTTCAAATTGGTAGTTGCCGCCACCCAGGTGCTTGTAGGTGATTTCTCCGCCCATCACGTGAGAGGCGTGGCCGACTAAAGCCAAGTGCAGAAATAACCATACAATAAGTGCCCTGAACATCCGTTGAATAACGTATTTTTTGCTGTTTTAGTATAACGACATTGCCTTTAAAAGGTTGCTATCCTGCCGAAATGATGAGCATTTCTTCCCAATTGAGGTAGCGCTTGGCCAATTCTTGGAGTTTGTGGGCATCAACAGCCTTGATTTCTGAGATGTAATGGTCGTAATAACTGAGGTCTAGGCCCATGGTTTCTACATTGGCAAATAGATCGAGCATGGCATAAGGGCCATCGGCACTCTTGAGCAGCTGCCCCATCAGGTAGCTTTTCACCAATTCGAGTTCTGCTGCGGGTACCAATTCGGTTTTGAGGCGCTCAAATTCGTGCTGAATTTCTTGAAAAGTGGCTTCGCGGGTACTGACGCCAACTTCTGTTCCGATGACAAAATAGCCAAATTTGGTGTTCTCCACCACATGCGATCCAATGCCGTAGGTATAGCCTTTATCTTCTCGAATGTTGCTCATGAGGCGGCTGCCAAAGTAATCGCCGAGAATGGTGTTGAGTACGCTAAACGCGCAAAAATCGGGATGCGTTTTGTTGAAGAGCGGACGTCCGATGCGAAGTGCGCTCTGCAGTGCACCTTCTTGTTCGATGTGCGTGGCGCCTTGCTCAGGTTGCCATGAAAAGGGTGCTCGCTCGGCAATTTCACTGCCATAAGCATGGAGCAATGCTTCAAAACCATTCAGGTCTTCGGTAGTGAGGTCTCCGACGAGAAACACTTTTTTGAGGCCTTTGAGGTAATGTTCGGCATGAAAGGCCTGAATTTGAGCGCGGTCTGCTCGGTCGAAGTCTGAGAGTTGGATCAGATTGGCATAAGTGCTGCCTGCCATGAGGCTGCGCTGGAACTGGCGCTGTGCTAAAAAACTGACTTTTTGTTCTTGTACCGTATATTTCTGACGGCGGCTGTGCACGAGTTCTTGCACTTCCTTGATCGGAAACACAGCTGTAAACAGACTTTCGTGAAAGATTTGATAAGCCTTGAGGAGTTGGTCTTTGAGCGCATAGAGCGTCACTACCGAACTTTCCTGACTCAAAGAAACATCGTAATACGCCCCAACCGCATCAAGCGCTTTTTGGATTTGTTTGGCAGTTTGCGTTGCGCTGCCATTGATAAGCAGGCCTGCACACAAAGAAGCGGTGAGGGGGTCGTTGGAGGCAGAGCCCGCGGCAAAATGTAACTCAATTTTACTGGTTTCATTTTGCAGGCCATTGCGCCAAAAAAGCTTGGCACCGTTGTTCAATACGGTAATTTGAGGCGCAACAAAAGAAATGTGTTCGATGGGCAGCAGTGGTGGTGCAACGGACCGATCTAGCATAGCTAAGGAAGAGATTTTACGCATGGTTATTTGGGTTGGATTTGCAACAAAGAACACTTGTTTTTGTCGAGGAGCTCTTGGGCGTATTGTTGGAGCTGCGTGGTGGAGATTTGCTCGTAGCGTGCACTTTCCGTATTGAGGAGTTCTGCCGCATCGAGCAATTCAAAAAAGCTGAGGTTCATGGCGCGGTTCAATAGGCCTTGGTCTTGAAAAGCTTTGGCAGTTCGCAACTTCAGGATGAGCTGTTGGAGTGCGCTTTTGCTCATTTTTTTGTCCTTGATTTGCCCAAGTACAGGCCAAATGGCGGCTTCGAGCTCTTCAAATGTTCTTTTGGGATTGAGTTTGCCCGTGATCACAAATAAGCCTTCATCGATAGAGCCCGTGATATACGCTGTAATTTCAGAAACCAAGCGTTTTTTGCGTTGCAATTCCGTGTAAAGGATGCCCGTTTTTTCATTGCCGATATGGTCCGAAAGCAGGTCTGCGAGGTAATAGGAGTCCGAAAGGCGCTTGCCCATTTTGAAGGCGTAGTAGAAAGAACCGGCCGGTACTTTTCTTTGGATGGTTTTGATCCTGAATTTTTGCTGAGGTGGCTCTGTAGGGAGTTGTCTTGGGCTTTTGGCTTGTGCTGGAATAGCGCCAAAATAGTGCGCGACTTTCTCTTTGATGGTGGCGAGCTCAAAATTGCCCACGATACACAAAATGGCGTTGCCCGGGTGGTAATGTTTTTGGAAAAACGCGCGGACGTCGTCCATGGTGGCGTCTTCTATATGCTTGATGTTTTTGCCGATGGTGGCCCAGCGATACGGATGTTTTTGATAGGCTAGGGGCCGAAGTTGTAGCCAGGCATCGCCGTAGGGTTGGTTGAGGTAGCGCTGCTTGAATTCCTCAATGACAACTTGTCGCTGTACCTCCAAACTTTTGGGTGTAAAGGCCAAAGACAACATGCGGTCGCTCTCGAGCCAAAGCGCGGTGTCGAGGTTGTGGGCGGGCAAGACGTCGTAATAGTTGGTGATGTCGTTGCTCGTGAAGGCATTGCTTTGGCCCCCTGCAGCTTGCAGTGGAGCATCAAAGTCTGGGATGTGCTTGGAGCCGCCAAACATGAGGTGTTCAAAAAGGTGGGCGAAGCCGGTTTGCTCGGGGTTTTCGTCGCGGGCCCCAACGTCGTAGAGCACATTGACCACCGCCATTGGGGTAGCGGGCTCTTTGTGAAACAATACCCGCAGGCCGTTGGCTAATGTAAAGCGCTCAAATGCGATCATAATGAAAAGGGGTGTTGGGCCGTAAGGGCTTGGTTATATTCTTCGATAAATTGCTTGACAATTGTAGCAGCAGGTAAAATTTCAGTGAAAGCCCCCGCAATTTGCCCGATTTCGAGCTCGCCTTCCGTGAGGTTGCCCTCGAACATCCCTTTTTTGGCTCGGCCGCGGCCGAGTAGGGTGGCGAGCGCGTCAGCGCTCGCCCCATTTTGATAGGCAGCCATGAGCTGATCAAAAAACGGGTTGCGCAACAAACGAACCGGCGTGAGTTCTTTGAGCGTGAGCAGCGTATCGCCCTCGCGGCTTTCGATAACGGCTTGCTTGAAATTTTGGTGGGCACTGGATTCAACGGAGGCCACAAATCGGCTGCCTACTTGGGCGCCATCGGCGCCTAAATTCATGACGGCGAGCAGCGCACGGCCATCTCCGATGCCGCCTGCCGCAATAAGCGGAATTTGAATCGCTGCTCGCACCATCGGAATCAAGCAAAGCGTGGTGGTTTCGTCGCGGCCGTTGTGGCCACCGGCTTCAAAGCCCTCGGCAACTACGGCATCTACGCCAGCTGCTTGGGCCTTGAGCGCAAACTTGACGCTCGAGACCACATGCACCACTGTAATACCTTCTTTCTTTAAAGTCTCGGTCCAGGTTTTGGGATTGCCCGCACTGGTAAATACAATAGGCACTTTGTGCTTGATGATGGTGGCAATGTGCTCTTCAATGTTCGGATACAGCAAGGGCAAATTGACTCCAAAAGGTTTGTCGGTATGCGCCTTGCATTTAGTAATTTGCGCGTCGAGTACGTCTGGGTACATCGAGCCTGCGCCTAAAAGGCCCAAGCCACCTGCATTCGAAACTGCCGAGGCGAGTTCCCAGCCTGCGCACCAGATCATGCCGCCCTGGATCAAGGGATACTGAATATTGAAAAGCGAACAGATGCGATTAGTTGTGTCCATATAGAAAATTGCTGCGCACAAAATTAGTCGAAATGCTTAACTTAGCGAGGATGAAGTGGAGCTCCTATAGGTTTTTTTGGTCGTACTTGATGATCATATTCATTGGGCTACCTATCCATGCACAGTTTCAGGGTCAGGAGTTCGTGCAAAACAAAGGCCAATGGCCCTCAGACGTGCAGCTCATGGCCAAAGACGGCGCCGCCAAAATTTGGCTCGGCTCAGACCGCTTTTTATTCCAGCTCACCGATTTCTCTGCCCTGGAAAAGGCCCACCACGAGCAAGAACTCATCACCAACCCAAGCCTGCCGAGCACCTTGGTTCAGCAGCGCTTCATTGGCGCCAACCCGAAAGCGCAAACACAAGGTCAAAAACCCCGCAAACACACCTATCATTTTTTTATGGGCCAAGACTCCACGCGTTGGGCCAGTCAGGTGGAGGCCTTTCAAGAGGTGCTTTACACGCAGTTTTATCCGGGTATAGACCTCACTTGGGCCACCGAGCAGACACAATACAAATATACATTTCACGTTGCTCCGGGCGCAGATGCCCAACAAATTCGCTGGGCTTACTCTGGTGCAAATGACGTCAAGCTGAATAAAGACCGCATCCAACTCAAAACCGCCATCGGTGAAATCCAAGACCAACAATTGTTCGCGTATCAAATGGTCAATGGTCAACGCGTGCAAGTTGCTTGCGCGTATCGTTTTTATCCCGACGGCACTTACGGATTTCAGTTGGGCAACTACAATGCGCAATTGCCCCTCATCATTGATCCTGTATTGGTTTTTGCGACCTACAACGGGGCCAACTCAGACAATTTTGGCATGACCGCAACTTACGGCTACGATGCTTCGGCCTATGCGGCGGGCATGGTCTATGGCAACAACTTTCCCTTGCCGAGTATGGCGAGTTTTGATACCAATTCCAATTTTACGTCGCTTGCCGGTGCCTACGGCGTTACCGATGTTTTTGTGACGCGCTATGCGGCAGATGGCAGCACCATGCTTTGGTCGAGTTTTTTAGGCGGCGGCGACAACCTACAAGGCACCGAAACGGCACACAGCCTCATTTGCGATTCGCTCAACAATATTTATCTCTTTGGCGCCACTTCCAGCACTGATTTTCCAGTTTCCACAGGCGCTGTACAACCCGCACATGCGGGTGGAACTCCAAATGCTAATTTTTATTTCAACGGGGTATATTTTGGCGCACAAGGAACGGACTTATTTGTATCAAAAATGAGTGCAAATGGCCAAAACCTATTGGCCTCTACTTATCTTGGTGGGAATGCCAACGACGGCGTGAATTACCGAACGCTTGGTTTGCCGTACAACACCGTTGCGGCCTATGACTCCCTGACGACCAATTACGGCGATCAGTTCAGGGGAGAAATCTATCTCGATGCCGCTGGTTCGGTGCTGGTGGCCAGTTGCTCGCGCTCGGCTAATTTCCCTACCCAAAATCCTTTTCAAGCTACTAAGTCTGTTGGTCAAGATGCCGTGATTTTCAAGCTCAATTCCAACTTTTCGGCACTGCAATTCGCATCCTTTTACGGAGGCAATAAAGACGACGCTGCCTATTCGGTCAAGACCGATACTTTAGGGGCAATTTTATTTGCCGGTGGCACTGGCTCCAACAACCTTTCGGGCACCACTGCAGCCTATCAGAGTAACTACAACGGCGGCAAGACCGACGGCTTTGTCGTGAAACTCAATGCGCTTGGCACGGCCATTCAAAAGGCGAGTTATGTCGGGACGCCCAATTACGACCAAGTCTTTTTTGTCGAGGTGGACCGCAACAACCAAATTTTCTTATTGGGCCAAGCAGTTGGAGGCGGTTTTGTAGTGAACAACGCGCCGTATAGCAATCCGGGCAGTAGTCAGTTTGTCTTGAAACTCAACAACGCACTCACCACCAACTTGGCCTCAACCGTCATTGGCAATGGCAATGGCCAAATCAATATTTCACCTGCGGCCTTTTTGGTCGATATCTGTGGCAACGTCTATATTTCAGGTTGGGGCGCCAATATTTTGCAGTCCACACCACTGAGCGGCATGCCTGTTTCGGCCAATGCTTTTCAGGCCAGCACCACCGGTTTTGATTTCTACCTGATGGTCTTGCAAAATAACTTCAACGGCCTGCTTTACGGCTCTTATCTTGGTGGTGCCATCGCGCAGGAACATGTAGACGGCGGCACTTCTCGTTTTGATAAAAATGGCGTGGTGTATCAATCGGTGTGTGGCGGTTGTGGTGGCCATTCCGACTTCCCAACTTCACAAGGCGCTTGGTCCAATACCAACAACAGCAACAATTGCAACAATTTGGTGTTCAAATTCGATTTTCAGCTCATTCCAACAGCCGAATTCAGCAGCTCTAATGTGCAAGGTTGTCAAGACCTCACAGTCGATTTTCAAAACACTTCTGCCCAATGGGATTCCTACCTCTGGGATTTCGGCAACGGCGATACTACCAGCGTTGAATTCAACCCTTCTGTGGTGTACACGACACCTGGTCAGTACGACGTCTTTCTTTATGTCACGGACAGCGTTTGCCTCATTACCGACACCGCGCAAATTCAAATTTTGGTACTAGATTCTATTTTACTCAATCTCAATGACACCATCAATTTGTGTAGTAGTTCGCCTTATTTACTCAGCGCAAATACCCTCGGCACCGCCAATCAATTTATTTGGTCCCAGCAAAATGACTTCAGTAGCCCCCTGAATCCTTTGCAAGATTCTACAATTCTCGTGAGCCAAGGCGGTTGGTATTTTTGCCAGGCTGGCAATGGTTTTTGCAGTGCGCAAGATTCTGTTTTTATTGCTTTTGATGTACCACTGAGCGCAAGTTTTCAGGTCTTGGATACAATAGGGTGTGCGCCGCTGTCTCTTGTGATCAATAACAACTCGACACTCACCAGTTCTTTTCTCTGGACTTTCGGAAATGGCCAATTGGACAGCACCAACTTTGAACCTACCATTGTCTATAGCCAACCAGGCACTTACACCCTCAGTTTAACGGTCATAGATTCTATTTGTCAAGGTACGGACCAACAAAGCATCCAAATTACAGTTGGGCCAGCGCTTTCCGTTACGGCACCTGCAGCAATCTTTTTGTGTACTTCCATTGATACACTTTTGATACCCACTATTGTGGGTTCACCAACAAATATCGTTTGGTCGAGTTCAGCTCAATTTTTAGATACCCTCAATGCCAATGGGCAAGCCGAACTAGGTTTGCTGGACCCACAAAACGCCTGGTATTACATTCAAATTTCAAATGCGTATTGCAGTGCTACGGATAGCGTTCAAGTGACGCTAGCAAGTGACGCATTTACCTTGACTGGCCCCAATTTAGTTTGTGCGCAGGCACCCTTTACCTTGCAGCTCTCCGGTGCGGGCACTGCACAAAGTATCCAATGGAGCCCGACTGCTGCCATTGTAGGCGCGAGTAATTTGCCAAATGCCACGGCAAGCATCTCCACGAGTCAGTATATTTATGTCGAGGTACTGAGCGCTCAAAATTGCTTGCTGCAAGACTCCATTTTTATCAATGTGTCGGCGCTCAACCCGTTGGCTGTCGTAGCCAGTGCCGACCCCACTATCATGTTGCCCAATGCGAGCACCCAACTCACCGGTTTGCCTTCTGGCAATTACACTTATAGTTGGACGCCTGCTTTAGGACTGTCGAATCCAAGTAGTGCCAATCCGCAAGCGACTATTGAACAAACAACCGTGTTCACCCTCAATGTCTCAGATGGCTTGTGCACAGGTTCAGACACCGTCCTGATCAAAGTTTTTGACAGTATTTGTGGGGCGCCATTTGTATTCATTCCGAATGCTTTTTCTCCCAACAAAGATGGTCAAAACGACAAGCTTTATGTGCGCGGCCCCTTCATCGAAAGTTTCATTTTTCGGGTCTATGACCGCTGGGGAGAGCTCGTTTGGGAAACCACCAATCTGAGCGAAGGCTGGGACGGCACTTTTAGGGGCAAACTCTTAGACCCCGACGTCTACGACTATTACCTCCAAGCAACTTGTGTTGGCGGTTTGGAAAACATCATCAAAGGAAACGTTACGCTCATTAGATAAATCACCATGAAAAAAATCATTACCTCCAAATCCGAGAAATTTTTAGAAGCCTACCTCAATAACGCGAGCCCCACTGGTTTTGAAACCTCTGGTCAGCAAATGTGGCTAGACTACATCAAGCCTTTTACGCAAGAGTATTTCACAGATGCTTATGGTTCAGTTGCAGCGGTAATCAATCCAGGGCAGGCCTATAAAGTGGTGATTGAAGCCCATGCCGACGAAATTTCTTGGTTTGTCCATTATATTACTAAAGACGGTTTCATCTACTTGCGTCGCAACGGTGGTTCAGACCACATGATCGCGCCATCCAAGCGCGTCAATATCCATACCGACAAAGGGCCCGTAAAAGCGGTCTTTGGTTGGCCAGCTATTCACATGCGCCAACAAAAAGAGGAGACACCAAGCATGAAAAACATCTTTCTAGATTGCGGTTGTGCTTCTAAGGAAGAGGTCGAAGCACTGGGTATTCATGTGGGTTGTGTGGCTACATTTGAGGACGAGTTTATGGTCCTCAATAAAAATAAATATGTAGGTCGAGCACTTGACAACCGTGTAGGTGGCTTCATGATCGCAGAAGTAGCGCGCCTGCTTTTTGAGCAAAAGAAACAACTGCCTTTTAGTTTGTATATCGTCAATTCTGTTCAAGAAGAGATTGGCCTAAGAGGTGCCGAAATGATGGCGCATCGCATCAAGCCAGACCTCGCTATCGTTACCGATGTGTGTCACGACACCGCCACACCAATGGTCGATAAAATTGAAAACGGAGATCAACAAAGTGGCAAAGGCCCTGTGCTGACCTACGGCCCCGCGGTCCAAAATAATTTGCTGCGTTTCATTATTGACGCTGCAGAAGCCGAGCAAATTCCTTTCCAGCGCGCTGCGGTTTCGCGCTCTACGGGTACCGATACCGATGCTTTTGCGTATTCAAACGAAGGCGTGACCTCTGCACTCATTTCTTTGCCCTTGCACTACATGCACACCACCGTAGAAATGGTCCAAAAAGAAGATGTAGAAAACTGTATTCGCCTGATTTACGCTGCGCTTTTGCGCCTAGAAGACGGCCAAGATTTCAGAA
>JACCDM011811401.1_pt1 | contig 15783 bp, 8 predicted proteins | sample 7445851 | NCBI WGS metagenome assembly JACCDM01 (sample SAMN15323438, study PRJNA562643) | freshwater metagenome | isolation source: river surface water | place: USA:Blue River Watershed | collected 2017-08-16
AAAGTAGTTGCATATAAAGTAGCACCAGCAGCATAAACACTAGTATCTACATAAACTTGAGTACCAGCAAAACCAGTGGAAGATCTAGAACCTAAGAAATAAAGGTTCGAGCTAGTATCTGTTACTGTAGATAGTACTTGAGCTGAAGTTGCAGTTCCAGAAAGATTTGCAGTGATTGTTCCAGCTGAGAAATTGCCAGAACCATCTCTTAAAACAATAGATGAAGATGTATTTGTAGAAACAGCAGATGAATAGATTGTGTATGCTGTTCCATCGTCACCAGCAGCAGTAGTAGCAGTAATACCTGAACCTGATATTGCGATAGTAGAAGCGTATTGTCCAGTAGTATCTGTTCCTAAAGCTACAGAGTTAGCTGCTATAGTGGCTGTAAGAGTGGTGTTTCCTGTACCTGAGAAAGAAACAGAACCACTTAAATCTCCACCTAAAGAAAATGTTATAGCATTTGTCCAAGCAGCTGCAGTACCTGTAATTCTTTGAGCGTCTAAGACACCTGTTGTTCCAGAGAATACTTCAGAAGAGTTAGTACCATCTGGAATGAAAGTGAAATATCCAGTAGAGTCATCAAAACCAAAGAAGCCAGTTTTAGCTGTACCTGAAAAATATTTAAACTCTATGCCACGGTCTTTATTATCATCAGTTCCTGGGTTTGTTCCACCTGTAGAAGTGCCTAAGGTAAATATAGGATCGACTAAAGTAGAAACTGTGGAATTGACAGTGGTAGTAGTTCCATTTATTGTCAAGTTTCCAGTGACAGTTACATCATTGGAGAATGTTTTAGAACCAGCAAATGTCTGAGTTCCTGTTGTTACTAAACCTCTATTAGAACCTGAAGCATCTGGTATGTTAAATGTATGAGATGTTCCTACAGATGAAATATTAAAATCACTACCAGAGCTTCCAACTTCTAATGTCTGAGATGAGCCGGACAAACCATCAAGACTCGTAATTCCAGCCCCAGTAGTAGAAACAGTAATAGATCCACCACTATTTGTAATTAAAATACCACTACCAGCAGTAAGGGTAGATTTAATTAATGTTCCGCCAGTAGAAGAACCAATTAATAATTGACCATCTGTGTATGATGTTTGTCCAGTGCCACCATAAAGAGTGCCAATTGTAGTTGCATTCCAAGTACCTGAAGTTAAAGTGCCTACAGATGTCAAAGAAGATGAAACTACCGCACTGCCTAAAGATGTAGCATCAATTACTTTCGTGCCATTGATTCTATAAGTGTAACCAGTGCCAATATTAACATCACCCATTACATGAAGTTTGTAGCCAGGTAATGAAGTTCCAACACCTACACTTGTTCCAAACTCTGCCATTGAAAGAGTGCCATTAGCATTAGCACGTAAAATTGGCAAACCTGAAATATCATTGACAGAGAAAATTGTGCCAGAAGATAGGTTGTTGTTGATAGAGAATAACTGACCAGATGAACCTTCAAAAGAAAGTGTGTTGTCAGCTAAAATTGATAATGTAATTGGATTGTTTGTTTGTCCAATAAATGCAATGGATGGGATTACAGTTGTACCAGCAGCTCCCACAGTAGCTTGATTGAAATACAACTCGCCTTGAACATATTCATCACTTGCAAAATAAGATGTTTGTCCTACTCCAATACCACCAGCAACGACTAAAGCACCTGAAGAAGAAGATGTAGATGCTGTGGAACTATTAATCTTTCCTGTGCCATTTACATTAAGATTCCCAGATATTCCAACCCCACCAAATGCAAGTAATGAACCAGAAGAAAAGCCAGTGGAGGATGTAGTGTCAGAAACAATTAGGGCAGATGAGAATGTTTTCGCACCAGCTATTGTTTGGGCATTTGTTGTAATTAAACCAGTAGAAGCAGCACCAGCATAAGGAATATTAAATGTATGTGTTGATGTGGATGATGATATATTAAAATCAGATCCAGATGTTCCAGTAGCAAAAGTTTGTGTTGCTGCTGTCAATCCATTTAAAGATGTAATTGCTGCTGTTACAAAAGAAGTCCATCCAAGAGCAGCAGAACCATTTGTTACTAAAGCTTGATTTGCACTTCCATCAGCTATTGGTAAAGTGAAAGTAACATTGCCAGAAGAAGAGCCAGATTTTAGTGCAGTGTAGAATGTATTTCCAGAATTAAAAAATCTTAATTCTTTCTGTGCTAATATTTCAATATTATCAGCTACATCTAATGTTCCTGTAATTTGAACACTTCCACCAATTCCAACTCCACCTGTAACTACTAATGCGCCTGTAGATGTAGAACCAGATGCAGTACTTCCTTGAATAAATACTGAACTGGCAAAATAAGAAGTTAATCCTACACCAATACCGCCAGAAAATATTACACCACCAGTTGCAGATGATGTAGATGCTGTGGCTGATGTGAACTTTGAAACACCACCAACATTGATAGATCCACCAATTCCAACACCACCAGTTATAATTGCAGCACCAGTTGTAGTTGTAGTTGATGCAGTTGATCCAGTTATTGTTATTCCTGTTCCAAGAATGTTTCCAGAAGGATACAAACCAACCATTAATGAACCAGGGTTGTTTTGCACCTCAATTGCTGGATATCCGTCAGAGTTGAATCCCCTTACGACAATACCAGCAGCACCAGATCTTTGAACAGAAACGCCTGGAGTTCTTCCATCATTATGAGTTAAGGCAGCACCAAAATTAAATGTACCAGCACTACTGATCCAAGAAAGGTTTGAAGAAGAGCTATTTTGCCATTCTTGTAAGTTTCCAGATTGAGACGCAGCTGCTCTAACTGTAACACCAATTGCTGTAGCAGTAGGTATAGTAATTAGCATTCTCTGAAGAGAATTTAATGCTGTAATATCAGAGTTGGATCCAGATGCTGCAGCTCCTAAGTTTGTTCTTGCATCAGCTGCAGTTGTAGCTCCAGTACCGCCATACAATACAGCTACAGCAGATCCATTCCATGTACCAGAGCTGATTGTTCCAACGCCAGTAAGAGAAGAATTGACAACTGTAGAACCTAAAGTTGTGGAATCTAATACTCTTACGCCATTGATTCTATATGTATCTCCAACACCAGCATTAATATCACCATTGACATCTAATTTGTATAGTGGGGATACTGTTCCAACGCCAACATTTCCAGAAAACTCAGCAATTCCAACAGTACCATCAGCATCTATTCTTAAAGATGGGATACCAGAAATATCATTTACGGAAAATATTGTTCCAGATGTTACAGAATTAGAAACAGAGAAAAGCTGCCCAGTAGAGCCTTCAAAAGAAATCGTATTATCATCTAAAACATAAAGATAAATCGGATCATTTGTAGAGCCAATAAAAGCAATATTAGGATAACCACTTTTACCTTTATTTGTTTCAATACGAATATTCTTATCTGAATTGGCCATTTTTATGCTCTTTTATTTGGGAGAAAAGAAATTGAGTTTCTTCTTATTTATTTGGCTATGTAAAGGCTTTCATCCTTGCAAATGAGATTACACACCATATCTTGATCTCATCAGTTCGAAGTTTTCTCTCATTTCTTTAGGACTTAGAGCTTTGTTGTAAATCTGCACTTGATAAATAGTGCCGTTGAAATAATCACCTGGATTTCCTCCCAATGTAGCTCTACCTACATTTACACCAGCTACATCTGTAAGTGTTGTAGATGCAAGGGCGACATTTCCATCTTCTACACCATTGATATAAAGACGCATTAAAGACCCAGCACGATCATAAACTACAGCTCCGCAGAATATTTTTCCAGTGTTAACAACTTGAGAAGAATATTTTCCAGCAGTACCAGCTCCATCTGCATATAATTTAGTGTTTAGAACATAAAGCTGAAAACCTGTTCCGTTTCTCTTAGATGTAATACAGTTCATACCTGTAGAAGTGGTTTTAAACCAAGCTATAATAGTTGCGCTTCCTGTACCCAAATCAAATCTACTTGCTGTTGGAACTGTAGCGAAAGATGAAGAGCCGTTAAAGACAAAAGCTCCTCCATGTACAGAAGAAAATGTCATGCTGTTTAAAGTTGCTGTACTTCCACTTCCGCTTATTTCATACCAAGAAGCACCACCACCAGGGTAAGAATCAGGGTTTGCAGCATCTAAATGTAATATAAGGTTTTGCTGAGGAATAGAAAAATATCTTCCTTTCAAAGCCCTATAATTTTGCATTACTTCATTGGGTGTCAGTTCTCTATCATAAAGTAATATTTGAGATATCTTGCCTTTTGTATATCTTCCTAAAACTGCACTATCTCTAGCTATTTGAAGCTGTCCATATGTATGAGCAGCTCTAGCTGTAACTTGAATATTTCCTCTTACATCGTTTAAATAATAATTAGATTCAGTGGGAGATACTGTGCCAACCATGTAGTTCCATTTATTACCGGAAGGAATGATGCCAGAATTAAAATTTTCTCTTCCATCATTATTCCAGTGAGTAGAAACATAATTGCTATTGTGTGTGTTTAAACCAGTAGCAGATCCTCTATCAAAAATAATTGCATCAAATGTATCTGGAGTTCCATCATAATAAACCCATGTGCTAAATGTTGCTTCGGTTACTGTTACACTTAAACTACTTATTGTTTCTCCATAATCATTTGTTCCGTCAAAATAAAAGAAACCAGTTGCTCCAGATCCAGTGTAAGAAGGCCCATTATATAAAATAGAATGATAATTATTACCTGAAATGTCATACCATATTGTTCCAACACCGGCATAAGAAAGTGGTGTTGTTGCATCATAATGAATTAACAAACCATCTCTTACAATTGGCAAATTATAAGTATATTTAAGTTTGTTAGCTTGAAAGTTTTGGGCAATTTCTGTATCTGTCAATTCTCTGTTATATATTTTGACAGAGTAGATTCTTCCGTTAAAATACAATCCAGAACCGAAATATTTACCAAGAAAAACAGATGCAGAATTAGATGCTACTTTAGATGCATATGTAGCAGAAATGACACGATTCCCATCTTTATATATTTTTTTATTTGTCGTAGTGCTGTTAATTGTTGCACTTACTGTTTGAATGTTTCTATTTTCTCTGAATGATGATGTTGGAAGACTATTGCCAGTTCCGCTAGAATCACCAGTAATCCAATAAAGATCATTAGAATTAAATATCATATAATCTGTGGCAGTAGAATCATCCGAAGATCTTTTTGCAATTAAAGATGATGCTGTAGAGAAATTGTAAACATCATAAACAATTTCTATAGTAGCTGATGTTCCTGTTCCAATATTTAAAGAAGTGGAATGAGGTATTTCTATATAGTCATTACTTCCATCTAATTCAAAAAAACCACCATATGAATTATATAAAACACCATTGTTTAGAGTGCCATTATTTCCATATCCACTAATGTCATACCAAGTGTTTCCAGACCCAGAATATGATTTAGTATTGGTAGCATCTAAATGTAATACAAGATTAGAGGAAGTTAAGTTTTTACCTTGAAAAAGAGCCATTATATTCCAAATCTCCCTCTTAAAGCATTGAAGTTTTGTGTGATTTCTGCTTGTGATAATTCTCTGTCATACATCATCACAATGTAGATTTCTCCCTTCCACCAATAGTTGTCTTGAGATGATAACCCGCCTGTATATACACCAATCGTATAAGGGCCCAAGTTTAAATCTGCGGAAGTCAAAGTATTATTAGCAAGAGATGGAGCTATTTTAGTCACACTGTCGGTATCTAAAATAGAAATTGCAGTTCCTGCGTAAGATCTAGAAACACCTAATTGGTATACTGTGTTGTTTTGAAAAGTAGTTGGTGCATTTGGCTCATCATATCCTACGCCTGTATCTGCAAAGGAAAATGTTTTATATGGTCCATTATTGTCAAAGCCTATACCAACACCAACTCCCACGCTTCCAGCTCCTCTTGTATCCACTCCATATTGACGATTAGTTCCATTTATCGTCTTACACCATAGATAAACAGAAACTTCTTTTTTATTTGTTAGATTTCTACTAGTAGGACAAATGAAAGCTGCTTTGGATGTATTGCCATCAAAATAAAAGCCATTATTCTGGAATACAGGCAAAGAAGTTCCATAAGTGACCATTCTTGCATGATTCTGATTGCCACTCAAGTCATACCATTTTGTTCCTCTCCCTGGGTATGAGTTTTTGTCTGCAGCATCTAAAAGTAAAACCAAACCTTTTCTTACAATGTCTGGAGTGAATGCATTTTGTATGGCTCTATAGTTTTGACCAATTTCTGTATTAGTAAGTGCTCTGTTGTAAACTTTAACATTATAAACATTAACATTAGGACCAAGATAAGCTCCAGTGTCAAATCGCCCTATATTTACTGGTTTAGCATTGTCATAAGATAATGATGTTGTATACGGCACTGTCGATGTAAGTCTTCCGTTTACAAAGGTCTTAATAGTGTTTAAATCATATGTCATTGCATAGTGATAAACTTTATTCACCACTACATCTGTAAGTGCAAATGAATTACCATCAGCATTTAAATACCAAGTAAGTTTATTAGTATTTGCACCTGAATATAATGCCCATGTACCACCATTTACGCTTAATGGCTTATTGATAATGTGTTCGTAACCTGAGATTGTTCCAGTTAATTTAAATGTAACTTCTGCGGACATTTTTGTAAGCCCATTGAAAGGTGTAGCAGAATCAGTGGTAAAATAATCATCTGTACCATCAAATGCAATTCCGCCACCATTTTCTGAAGTAAATGCAGCTCCAGAATACAATTTACCGTGAGCATATGAATTAGAAAGATCAGCCCATACAGTAGAGCCAGAACCAGAAAAGGATTGTGGATTTGAAGCATCTAAATGAAAAATCAAACCATCAGTAACATATGGTTGTGATTTTCTGACATATTTTTGAACTGTTGATAAATATAAAGATCTTACTTCGTCTGCACTTATATTACGATTATAAAATTGGGCTGAAGCAATTTGTCCCTTAAAATACCCGTAGGCAAAAGGCACCCTTCCGATAGCTGTACCTGCGCCGACAAGACTTGATTTGCTACCATTAGAAGTTCTATCAATGACTCCATTCACAAATATTCTTTGTTGATAAGTTAAATTGTTATAACAAAAAACTACGTGATACCAAACATTTGCAACAGGTACAGTGACACTAGATGAGTCATTGCCCCACAATCCTAAATGAAATACAGTGCCTCTTTGTAAAAGATGTAATTGGCCATTAGTACCACATATACCCTGATCCACGCCAATATTAATTCCGTCAAACTTTATCCAAAATGCAACGGACCATGAATTATCTACCCAAAATGTTGATGGTATACTAGAACAATCAATATAGTCATTAGAACCATCAAAAATAAAGTACCCACGATTGTTTGATGAATAAGTAACACCATTAGTTAGAGTGCCATTTCTACCATTACCAGATAAATCATAAACTGTATTTCCAGAACCAGAATATGATTTAGGATTAGTGGCATCATAGTAAGCTACTAATTCATCTCTTAAGATTCTCGGACCAACACCTCTACTAATCCCAAGGTCACGAGCAGAATATCCAATTGCGGCTATTCTGTTATTAAAAAATCCTTGGGTAATTAGAGACATTTTTTAAGTCCTTGATGTTGGTGCTGTTGCTGAATTAAGGGTGAATGTCTTTACTGCTGTCGTACCATCATTAGCATACATGGTCATTGTTGTTCCAGAAATCACCCACTTGCCAAATCCTTGAGCTCTTGCAGCATTTAAACAATCACCAATAGTTTCTGCAGTGTTTGATACCGGAATTGCTTGTGTTGTATCTAAATATGCACCAGCTTCTAAATCATATTCCATCAAAACAGGAATCATATTTGCTGCGCCTGATACCATTACAACAGCTTTATCAACCCCTGCAGCAAAAACAGCATTAGGAACATCAAATCTATATAAACCTGGCATTCTTGTTTGATCCACTTCAACAAAACCACCAGAAGAATATGACCCTGTGACTGTTTGTGTAGCTAATGTAATTGTTGTAGCCGATCCTGCAGGTCTGATATAATGAGAAAGTAACCCACTACTTTGATATGTTAGACCTGTCAAGCCTGCTCCTGTTGCTGAAGTACTATCGCCAACAAATATATATTCTATTCTTGATGTGCTTCCTTTCTTTACCGATAGTTTTGCCATGTTATCCTCTCATTCCACCATTCATATTTACTCTTAATGGTGGATTTTTACTTTGAAATGGGCCGATGTCTTTGTTCTGTTTTGTGTTTGTATCTTGTAATATCAATGGTGTAGCATCGTATCTAACTTCTTTTCCACCACCAATATCGTCATTAAGGGTAAAATCACCAGCTAAAGCATTTCTAAATGGAGATTTTGTAAGAATAATATCGTTTACACCAAGATATTTATCACCATTATATGAATTATATGCGGTGGTCCCAATTGATGCTGTATTTGCAAACAGTGCATTGCTGTCGAAAAGAAATGGCTGAGGAGCTGCTCCGCAGACTGTATACACTGTATGTCCAGTAATTTCTGAAACAATATTATTCATTACAAAAGTTGTAGCTTCATTAGCTGACGGGACACTACCTGAACAGTTATTATATGTTCCTGCAAAATGTCCACCCCCTGAAGGACCCAAAAATTGATGAATTAAATTATTTTTGATCATACCTACGCTAATCTGGTCTGAGTTTTGCCAAGTGAATCTATTTTGATAATTTCTGTAAACAATACTGTTAGAAAAAATACTTATGTTTCCAGCAATAGCACCATTGTCAAGTTTATTAGTAAAAATACAATAATCTAAAACACCACCGGCAATTCCAGAATTATCATGTACACAAAATCTAGATTGTATACCAGAGCCGTAATTTCCAGTCATATTTTTGAAAACACAATTAGTCATAGTCGAATATGGTTGATTATTAGTGAATGCAAACCCATAAGTAGTTCCATTTCTGTTCCCATCAATTTCAATGTTACTCATACGAGTGTAAGTCCCATCCCATCTTCTTAATAAAGATGTATTAGGCGAAATTAATGAAACTTGAGGTCTAACTTTATCCGTTCTATAGGTTCCATAGCCAACAAAATGGGGCGCACTTCCACCACCAAATGATATAGTTGTGCCACTAACTTCGTAAACTCCGTCAGCTTTGATATAAACTATATTGTAAGATCCGACATAAATTGCTGAAATAAGTCCTGTGTAAATTGTGGCAAAAGCACCGCCAAGGTTTGCAACACCACCAGAACTCAAAGATGTTCCTGCAGCTCTGTCTAATGTAGCAATTGTGCCTGATGTAGAATTAATGACATATATTGATGCAGTAAATCCTGTACCTGAAATTATTCTAATAGTGTTACCGATCATTGCAGATGTAATCGGATTCAAAACACTAGAACATGTAGTTGTACTATTTAAATATAAATCAGTAAATGATATTCTTGCTGAATTATTTTGTGAGTAATCTATTGCCCAAGTACCAGAGGATAAATTGTCTGTGGATCCTATGCCGTTCGATGAAGACATAATCGAATTAGCTTTAATGAATTGTCCACCTGTAGCATTTACTGTGGCATTCCCAGCAGATACTGATGTTATTAAATACCACCCAGGAGTCCAGTTAGTACCAGATTTGATATATAAGTGATACCCAACATCTGCAGAAACAAATGTATAGTCTGAGGCTGTAACTGTAGGAGTAGAACTTGTGCCATTAGAACTTGACAAAGTACTTTTCATAGTAGCATTGGGATCAAAGCCACCTGAATTATTATCACTACCTAAACTTCTAACTTCCCAAAAAGCATAAGCACTTAATGCCATATCATCCACCCATTCCTATAATTGCACCAGGTATTGATGGATTATTTCTGAATTAAGAGATTCCAATACTTCTAAAATTTTCTGAAATTATAGTATTGTACGTTATTCCTGCCCCAGCAAATCTACAAGCTGCGCCTCCGCCTACAGCAGAGTTTAACCCAAAGTTTCCAGCGGAAGCATTTATAAATGGATCTGCTGTTAATACTACTTCATTTTCTAAAATAAAAACTGGAGATGTATGCAAATTAGGCGGTTCATTGTTTATTGAGCCATTATTATAATTTGCGTTATTTCTTATATCTAATGCATAATTGTTAAAACCAGTATAGCCATAAACTGTACCCGAGTTACCAGCAAAAATGTTATTATAAACAAATAACACCTTGCCTACACTGTTTATATTAGAATAAATAACATTAGTGCATGTATTATTATAAAAAACACAATTACTATTTTGTGTTGGAAAATCATTGAAGTTTTGAAGAATTATATTTGTAGCTGAATTGCCTGCTATTAAACAATCTTGCAAAAATACATTTGTCAATAATGCAGAACTTGTTGCTGCACATCCAGTGATTGTGCAGTTATGAAAAGTACCTGTACCAAAAAACTTAACGTTTTTATATAAGTTTTTAACTCCATATCCTGATCCAATATTGCCAGTCAAATCTTTGAAAACGCAGTTGTAACTTATTATAAATGCAGACGTAGTATCATATCCTAAAGTATTAGAATTATTTTGACCATCGAATTCTAAATTATAAATCTTAAAAAAGAATGCTCTCCTTATCGCTGTTGAATTAGCATTCAATAAAAATTTTGCTCTTTCATTGTCAAACCTGTATGTGCCATAGCCTCTAATATATGGAACTTCGTTTCTAGTATTTGTTATTGTTGATATACCGCTAACTGTGTAATTGCCATCATTTTTAACGTACATACAATTGTTGACACCTTGCCCAGTTCTCAAATCGTCAAAGCCTTGTTTGATAGTTTTTATAGCGCCACCTAAAACACCAGTACCACCAGTAGACCCTTGAGTTCCAGCATTTCTGTCTAATTTAGCTGTATTCCCTATTGAAGAAATTGAATTGATTACATAAAGATCAGCTGTGTATCCCGTACCACTTATAATTCTTAAAGTATTTCCAACCATTGAAGTTGTAAAAGCATTACCAGCACTGCTAATGATATCTGTTCCATTTAAAACTAAATCAGTAAAAGCATGTCGATAATTGTTTGATTGAGTATAATCTATGGTCCATGTACCTGAAGATAAAGAACTTGTAGTACCAACACCATTCCAATGTGATGGGTTTTCAGATGTGCTGACAACTTCGCCTTTAATTGCATGAAGAACTGCCGAATTACCAGTTGCTGAAATAATTCTGTACCAACCTGGATACCAGTTTGTGCCTTGTCTTATATATAAATAATGATCAACATCATTAGAACTAAATGTATATGAAAGTGTTGACACAGTGGGGTAAATACTTGTGCCATTAGCAGAAGTTAAATTAGTAGCTAAAGTTGCTGCAGGATCAAAAGTTCCTGAATTGTAATCATTGCCTAAACTTCTTATTTCAACTAAAGCTGTGTAACTTATAGCCATTAGACTCCATACCTCCCTCTTAATGACTGAAAGTTTTGCTTTACTTCTGCTGCTGAAAGGGCTCTATTGTATATTTTGTATGCATAGATATTTGCACCTAAATAAGCATCTGCACTAAAAGCTGATCTACCAATCCAAGCATATTTATTCACAACATAAGGGACAAAGTTATTTTGAGTTCCATAAAGTGTTGTAGCTTGTAAATTAGCATTCATATAAATTCTAGGAGTTTCAGGTGACACTGCATCTGTACTTCCAGGCCCAATAACAAATGTGAAGTTTTGAATTGTTCCGTTAGTTATTGCTGTTGTAGTAGTTCTAACTCCATTTTGAGTGCCTTGGGTTGTAGATGATCGTGATTCTAAAACAACCTCATTATTACCGCCCCATCTTGCAATAGTTAGATAAGCAGTGTTAGTACCAGCCCCATCACTTGTATCCAAAAGCCTTCCCCAACTGTTTGATGAATTAAACTTGACCCAAACATCCACAGTGGTTCCAGCAGTAAAAGTATGCGTATATGCTGAAGATATTTGGATATAGTCATTTGAACCATCTAAAAGAATTGATGATGTTAATCCACTACCAGCAAGAGTGGGACCGTTAATTAAAGTAGGATGATAATTATAACCACTAATGTCTGCTAAAACAGTGCCAGAACCAGGATAAGACAACGCACTAGCTGGATCAATATTAAGAATTAAATTATCTCTAATAATATCTTCTTTATATGTATATCTTGATTTTGTTGCTGAATAGTTTCTTGCAATTTCAGAATCTGTTAAAGCCCTATTGTAAATAAATACTTGAGAAACATAAATAGCTGCATTACGACCAGCAAAAGAAGGGTTTTTTCCAATCAATAAAGCGATTGTAGAAGATCTTAATGTGCTAGAAACAGAATGACTTACAACTAGAACATTATTTAACCATACTTTAAATGTAGTTCCATCATATGTAAATTGAACATTGTACCAAGTATAATCATTTAACTCACCAATGTCTAAGGGTATCTCACTTCCACTACCATCTGTTGAAAATGAAACCTGCAGAGTCCTTGTTGATCCAGCTTTTTTTCTTAAATCAAATGTGGGATAAGGAGAGCCAACTTGTTGATTAGCAAGTATACAAGCATAATTTGAAAATGTTGAATATGCACCTGACCAAAACCAAACATTTACAGTTATGTAATCGTAGTTTATTGTGAAGTTAGTGGAAATAAAATCATCACTACCATCAAAGGAAAAATATCCTGAAAGATTAGATGAAACCAATGTGCCGTTTTCTAATCCGCCTGTTATTCCATTGCCAGCTAAACTATATAATAAATTACCAGACCCAGGATAGCACTTAGTATTAGCTGCATCAAAAGCAAATTGTAAATCTTTTGCTACTATATTTGGTTGGTAACAGAGTGCCATTTTAAATCTCTACTTTAAGCTTTGGCACATCCTTCCTTTCAGCCCATACCGAATAAAAACAATGGATTTTTTGGAATAATCTTGCACCAACAAAAACTTTATTATCTTTTATTTCTTTTACAAATATAGTCTTGTTGCCAATTGGAGTGAGATGAACTGTAATTGTATTTTCATCCACTAAACCTGTCCAATAATCAGGTAATTCTATAACATTACTACCTTTTAATTCACCCCTAAAATAAACACCATTTTCAGGACCTTCTAGACTGGTATATCTTAATCTCATACCAGGTTTTGTAGGGTGATCAATAATAAAGGATTTTAAAGTTGCAGATATTTCTCCCGCTACTTCTAAATCATATTCTGGATTTGTAAGACCAATACCAACTCTACTATTTAAGGTATCGATAACCATAATAGTAGCACCAGTTCCAGTCCTGCAGAATTGAATACCTGAAATTGTATCTGTACCTGGTCTTAAAACAACAGCTGCAGAAGAACTAAATAATGGAGCAGAAACGGCAGTACCAGCATGAACAGAACCACCAACGCCTAAACCACCAGTGATAATGACAGCGCCAGTAGAAGAATTGGTTGATGCTGTAGAAGAGGTGAATTTTGATACACCGCCTACATTAATACTTCCGCCAACACCAACACCACCAGTTACAATTAAAGCACCTGTTGTTGTTGAAGTAGAGGCAGTAGAAGAAGATAATGTTAATGTGCCAGAAAGATCAAGATTGGTTCCATAAATATCCCATCTAAGAGAAGAAGAACCTAAATCATATCCATTGGTACCTGGAACTAAAGTGGCTGTAGCAGAATCGTTGAAGGTGGCAAGGATGTTAGTTCCTATGCCACCTCCACCTGCTGAATAAAAATTGGAATAACCTACAATATTAATGGAGTCAGAAGCATTACCTGAAATAGCAATAGATTGTGTGCTTCCTGAACCAGCATTATCATTCCAGTAGATTTGACCTGAACTAGGGTCTATAATAACATCTACAGGCATTTAATTACTCCTTAACGATAATGCACTCGGTATAGTCCAATAATTTTTCTATAATTGCGATATTAAGATCTTTACCACTTTTTCCTAAATTCGCAAAATCATCTCCACTAATAGAAAGTGTGTTTTTTACGATGGTTCTGCGTTCAGAATCAAGGAAGGAAAACACCATGCGAATTCCTGATTCGATATTGATGTTCCCTTCCTCAATTTTAATGAATGCATAATTAGTATTATGCAAGCAATATATTCTGAATGTATGCATTATTTTTGTTCAATTTCTAGTGGTGCATCCAATCTTGAACCATGAACAATATAATCAACTTTGATGTTTTTCCAAAGTCTTGTCAAAGGATCACCAGTTAGTTGTATTGTAAAGTTATTTTCTGATTTTTCGACAATATGGACGTTGTAATTACCCCATGGTGTCAATTGGATTGAGTAATCGCTGCCTACAAGTAAGTGCCAATACTCTGGTAATTCAACAATAAGCTTGCCCTTACCTTCGACTGTTCCTCTATGATAAACACCATGTTCAGGGCCTTCAAGAACACCATACACAAGTCTCATGCCTGCTTTTGTCGGGTGCTCAATATCGAAGCTCTTAGTTGTAGCTCTTAAGTTACCATTTGCATCAATTGAGAACTTAGAAGTTGATGATGAATTCAGACCTCTAATAAAGTAATCAGAAGTAGAGTTGTCATCACCAGCTGCAGTGGTAATTGTTAAATAAGTACCGTTTGTAAGAGCAGAGGAAGTTACTGTAGTAGCTCTTGAAACTGCAACAGTTGTGCCATCATCTACGATTGCTGAATCAGCAAATTGTGTAGATGCACTAACCCATTTTGGTACTGTGTTATTTGTTAAAGAGCCAGCATTCTTAAGAGATACTGTATGAACAATACCTTCACCAGTTGCAGCACCAGTTGTAGCAATACCTGATCCTGCAAGTAAGTTGGCTACATAGTCACCTGTTGTATCTGTACCAAGTGCAACAGAGTTAGCTCCAATTGTAAGTGCTACGTTAGAAACATCTGCCGAACCATCAATTGAGAACGAACCAGTAACATCACCAGTTGCAAATGTAACAGTTCTTGATGCAATCCATTTTCCTGCTTGACCAGCTACAGTAGCAGTGGTTGCATTACCGGAGAATGTAGTTGCAGTAATTGTGTTACCGAGAGCAGAAACACCAGACAATACATATACAGGAGTGCTTCCAATAGAAGCATTACTTCTAGAACCTGTTAAGAATATCTGTGATGTTGTATCTAATACTACGTTTGTGTTAGCTGCATTTGTTGCAGTACCAGCAGAACCAGCATTTGTAGCTGTACCAGCAGAGCCAGCTGTTACAGAAGTTCCAGCAGAGCCAGCATTTGTGGCTGTACCTGCCGTACCAGCAGAAACTGAAGTTCCAGCTGAACCTGCGGTGACAGATGTACCTGCACTACCTGCAGTTACGGAAGTTCCTGCAGAACCTGCTGTAGTTGCAGTTGTAGCATTACCAGAGAATGTAGTAGCAGTGATAGTTCCAGCGGAGAAGTTTCCTGAGCTGTCTCTGAATACTAATGTAGATGCAGTGTTGGTAGCAGTTGCGTTAGAGTTAACAGTTAAAGTCGCTCCTTCACCAGTTGCACCTATAATTGAAATACCAGAGCCGGATGCTTGTACATCGGCAACATAGTTTCCGGTGGTATCTGTTCCAAGAGCTACAGAGTTAGCAGCAATTGTAAGAGCTACGTTACTTACGTTAGCACTTCCATCAATTGAAAAAGAACCAGTTACATCGCCAGTTGCAAAAGTGACTGTTCTTGCATTTGTCCACGATGAGGCAGAACCAGTGATTCTTGTTGCATCAATTACACCAGTAGTACCTGAAAATACTTCAGAAGAGTTTGTGCCATC
>JACCDM010363017.1_pt1 | contig 15782 bp, 11 predicted proteins | sample 7445851 | NCBI WGS metagenome assembly JACCDM01 (sample SAMN15323438, study PRJNA562643) | freshwater metagenome | isolation source: river surface water | place: USA:Blue River Watershed | collected 2017-08-16
ATCTGGGAGCAGGAGCGTCGCTTGAACGCGCACTGATTCAGTTCATGCTGGATCTTCATACCCGCGAGCATGGGTACCTTGAAGCCATTCCGCCGTTCATGGTGGGCCGCGATGCTTTGACCGGAACTGGGAATTTGCCCAAGTTTGAAGAAGATTTATTTAAGACCAGTGTGGCAGAGCGCGAGCTTTTCCTGATTCCGACTTCAGAAGTGCCGCTTACCAACATCGTTCGGGATTCCATCATTGAGCCCGGACAATTGCCCTATTACTTCACGGCTTACTCGCCTTGCTTTCGGAGTGAGGCTGGGTCCTACGGCAAGGACACTCGCGGCCTGATCCGCCAACATCAGTTCCAAAAGGTGGAACTCGTGAAGATCACTCCTGCCGAGACTTCGTTTGAAGAGCTCGAAAAGATGGTCAAAAACGCCGAGCGCGTTCTTGAGCTTCTCGGCCTCCCCTACCGCACCATGCTTCTTTGCGGGGGCGACATGGGGTTTAGCGCCGCCAAGACGTACGATTTGGAAGTTTGGCTACCGAGCCAGAATACTTACCGCGAGATCTCTTCTTGCTCGAACTGCGAGGATTTCCAGGCGCGTCGGGCTGGGATTCGGTATCGCACTGAGGCGCAAGGAAAGCCAAAACTGGCCCACACTCTGAACGGCTCCGGCCTTGCCGTCGGCCGGACCTGGGTCGCTATTGTTGAGAATTTCCAGGATTCTCGTGGGTTTGTGAAAATCCCGAAGGCCCTGCACCGCTATCTTGAGGGCGCCCCTGGCTTTACGCGTGAAGGGGACGACCTGTTTATGGTATCGGGGAAGAAGATTTGACGTTCTTGCTGCGGAGAGATGGCTGAGCGGTTGAAAGCACCGGTCTTGAAAACCGGCATACGGGTAACCGTATCGTGGGTTCGAATCCCACTCTCTCCGCCACTCAAAAAAGGGCAGCCCCTTTGAAATGGGGCCGCCTTTTTTTGAATCGGTGGCGGGAAAGTGGTCTTCGACTCGCTCCGTGATCTTGCTCAGGGTCGCCCCAAGGCTCCTCCTTCGCAAGCCACTCGCGCACGCGACGCGATCAAAACGCTAGGGCGCGTTTTGCCGCGTTCGCGTCCCACCCTCTCCGCCTTCTGGCTCCGCCTGTCCGCAGGACAGGTCGGGCGCTCGGGCCTTCATGGCCCTCACGTCTCCGCCACTTTACCGGGGGCTTTTCCCCGGATGCGGCGTCATCCTCCTCGGCCCTCCCGCAGCGTAGCCTACCTACGCTTTGGTCGGGTTCTCGTCGGCTTCCTTGCCTGCGGGGAAAATCTCCGCGGTAAAGTTTGGGCCCAAGAGGCTCCTCCTTCGCAAGCCACTCGCGCACGCGCCGCGATCAAAACGCTTGGGCGCGTTTTGCCGCGTTCACGTCCCACTCTCTCCGCCTTCTGGCTCCGCCTGTCCGCCGGTTAGCCCGGCGCGGATCGCTCGCACTTGCCCGAGGTGGACGTGGGTGTGCATCGAGAGCAGCACCATCCACTCTTGGGCGGTCATGGGGCCAAACCAGGGATGCGAAAATAGAGTGCGCGAATCTCTGTTCCCAACCGAGGCTTGGATTCGCTCGATCAGGGAGTCGCCGAATGCGAAATATTCCTGAACCGAAGCAGGATCGTTCTTTTCAAGCTCGGGCTTGACCGCCGCAGTATCAGCAACCTTGTTGATTCCTTCGCCGTGAGTGAGTTTTGAGATCAACACTTCCATCTCTTGACCGACAATGGTCAGGTGCCGAGCGCACATCGCGGCAGACCAGTAACGAGAACTATCCTCAAGGCCCCGCATGGGCGGGACTAAAACGCGCTCAGTGAGAGACTGCGGTTGAAACGACGTGAGCTCGCGCTTGAACTTCTCGTGGGCGCTCTGAAAGCGCCTCTCTGAAACTTCCCAAGGCGTGCGCCTCATCACCAGGGGCTTGAGAAGAAATCTACCGAGCCAGCGATTGAGCAATGGAATGCCTGCCCCAGGACGGGCCAAGGAGGCTTGAATTTCTTCCGGAGTCTTTTTCATAGGTGAACAAGCTAAGGCGACGTTGGAGCTGAGTAAAGTCCAAGCGTCCGAAGGCGTGTCCTCTTGTTTTTAGGTTTCGAAGCGAGCGCTGACAGTCTATCCCATGCCCTATGAAGAAACTGTTTTGGTTCGCAGCCATGGCTTTCGCACAGAGTTCGCTTGCCGCGGATCCAGTATCCGAGGGGGATCGGTTGAAACAGCTCGACCGCTTTTGGGCAGCCGTATCGCAGGCTGTGGCGTCAGGTGACTTCGCGGCCTATCAGGCCACTTGCCATCCCGAAGGTGTGTTGGTGTCTGGCAGTAAGAAAATGACCGAGCCTTTGGCCGAGGCCTTGAAACGCTGGAAGAGTGGGTTTGATGACACCCGCGCCGGTAAGATGAAGGCCAGTGTCCAGTTCAAGTTTTCGCAACGAATCGGTGACGCCCATGCGGCGCACGAGTCCGGTATGTTTTTCTATCAGTCCACGAATTCCGACGGCAAAGTAGAGCCAAATTACACCTACTTTGAAGCCCTCTTGGTAAAGCGGAAGGGCAAATGGAAAACCCTGATGGAATATCAAAAATCCAAGGGCACGCGGGAAGAATACGAAGCGATGTGAACGGCGTGAGGGTGATGCCCCGCCACTCCAAAGTTAAGCTTCAGCAACGGGCGGGAAGAACTCCTGCTTTTGTCCAATCACGTGGCCGGCTGGGATTCCGGTGCCGAGTTCATCTACACGGAACACGCTTTCAGGCAGGTTCAGTGACTGACGAAGCTTATCCATCGTGGATGGAACAAACGGATAGAGCATGATCATGATGTTCTTCAGCACGTAAAAGCAGGTGAAAAGAGCATCACGGCGCTGATCTTCCGGGAAGCGGTCGTCATGCGGCTTGAACTGGGTGAAAAGGCTATTGATCTGGCGCGCGTAGTTTTCGATCGCAAAAAGAAGGGTCGAATACTCGGCACGTTCCATCGAGCGGAAGTACTTCTGAAGAAGGCGCGCAGTTTCCGTGACGACCTTTTCGTTCAGTTTCCCTTCGGGAACTTTTCCGTCAAAGCGCGAATGGCAAGCCGAAATGGGCTTTTCAAAAGCAGCATTCATGGGTCCTGCCAAGAAACGGTTTCGCTCTTCAAAGGTGCCGAAATCAAAGTTCGATGATTTCTCAGGCAAGCTGAGTAGCGCCAGGAAGTAGCGGACCTGATCGGCCGAGTAACCTTTTTCGTCCAGGAGCTGATCGCCCGTGAAGACGTTGCCTTTGGACTTACTCATTTTCTCGCCATTCACCATCAGGTGAAAGCAGCCAAAGACGTCGTTCAGTTGATAGTCCCCGGTTTTTGGCTGTGACTGCGGATCTTTCTGAGATCCAAACCACATCGCAGCTTGCATGATGACGTAGAAAAAGACGTTGTCTTGACCCAAGAACTGGAAAATTTGGGCGCCTTCTTCTTTCCAGAACTTGGCGTAATCCTCAGGGTTTCTGCCTTTTTGCTTCAGCGCCACTTTCGAAAACGAAATCGGCGCAATGAGCGAATCCGGCCAGACGTAAAGGGTTTTTCCCTCCATTTCGGGATCGCAGTCTACGGGCATCGGGATGCCCCAGGAAACGTCTCGCGAAATGGCGCGGTGAGCCCAGTCGTCCATTAGGTCGCTGGGGATGTCGGAAGCTTTGAGAAGTTCTTGACCGCGGTAGAGTTCCGTCTTGTTCTCAAATTGAAGCTGCACTTTTTTGCCGGCAGCGTACTTGCTCTTGTGTTTGGGCAATTCGGCTTTCAGCGACTTGTACTTTTCTTCGAAGACGTTATCGAAACGAAGCGAAGGAAGAACGGTGTTGATCACTTCTTGAAAGACGGGCAGCCGCCATTTTCCTTCTTTCGTTTGAAGCCATTCGCGCATGGGCTCGGACACTTTCCACATGTCCAAGTACCAGTGCGTGGTCTCACGAAGTTCAGGGGTCGAGTCGCTGAGCGCGCTCTTTGGGTTCATGAGATCGGTGGGTTCGTACTGAGCGCCGCACTTGTCGCACTCATCACTAAAAGCGGCTTCACTATCGCACTTTGGATTTGGGCACTTGCCGCGTACAAAGCGGTCTTGCAGAAAGCGGTTCAGCTTCGGATCAAACCACTGTTTGCTGTTTCGCTTCTCGAGCATTCCGTTCTGATGAAGCTTTCTCAGGAAGTCCTGACAAAGCTCTTTGTGAACCGGAAAACAATCGGGCCGTGAGGTGCCTGAATAGGTATCCACGCTGATCGAGTAGCGATCCATCGTCTGTTTTTGTTTGGCGTGAATGCCGTCGATGAATTCCCGAATGGGCTTTCCAGCTTGAAGGGCGGCAAGCTCACTGGTCGAGCCATGATCGTCCGTACCGCAAACAAAAAGAACGTTCTCTGCGCCAATCAGCATGCGCATGTACCGTGCGTAGACGTCGGGCGGAACTTGCGCGCCGGCCAGGTGACCGATGTGAACCGGGCCGTTTGCGTAGGGCATCCCGCCCGTCACTACGGCGCGCTTGGGGCGATGGGCCTTCTTCTTAATGGCCTCGATGTCCAAGGGGTTTCCGTGCGGGCGCTGCGACGAATCGGCGGGGGTGCTCATGGGCCAGGGTTATACCGCTCCCCTCCCTCTTCCTACAATCGCTAGGGAGTCAAAAAAGGACGGAAAATGCTCGTTTTGAACCCAGAGCTTCAGGCAGCCTCAGGGAACTGGATCGTGAACGTCGTTCCTTTGCCGGGGTCGGAGTCGACCCAGACTTTGCCGCCAAGCGCCGAGACTTCGTCACGGACGGCGTCAAGGCCTACGCCCCGCCCGGCCAGCTCAGATACGGCCTGAGCGGTACTGAAGCCGGGCTCAAAGATTCGCTGGATGACGTCCGCGTCGGAATCGTTTTCCCAGCCCTTGAAGTCCTTTTTCTGAAGCTGTTCACGAATCTTTTGGGGTGAGATGCCGCGTCCGTCGTCCCGGATGCGAATGGTGATTTGCGACCTAGACGCTTCTGCGCTTTCAGAAGCCGTCACGCGCGCAAACTCGACACTGATCTGGCCTGCCGCATGTTTACCGGCCTCGCGTCGTTCGCGCGGAGTCTCAAGACCATGGGCAACCGCATTTCTGAAAATGTGGATCAAGCTCTTGATGAGTGGATCATACGGCTCGCGGTGAATCCTTAAGTTGCCGTTAATGAATTCGATCGGCAAAAGTTCCTTTTCCTGGCGAAGCGCTTCTAAGCTGACGACGTGATCGAAAAACTCGAAGATCCTGCCGAACGGCTCAAACAGGAAGTATTCGGAATAAGCGCGAATCGTTTTTGGTGCGGCCCCGATCTCTTTTAAGTGGGCCTCGAACTCTTTGAGGTGGCGCCCTTGGACTTCGACCCAGCTTTCGGTGGGGTTGGCCGAAATACCAAGAACATCGCGGTTCATTTCGACGAATTCGTCGAGCTTCTCCTGCAAGAGGATTAGGTCAAAATGAACGCTCGTGTCGAGGTCGGAGGATTCACCTCGATTGGCGAGGTCGCGTTTCTGGGCAAGGCCGCTTTCGAGCTGGTGTGCAATCTGAGTGACGTCATAAAGGGAAAAGTAGCTCGCAGCACTTTTGAAAGTGTGGATCAGCCGGAAAAGGCGGTGAATATCAACCTGGCTCGAGTCGAGTTCTTCGGTCGCTCGCGAAAAGGTGGCTTTTGAGTCGCGAAGGAACTCAAGAAACCGGGCGCGGTTTCGCACGATTCGGAGGATGGACTGCGTATAGGCCGCTTCCCGTTCAGCGCGAAGCTTTGCGTCTCGCTCTTCAGTGAGGTCGGTTGCCACGACGACGATGTGCTTCAGCTCGTCACTTTCCGGGGCGCGGATGGGGTGAAAAGCTAAACTGATCTCGCGCCGGGAAGGGTCGTTGAGTTTCTTTGGACCCAGTGCCGCAACGTCCTCAAAGTCGGTCATGGGATCGAAGAGGAGCTGTACCCAAGTTTTCAATCGTTCTGACGCCTTTGGATCCTCGATTCGAAGAATTTCCCAGAGAGGCTTACCCGTTGGAGCACAGCCTAAAAGGCTAATGCAAGCTTTCGAGTAAAGTTCTAAGCACGTGCCTGTCTCATCGAACATGAAAAAGCCCTGATCCAGGCTATTGATCATGCTCTGAATTCCTTGCTTCGCGTTTTCAAGTGAGGCGGTGCGGTCTCTTACTTTAGCTTCGAGTTCCTGGGAGTACTTCGAGAGAGAGCTTCGCTGGTGCTCGAGTTGCTCCACCATGGTGTTGTAACCGAATGCCAGAAGACCGATCTCGTCGGAACTCAGCAGTTTCGCGCGTCCCGTGAGGTCGCCTTGAGCAGCCTGCTGGAAAAGTTGAGATAGCTGACGAATGGGGCGCGTAAGAGTGGAGCCGACCAGCATGCCGAGAGCCCCTGCGAGGAAGAGTCCGGATACTGCAGAAAAAGTAAGGTCCCGATTCAGGTCGGCGATCGCGTGGGCCAGCTCGCCCTCGGCGCGCATATCGATTTCAAGAACCGTTGCGACTTTTCCTTTTGAGTCAAAAACGGGTGCAAAGCCCGAGAGCCACGCCCCGTGCTCGTCGTAGTAGATCTTGCTCTGAGCTGGCTTTCCAGTTTGAAAGACCTCTTGGACCAGCGGATTCAGGCGAAGCCCGTTTCCGGCGTAGCTTTCCTTACCGCTCATCGTGACAAAGACCATGTATTCCGACTGGCCCCGGGGAATCGCTAGAGTATAAGCATCGGTTTCCAGCGAATTCTGTGAGTGAAGGCGGTTCAACGCCGCTTTCTCTTTTTGAAAAGCAGAGAGCTGATCGGCTCCTGATTGAGATTTTTCTAGGTGATTCAGAACGACTCTTTGCCGATCACCATCGAGGAGGAGCGAGCCGCTCCGTGCGATGTGCTCGAGGCGCCGAGCGAGCATGCGTTCGGTTTCTTCGTGCATTCGCTGGTAGGAGGTTGCTCCCATGAATACGGTCAGAACGAAGAGCACTTGGATCAAGAGAAGGAAAATTTTGCTACGAACGGATAGATCCAAATAGCGACGCTTCAAGAAGCGTAGGCATCGAGCTGGAATTTGGATGAATGAGCCGATCAGACGCATTTTCGCACCAGCCTTCTGATCGGAATAGATGAATCCGAATTGAAGGCCGAGCGGCCTAAAAATCAAACAGTTACGATGATTTTACCAAGGTGCGCGTTTGACTCCATCAGCGCATGGGCCTGCGTCACCTGCTCGGCAGCGAAGCGGTGATTCACAATGGAAGGGATCTTTCCTGCAGCGATCAGGGGGAGCATCCGTTTTTTGACGCCTTTGGCGAAAAGAATTTTGTGATCTAGTGGGCGCGACCGAAGAACGGTTCCAAAGACGCTTTGGCAACCCGTAATCAGGCGTCCTAGGGGCACTGGACCCCGGTCTCCGGGGCGGCAGTTCAAAAGGACCATCGAGCCGAATCGCGCGAGGCAGGCCAAGTTTTTCTCAAAAATTTCAGCGCCAATGAAGTCGAGAATGAAGTCCACTTCTTGAAACCGAGCGTCGCTTTGAATCCGAATGGCAAAATCATCAGATCGGTACGGAATCACTAAATCGGCGCCAAGGCCTTGGGCCCATTTTGCTTTCTCCGGGGTGCTCACCGTTGTCGCCACTTTCATGTCGAGCGCCCGGCAAAGAGCGATGGCAAAAGATGAGATCCCGCTCGCGCCGCCGTGAATCAGCACCCGTGAATCGGGTGTGATTCTACCCAGATGAAAAAGCGCCATCTCAGCGACCATCATGGCCTCGGGAAGTGCTGCGGCATCTTCAAGGCTCATCCCTTCCGGGACTGAAAAACAAAGAGCTTCGGTCGCCACGGCGAATTCAGCATACCCGCCACCGGAGAGAAGGCTCATCACCTGATCTCCGGGTTGAAAGCGAATGCAGCCCGCGCCCACCTTGACCACAGTGCCTGCGACTTCAAGCCCTAAGATCGGAAGCGTTCCTGAAGGAGGAGGATACTTCCCCTTTCGTTGTTCCAAATCAGCTCGGTTTAACCCAAACGCCGCGACTTCAAGCAGCACTTCCCCTGGGCCCGGTTCAGGGACGGGTACCTCCGTCCATGCAAGGTCTTCAGCCGCTTGAGGGCGATCGCACCAGATGGCCCTCATTTTTTCAGAGTTCACCTTATTTGGCGGAAGCAGGTTTTTTTGCGCTATTCACTCGCTTCCAGACATCTTTCAGCTTGGCTTGCAAGGAGCCCGTGTTGAAGGGCTTCAGCAGATAGGAGTGAACCTTGAGCTTGATCGCCGTGAAAACGACTTCAGAATCGCCTTCTGTTGTCAGCATCAAAAACGGCAGATTTCCATGGAGAGGGCTTTCCCGAACTTTCGTGAGAAGCTGAATACCGGTCATCTCGGGCATGTTTTGGTCACAAATGACCAGATCCACTTGGACACCCGGCTTGTTCAGCACGTCCCAGCCCTCAGATCCATTGCTGGCTTGAAGTACGTCGGTGTAACCCAGTCGATTCAAGCTAGTGAGTACGTCCTCGCGGATACTGGGAGTATCGTCCACCACCAAAATGCGCGTTTCTTTCGGGAAAATATCGGTCGACATGGAGTCTCCTTCCTCGGGTCACTATCCGGTTGCAAGGATCTGATCGTTGCTTCGGGCGGGTTCTTCAGGAAATTCTACTATGAAAGAAGTTCCAACGCCCGGGATTGATTCAACCCAGACCAAACCACCTAGGGCGATCGCCTCAGTTTTGACGGCGTCAAGACCCACGCCTCTGCCCGCGAGCTCGGAGACGCCTTGCGCAGTGCTGAAACCTGGCTCAAAGATCCGCTGAATGACTTGGGCGTCGCTTTCGTGCTCCCAGCCCTGGACGCCTCGTTGGCGCAAAATACTGCGGATTTTTTCCGGGTCGATCCCCCGACCGTCGTCGGACACGGTGATGCGAATCCAGGGATTCGCGCTTTGGTCGGAAAGGTGTCCGCCGGGCAGTAGGCAGGAGAATTCGACGGTGATTCGCCCGGAGGAGGGCTTTCCGGCTTCCCGTCTCTCGCGCGGCGTTTCGATTCCGTGAGCAATGCTATTTCGGAAGATATGAATCATGCTGGAGAAAAGAGCATGGAAGCGGTCAGCGTCGATTTTCATGTCGCCATTGATAAAGTAGATCGGTACCACTTCCTTCTCTTGGCGCGTGGCCTCGAGGCCCACCACGTTGTCATAGAATTCAAACGAGCGGCTAATCGGTTCGTAGAGAAACGTCTCGGTAAATCGTCGCAAGGTATCTGAGTCGAGCCCTTTACGCTCTAGGAGGGACTGAAATTTTTCCAACTCAGTCGTTGGGATTTCAACGAGGCGCTGTTTGGTCTCGGTTGAATTGCCCAAGAAATCGCGGTTGGATTCCAGGAAATTATTGAAGTGGACTTCAAGCAACGCCAAGTTTTGGATAAAATCATCGCCCAAGCTGACCTCTTTTCCATCAGTCGCTTCGTTTCTGAGCTTCGACAGGTGACTCTCCATTTCGTGAGCCAGGCTCGAAACATCCTGGAGTGAGAAGTAACTCGCGGCGCTCTTAAACGTATGCATCAGACGGAAAAGCGTGTGTATATCGAGTTTTGGCTTTGAAGCCTCCTCGGCAGCGCGAGTGAAGGTCACACGGGCGTCCCGAATAAACTCAGAGAAGCGCCCTCGGTTCTTGATGATTCTCAAAATGGCTTGTGAGTAAGCGAATTCCCGGTCGGCTCGAGCCCTGGCGTTTCTCTCTTCCGTTTGGTCGGTGGCGACGACGACAAGCGTTCTGATTCTTCCGGATTCAGGGTCGCGAATCGGAAAGTAGACGAGCGTGATGTAGAGACCATCAGGATGCGGTACGGTTTTTGGTCCGAGCGCCACAATGTCTTCAAAATCTCCATCGGACGCGAACAAGAGTTCAACCCAGGTTTTAAGTCGCGCCATCGAGCGCGGGTCTTCGACTCGAAGGGCTTCCCAGATGGGACGACCGGCCGGTTTTTTTCCGAGGAGGCGCTCGCAGGCTTGAGAGTAAAGATCCAGGCAAACTCCAGTTGAATCAAACATGAAGAAGCCCTGGCCGAGGCTGTTCATCATGCTTTGAATACGCTCGTTAGCTGCTTCCAAAGCAAGGGTGCGGTCATGCACCATCGACTCGAGGTTTCTCGAGTAATCAGCTAGCGATTGCTTCTGACTTCTAAGCTGTTCGAGCATTCGGTTGAATGCTTCATTCAGCCCACCAATTTCATCGTCACGCTCGGAGGTGGCGCGCGGGGAGAGATCCCCCTGAGCGGCCAAGTTGAATTCGTCGTAAAGCTTTTGAATCGGGCGTGTGAGGGTCTTTCCAATCTCTCGACCCAGAATACTTGCGATCACAATGCCGAGAAGGGTCGAGGTCAAAAGATCGCGAATGAGGCGTTCTCTCAGTGTTTGCAATTCCTCGTTCGCGGAATAATCGACTTCAAGAATTGAAATGATTTCCCCTGTTTGCCCCCGGACAGGTGCAAATGCGGAAATCCAACTCCCGTGTTGGTCTTCATAAATATTGCTATGGATGGCGCGTTTTTGTTCGAGAACTTGTGCGACCAGCGGATGCGTTGGCATCACGTTTCCAGCATAGGTATTGCCGGTATTCATCGTGACGAAACGCATTTCCTCAGGGCGTGCAGGGTTGATGTAGAGCGTATAGATGTCAGCTGCCAAGCCGTTCATGCGCCGGACTTCTTGAAGGGAGCGCTGCTCTTTCAGGAAAGCATCACTCTGGGTGACCTTGGGGTCACCTCGAAGGATGGCCTCAATCACTTCTTTTTGGTTGGATGGGCTCAGCAGCATGCTGCCGGTGCGAGCGATGTGCTCTAAACGCTGAGCCAGCATGCCTTCGAGGTCACTCGAGAGGCGTGAGTAGGAGGTCAGGCCGGTGATCAGGGAAAAAAGGATCAAGACCTGAACCACGAGGATCATGAGTTTGATCCCGATCGGCCAGTTCAAATAATGCTGTTTCATTGCGAGCCAAGGCGCGAAAAGCCACCTTGAGCGTGCCGCGGCCACTCTCATCTGGAAAGGATTCCGATTAAGCAGCCTGGGTCTTCAGGCGTGCAAAGACTTTTCCGAGCTTTGCTTTCAGGTCTTCTGCCTGGACAGGCTTAATCAAATAGCCCGAGCAACCCGAAATCATGGCTTCGATGATGATCTCCCGTTCGCTTTCCGTACTGAAGATCATGAATGGGACTTCCTTGGTGGCTTCCGTGGCGCGGATCTTCTTCAGGAATTCCAAGCCATTCATGTTGGGCATGTTCAGATCGCTCATCACAAGTCCGATCTTTCCGCCCTCTTGCTCAAGAATCTTTAAGCCCTCGTTGCCGTCGGTGGCTTCGACGGTGTTTTCATAGCCTAAGTCTTTCAGGAGGTAGCCGAGCTTTTTACGCTCAGTACTCATATCGTCGACGATTAAAATGCGCGTATCTTTTGGAAACATGGTTATGGGTCCTCTGAAGGTAAGTATCGGAGGAGAGAGTCAAGAACCTTACTTTCGGCCCCATTTCAGGGCAGCGCCGCTGAAACATTCGTGGCGCCAAAGAATTGTCGGTTTTGGGGGCTCCTGTCCCGTTGAAGTGGGGCCTAAATCCACGCGGTAATAGACGATGTCAAAGGTCTCGAGTTTTTCCTGAGTGCTCAACTTTGAGTTCCATTCCCGACATAGGTATTTTCCAAAGTTCAGGCGGTGAACTTGGGTCGTAGAGGGAAGAAGATTGACCCAGTACTTTCTCCAGCGATCTCCCAGGAAAGTGTCTGAGATCAGTTCAGGACGTTTTCCGAACTGGCTTTTGTCCTGCTGAGTGAGGAGGTCGAACTCTTTCCCGTTGGCCTGGATTCCCTGAATTTCGTACCAGCCCGGATCCTTCATGGGTTTTGAGAACATCCCCCATTGTTGATCCAGGCCCGTGAGCCAGATCCAGCGTTGGCTTTGGATCCAGTTCTGAAGTGGTTTTCCATTCTGATGGGGAAGCGTTTGCCAGTTAAAAAGGAAAATGATGACGGCCACAAAGGCAGCAACAAGCGCTGCGGTCCAGCCTGGAAGCTGTGGGGCCCGGGATTCGAGATCAGGCACGAATCGGCTCATCAGCGGGCGATGAGATGCAAAACCTCGGTAGGCAAGATTGCCGACCGAACGAATGGGGGGAAACCCAAGAAGGAGAGCAAGGAGGCGCCACGCCGGTTTTTTGGTCTCGGAGAGAAGTTCAATGATTCCATCAAAGCGGGTGAAGAATGCGCTGTCGCTCCGTTTAAGAAGCCAGGAGTTCTCTTTTTCCATCCGGGCAAGTACTTCAGGTTCGCTTTGAGCGGGGCGCGCGAGCGTGAGCGGAAACCCTAAGATTCGGTGAAGGAGCACGATCATGCGCCAGCAGACGCCGCATTCGCCGTCGTAATAGAGGACGACTCCTTGAAACGAATCGGGGCTCCTTGTGCGATTCCAGAATGAACTTGGGATTAACGACAGAAGCGGAACGATGGAGATGGCTCCAAAAAGACCTACCTGAAGCAGAAGCGAGATCGAGAGGTGAAGTCCTGCAAGTCCCAGGATTCCTGCCCAAACAAGAATTTTAGGTCGCTTCTTCAGGGGTAAGAAAAAGGCAACGAGCGGAATGAGAAGCTCACTCCAAACGGTGGCCCAGTTCGCAAACCAAGTGAACGCTTTCCACTGGGAAAGTTTGAGTGAGAGTGGAGTCGCAAATTGCAGCGCTAAAAGGGCGTAACGCGTGCCGAGTCCCGCTTGCCAGTCAGGCTCGGCCCACTTGAGAAGGCCTGCAAAGAAGTAAACGCAAGTGACCTGCAGGATCAGAAGAAAAGTGGCCGCACTGGAAAAGGTGGCCGAAGTCTCTTCCTCTTCTGGGTCTTGACGGCGAAACAGCCGATCGAGCGAGAAAGCGGAACCGATTGGGAGAAGGGCTGCAATCAGGAGCTGCATCCGGAAATACAGATCCCCTCCTTGAATGATGGGAGGGGTGCGATTCTGGAGCCCTAAGGTCAAAATCCAGCACCCCAGGGCCATGAGGCGACTTTTCCAGCCCAATAGCAGGGCCAGTCCCAAGAGGGCGTGGACCGCAAAGACGCAGGCCATGCCCTGGGAAGTGCCGCTGAGAAGCTGGGGGGTCAGCCGCCAGGCATCGCCCACCGATTCAATGAGAACGGTTCTTGGGAGCACGCCTGCATCGGTGTGGAAGGCCTGAAACAGGCCGGGCTGGGAGCGAATCCACAGGTCGGACAAAACCAGGGCGCCCAAGCCCACCCGAAAGGCTGCTAGGGAACGAAGGTCGAGCGCATAAGAAGAGGAAAGCCAGGCCATGAGCCGCTTCATAGGCGTCCTTTCATGGTAGCCGCCCCTCGCCTTTCCACAACCCCATGAGAATCCACTGGGCGTGGGTTGCCGGGTGCAAAGGGCTTTGCTATACCCAGTGGGTCGACCGTTCATACTCGTCGGTTCTCAGGTGGAGAGGTGGCCGAGTGGTCGAAGGCACTCCCTTGCTAAGGGAGCAGCGGGATAAAACCCGCTCGCGAGTTCGAATCTCGCCCTCTCCGCCATCTTCTACCGGGGGCTTTTCCCCGAATCCGGCGTCATCCTCCTCGGTCCTCCCGCAGGCAAATCCTGCCCTCTTTCGAGGGTCGCGGTTTCCAAGGAAACTGGTGAGGATGTCGTCCTTACCGGCTCACGGCAACGGCATGTTTGAGAAGCTCGACGCCTTCGTGGCAGCGGCAAAGCACCTGGAGACCGAACTGGCTCAGGAGAGGGCCCGCGTCCGTAAACTCCAAAGCGAGCTGATGGAGCGCCAGCAGGCCAACGAGCGCACTCACCGCGAACAAGAGATTCGAATTCGCGAGCTGACCATTCAGCAAACAAGAAACGAAGCCGCTCTGGACGAGTACCGTGCTCAGGAAGCGCGCTCGCAGTCTCGCCTTCAAAAAATTCAGACCGACTATCGCAAAGTCCATGAAGAGCTCACGCAGTACCGAGCCGCTTGGAGCGAAGTGCTTCAGCGCGAGCGCGAAGCAAAGCTCATCTTGGAAGAAAGTGCGGGCATTCAAAAGAGGCTCTCTGAACTCGAGCAGCGTTTGAAGGCCAGTGAAGAAGCGCGAACTTCCGATCGGCAGCGCCGCGAACAAGCCGAGCGGCACGCGCAGACTTATCAGGAAGAACTCAAAAACGCTCTGGTCCGCCTGCACAGTTCAGAAGCCAAGTTCAATGAGTTGACCCGCGAGCTTCAAGCTTTCCGGGAATCTAAAGTTAACTTTGATCAGGAAGTCGAGCGGGTAGAGAAATCCGTTCGTGAGCGTGCGGAGTGGGAAAATCGAAAGAACATCGAAAGAGTCAGGGCAGAGCTTGAGCGGGAATCCGTCCTGGCCCAAGAAAAGCTACGCGATGAGCTTCGCGCCAGAACCCAAGCCGATTTGGAGCGCGTCGTTCTTGCCGAACGCGAGCAGCAAGCTCGAGCGCGCGAGCAAGCCGAAGCGCAACGACTCGAAGTGCAGCAGCGCTTGGATCAAGAACGCGAAGAGTCGCTTGCTCGCCAAGCGGAGCTGGAAGCGCGTCTGGAATCGGAGCGCGAACAAACTCAGCAGCTTCGAGCCGAGTTTGACCGCCGCCTGGAAACGGAACGCGAGCAGCTTCTTCAGCTTCGAATCGAATTTGATCGCCGCTTGGAAACCGAGCGCGAGCAGCTGCGAAATCAGCAAGCTCGGACCGTCGAGGCGGAGTCCTCGCAGCGCGCTCTCACTCAGGAGATCGAACGACTTCGAGGCGAGAACGCACGACTCGTCGGGGATGCGATTCAGCGCTCGGCCCAGCATGCCGAGGAGCGAGAAAATCAGAGGGCTTCGAGCGAAGGCTTGGTCCGGAAGGTCGAGCACTTGCAAGCCACCGTCAGTGGTGAGTTGGAGCGGCTGCAATCCTCGGTTAAGGTCAGGGAAATGATGGCCCAAAAAGAACTCGAGATTGAAGACCTGCGCTTAGAGGTCGTGAAGACCCGTGCGGGCTCAAAAGGGCGCGAGCGCTCCTTGGCGAAACTTTCTCAGCTTTGCAATGAGCGCGACCTGCTTGGGGCGCGCCTATTTGAGCTGGAAGCCGCCATTCGCTCGGGCAGCCGCAAGACGGTCTCGGTTTTGGCCGGAGGAGCCGGCCTTGCGGGCCTTTGATCGCAAGTTCGGCAGCGAGTTCTTGTCCCAGGTTCCAACGGGACCGGGCATCTATGAAGTCTTTGATGCCCAAGGGGGCTTGGTCTACGTCGGAAAGGCCAAGAACTTACGGCGCAGACTTTCTCAGTACCGAAACGCGAAGCGGCGAAAAAAACATGCCCGCATGAAGGCCGTCGTAGCAGCAGCGGCTCGCATTGAGCTGAAGCCTTGCGAGACCGAGGTTCAAGCGCTCCTCCTCGAAAACAAAAGGATTCTGGAAGCCCGCCCAAAGCTCAATATCGAGGGGGCGTTCTCTTTTCTCTATCCCTATTTAGGGCTCAAGCGTGACGACCATGGAACGTTTCTGGTTTTGACCACTCGGCGCGAAGCTTTCGAAGGCTTTCAGTTTTTCGGCTGTTTTCGGTCCCGAAAAATCACGAAAGAGGCGTTTCAGTCGCTCGGTGCACTTCTTGAGTTCATTGGCCACCGCGTGCCGCCAGCGAAGCTGCCCTCCCGCTCAAAAGATCGCTATGCCTCGCGCCTAGGCTTTCGGCAGATCCCGGAAGAGTGGATAAAGCTGCTTGCCGATTTTTGGCAGGGGCATTCGACCGAGGCCATCGAATGGCTGGTTCTAG
>JACCDM011909263.1_pt1 | contig 15778 bp, 17 predicted proteins | sample 7445851 | NCBI WGS metagenome assembly JACCDM01 (sample SAMN15323438, study PRJNA562643) | freshwater metagenome | isolation source: river surface water | place: USA:Blue River Watershed | collected 2017-08-16
CATCGTCAATGCCGTTGCCCTTGCCATTATCTTCGTGGTCCTTAGGTGGATTTACTGGATCTTCTGGATCTTCTGGATCTTGCGGATCTTCAGGATCTTCAGGCTCCTCTGGAGGGCTAGGTGGATTCGGAGTGTCCGGCACTGTCGGAGTGTCTGGCACACCCGTTGTTGGAGGTTGTGTATCCGCAGTGGTTTGTTGAGTTTGCGACTGCTCAGGACCCTGCCCTTCAGTGATTTCGGGAATTCCAAGCGGGTCGAATCTATAACCATAATTGTTACCAATAACCCTTTCTAGAATACGAGATAACACTACAAAAGAACTACCACCACCCTCGCCACCGCCACCTAAACCAGCAGCAGTTGCATCTAGTGTTTCATTAAGGTCTGTGCCACGTTCTAGTGCTTGAACGATTGTATCTGTTGTTTGCGGTTGAATTGCTGCTTCTTTTGCGGAAGGTACTTCTTTGGAAAAAACATTTTGATCTAGTAGTACATTACCAGAAATGTCAATACCTTTACTTCCATCTAAAAGCGATAGTCTAGCAGTTCCCATGACGATTTCGCCTTCGTGAACTACTTCACCTACTTTAGCTTCTCTAATTTTACCATCGGGACTCTTAACTAATACAGTTCCCGAAATCATGGTGATAACACCAATTTCTTTTGCCATAGTATGGCCTTTCTTTCCTAGCTCACCCCGAAATGGGTTGCAACTTAGGGTCGGGTAGTGGAGCCTTCACAGGTTCACATCCCTAAAAACTTGGTATGAGACTGGCGATTCGAACGCCAACTTGATGGGTGGAAGCCAACCGTGCTAGCCGTTAAACACTAGTCCCACGTATTAGATTTCTTTAAATTATCTTCTGCCCATAAATACTGTAAGTTAGTTTCTATATGAAGACCAGAAACGTTTTTACCTCTAAGAGGTATTATATGGTCTACATGGAAACCTTCAGGGCAGTTATTATAAATTTCTTGTATTTTAGATAAGTTAGCCCAACTTGGAGTTCTTTTGTTAATATCTAACTTTTGTAACTTGGTTCTATGAACATGACAAGTAGAACATTCTGAACTTAAGTTTGTAGAGTCATTACCTATATGTGAGCCAAAATTTGCAAATGGTAGGATTCTATTACATTTAACACAATATTTATGCTCTATAAGAGATAGAAGTGTAAAACGCCAAGAAATTGCTTTACCACCTGAACCAAATTGATATGATCGTTCTGGGATAGTTTTGCTAAATAATTCTCTTATATACTTTTTAACGGGGGCTTCACTATATCCTAATAACTCTGCCGCTTCTCTAATCGAACTGCTATGTACTAATGCAGTTACTAATTCCTCTACATTAAACCCATCTAATCCACGTATAGGCTTAGATAGTTGTTTATTTGGGTTTAATTTTAATTTTTCTATTATTTTTGAAACTACCATTTTGAATCTCCAGTATGTAAATATTATAACATACAAGATTCGAAAAATCAATTTCAAAATTTTTGTGGTATGAGCACTGAGAATCGAACTCAGGTATCAACATTGGCAATGTTGCATTCTACCATTGAACTATGCCCACACTAATTATCTACGCATAGACGCCGCATCAATAGCGGCCTCTTGACTAAATACTGGCTGTAAACAGCTTTTATGAATAATCGAAATACCAATCATTTTATCACCAGTATATTCCTTAGTAGGTTTCAAACTAGCGTCACCGCCTGGTGTGACTTTGCTAGGAGGATTACTGGTGGCACGGGACGTGCCCATTTGAGGGGAAAGAGGTTGGATATTAAATTTTCGTTTCATAATCTTTGGGGTGACTACTGGGAATTGAACCCAGACTAAGAGAATCACAATCTCTGTTGCTAACCGTTACAACATAGTCACACCAAAGACGCCCTAAAAAGGGACGTCATCGAAGTTTTGATCTTCGACTGGAGTTTCCTCATACGACTTGGCTACCATAGTCTCAACGGCTTGCAACACCTTAGGGTCAAATTTTACGCCTTTCTTGTGTAAGAAAGAAATATAATTATAATCCATTTCAACTATAGAGTCAACTCTACAATTTTGATACTTTCCAAAACTGAAAAAATCAAAAAGACCTAGAGACGTTTTTAAACTTTTAAAAGGTTTTGACATTTGGACCCTCCTGAGGGAATCGAACCCCCATTACTACGTTCGTAGCGTAGTGCACTAATCCGTTGTACTAAGGAGAGTTTGTTTTTCGGAAAATAGTTTAGCTCTGTCTTCCATTCTAATAACTACTTCATCTACATCCATCCATAGATCACGATTATCTAGGATTTCTTTAATTTCCTGTTTAGTAAGGAAACCTTCGTAAATTTCATTTAGTAGCTGCTCAGACCATTTACGTTCATGTTTGATCTGTTCAAACATTTCACCACCCTTACCAATAGTTCCACTAGAATAGTTATGGAACATAAACATAGAGTGTGGTGTTACTTCAAATTCGTCTGCACAAAGAAAGATCATAGTTGCGGCACTCATACAAGCACCCTCAACACTGCAAATAACATGAGCATTAGTTTCGCCAAGGACTCGCATAAACTGAATGCCAGTAAACATATCACCGCCATAGCAGTTGATATATAATTTAACAGTATCGTTAGCACTTGCGTGTCTAATAGTGTCAAACCATTTTAGATACTTATCTGGGCTTTCTAGGTGTCCAGATAAATAAAATTCAAAAATTCTAGATGTGATCTTGGGAGGCATAAAGCCGTCGTCATTACCTAGACTAATATCGTCTTCGATCATAGTGTCCTTAATTGTTAGCCATAGTTAAACCCACTAGAAGCTGTTGTCCCAACTCTATTACGCACCTCGTGCACAGGCGGAAGGAATCCTAGAAGGCTTAAATATGGACTCGGGTACTGGATTTTAACCAGTCTAAGAAGGGTTGCAGCCAACTGCCTAGTCACTCGACCAACCCGAGGTATAGAGTGTAGACTACACTCGTATATTTAACCGCTAAGTTAAATAGCAATAGAGTGCTTATGGGAACCGGACCCTCGCCTTCGTAGTCTACTTATAAGTACCGCTTACACCCGGATACTAGCCGCGGTTCAGAACGGCTTCACTGAACTCATATCCCTCAAAGGAAAGTCAGTACTTATAAATAGGCTGGGTATTCTGTTACGAGGAACCCAGCAAACCCTAAGCGGCGTTTAGGCTGCTAATGCGTAAACTTCATCGTTTGCGTTTAATTTGATTTAGTTTTAACGACTACTGTGTCGCGTTGCCGTCTCTACTATCTAGCCCTGTCGAAACCTAGTCAGCCCCATTAGTAAGTAGTTTGACACAAGATCGATCCAATTGGCTGCTAACCGCTTGTGCTTAAGGATGCCATCCCCGTTAACTAACAAACTACTTACTGGTGGAGCTGGGCGGAATCGAACCGCCGTCCAGAACTCCTTCGTTTTGAAGGGATTACAACGATAAATTAGTTGGGAAGCTTTGACTTCCCTCGGCGGCCCCTTCCTGGTCCTGTCGCTAGCGTACTGCAGGCTTGCTAGAAACTATCAGATGCTCCATTTAGCCGCACTTAGCATATGCTAAGGTATAGTTAGCAACTTAGATTTAAGACTATCGGCAGATGTACCAATCTTAAGTTTCTTAGGCTTTTTAGCTTCAGGAATAATCTTAGTAATACCGATTGTAAGCATACCGTTTTCAAATGCGGTACCAACCACTTCCATGTCATTATCTAGTTGCCAGCGACGTTCAAACTCTTTAGAACTGATACCCTTGAAGATATACTCCAGTTTAGGGTCAGAATTTTGAGCTTTGGCGCCTTTTACAATTAACGTATTTTCCTCTGTGGTGATTTCAAGTTCATCTTCCGAATATCCGGCAAGAGCCATTTGAATAACCCAGTTATTATCTTTACGAACAATATCTACTGGAGGATAGTGACCAACATATCTACGAACCTCACTAGAGCGTGCGTAATCAATTTGGTCTACCATACGTTGAAAGTCAAGCAAGAATAAACTTGCAATATCATTAGTTGTCATAATTATCTCCTTATTAAGCAAGACAACGAAACGTGCGCCCACTATTGGCACGCACAAAATCTTTACTTGTTAGCTTCGTAAAAGGCTTTAGCAAAGCCTAAAGGAGTCATACTACGAAGCTCTTTTGTTCTTTCAGACTTACCACCCAATTTCATAATCCAATTATTTGGATCTGGGGCAACATCATTCCTGGGTAAATCTTTATTAAATACGCCCCATAGACCTGTCTTTTTAGTGTACGGGTCACCATAATAATGAGGCTGAAAATACCAGGGCTGACCGAGCTGTGGTCGTAGTTTCGATAGACGACCGACGGGATTCTCAAGTGCCCAAAACTTAGGGTCGCACCATTCAATAATCTCTAGTGTTTTATCAACGAGAGCCAATGACGCCGCAGTGCGTCCATCTTCGTCTTTAGCCTTCCAGTATTGTGCACCAGAACCACTAAAGTCAGTACATGGAGGAGCTGCAAGTATTCCATAAACGTTATCAGGTAAATCTTCTGGCTGTAACGACAAAACGTCTATTCCATTTTTAATATCAATGGAATAGACGTCATACCCGTTTTCTTTGTAATACTTAGGCCAATTGCCTGAATAGTCAAATAGACTAATAATTACTTTTTGCATATTTGGTTGCGGGTAAGGATTCGAACCTCTAGGCCGAGCTTATGAGACTGACCCATCACCTGATTTCCCGCGTAATTCTAATATTGTAGGCTCTAGTACAACCTTATCTGAATGTACTGCCTTATCTAACTCATTAAACTTTACATACAGATCATATTTATTTAATATAACGTGATGTACTGTATAATACTTACCATCATACCATACTCTAGTATCTGGTTTAAATAAAGGTAAATATAATTTCATGGCGGGAAGCGGGTATACTCGAAATCCATGCTGTTTCCAACACAATCCGCTTTCAAGGCGGTTGAAGCCCCTGGCTCCTTCACTTCCCGTATTCTGGCGTCAATCCAAGGACTCGAACCTTGACTACCGGATTTGGAGTTCGGCGTGCTGCCATTAACACTAGACGGACTAAATTCTTTGGTGGTTCTGGTTAGATTCGAACTAACGACCAACGCCGTATGAAGACGCTGCACTACCGCTGTGCTACAAAACCTTGGTTCCCAGTGATTGAATCGAACAATCAATAGTGGCTTATCAAGCCACCGTTATAACCGTTTAACTAACCGGGAATGTAGACATTATACTACTCGCACGTCATTTTCAGAACGTAGCATTCGTTGGTAGTTATTGCGTCTTATAGTTTGGCGGAAGGTATAGGGATCGAACCTATGCGCCCATTTCTGGACGGCGGTTTAGCAAACCGGTGCATTGCCACTCTGCCAACCTTCCAATATAATTTAAGCACTAGAACAGATATAACACAGATTGCCTCCCTTGACCACTGAGGCATGGTGGAATCGAACCACCTCGGTTTTTTATAGACGTTAAAAATGAAGTAAGTGTTAAAGTCGCTAAGTACTTAGGTTAGTGTAAGAAACTCTAATAACAGCCGTTTACTAATGCCTTGAAGTAACTGTTATACACGCTATACACTAACCCAAGCACTCAGTCTTGGGGCACACCATTTATTGACACAGGCTGTCATCAGTTTCTAGCAAGTAAGACAGATCATTATCTAATTCTTGCATCTGGTAGGTGATTTAATTCGAAGTAGTAACCTTGTTAGGGTCTGCGGGAATCCCGGTCCTCCATCGAAAGCTTTCGATGTACATACCACCCATGTAGCGTACTTCAACAAGGTGACTAGCCCTGCTTTTCAGATTCACGGATATAGTCAATAACCGCTTCACTGAAGCCACTGATAGTCGTCCAACTATCGTGGTTAACGCCGTTTTCGTAAGCTGCCACATTGACAATGTAGCCCTTATCGCATCCTGGCGAAGGAGGACGATCGTACGACTGTTCATCGGTAAATACGATGATACGGTCGCGACTGGAACCTTGGATTTCCTTTAGGCTTTGGCCCAAACGGGTTCCACTATGCGACTGGGATTTATCCAGCGCATCACGAAGTGCGAATCCAGCCCGCGGAGCAACTCGCACAGCACTATTAGAGAAGGTATAGATTTCAACCTGCTCACACACTTCTTTACACAGCATGGCCAATGCTGCTGCGGCATCGAAGCGGTCTAGATCAGATTTTTGACTGATCTTGGCACCGAACATCGACCCAGACACATCCACCATTAGGATGGTCTTACCTGGGAGCTTCTCTAGGGTCGCTAGAGAGCGTAGCATCATAGCTTCCAACATATCCTCAAATTGAGGAACGATACGGGCTGCTGCGATGTAACGGAACGGCAAAACCTTAGCTACATCAACAGTGCGTGCGTATTCACGGATTTCCTGCTCGCTAACACCGGAGTTAACCATGTTGCGAAGGTTGCGCAGGAATGCTAGTGCACCCAGCTTCTTTTCTGCCATAAGGCGAGAGAAAGTTGCTTTCTTATCTGCTCCCGCAGATAGTTGGGTTTCCCAAGTATCAGGCGTAGCCAACTCGTCGTTAGCAACACGCTTGAAAATTGCTTCTTGCAAAGCATCTTGCGGCTTAGGGTGTGCTACGAACATAACATCACGCAACTTCACAGCTGCACTGTTCTTGTTCCACTTTGCCAACTGATATTCATTGAATTTCAGGAAGGCACTAGCAAGACCCTTCTTGACTTGATTGGATACTGGCTGACGGCCATCTTTCCAATACAGAGCCAAAAACTCTCCCATTTCGTCAGGACGCTGAATAACAGCGTTCAATGTAGCCGCAGAGAGTTTACCGATGCGAGCCAACTCACGAGTCAGCAGCAACGGGATATGACGAAGTTTGAACTTCGTCCGTGCTTTCTCAGCCAGAGTAGAGACGATATTCGCGTCTACCTTGCCGACTAGAGAAGCAATAAGTTCTGCATGAGACTTACCGTCCAGGTAAAACTGATCTTCCCAGAGCATCGAGGCAAGCACGACGCGGTTTAGGGTAGCTTCAGCATTAATAGAGGGTACAGGGGTACCGACGCTATTAACAGAATTAAGACGATCACGCAGAATTTTATTTAATGAGGACATTTTTAATTAAGTTATTTAAATTACTAGAATAAATCGAAACGGTACGGGAGCTGCTCTACCAACTGAGCTACCTTAGCTTTCGCCTCGGAGTGGATTCGAACCACTGACCTGCCGATTACAAGTCGAAGTAACCGTTTTCTTCGCTAAGCAATAAGTAAGGCAGCACGTTGAGATTATTCGTCTACTGTGCTAATTGCTCCGTCGGATTTATACAGGCCGTTTGCAATCATGCCTCCCTGTTTTTGCCACGAATCTCGTCGTAACCCATAGCTTGATAATATTTCAATAGCCTAAGCTACCATATTTCAGCATTAGCATCGTATAATTGAAGTAACAGTTGTTCAACCACGTTACAAAGAACAGGTCTACTGCGCTACAACTACTGCCTTACTTATTGTTTGCGATAAAGATATAATTATACAGACTTTTGATTATAGAAACAAGTCAGAATTTTCTAAGCTGGCTCCACAGGCAGGGATCGAACCTACGACCAATTGATTAACAGTCAACTGCACTACCGCTGTGCTACTGTGGAATAATTCATGGCAGGCCGACTAGGATTTGAACCTAGAATACGTCAGTCAAAGTGACGGGTGTTACCATTACACCATCGACCAGTAGTTATTAACTACCTAAAAGGCCACCGTAAAGGCGTTCGTATTGACGGGTTAGATACTCTACTGTAACAATATCAGTAGGCTCATGGGCCGCAATGAACTCGTCTAGAGTTGGTTGACCTTTAAAAATTGCGCGTAGAACTTCTGCTAGATTCATACTTGCTCCTTGTTAGAAACAAATGAATACATTTCTCTAGCTTTTTCCATTACATCTTCAAAAGTGTAAGGTTGCGGCAGATATTCCATCAAAGATGCTTGAGTAGCTTTACCTTGGTTTACCATAATTTGGAAAGCTTGGGTAGCAAAGTCTACGTTAGCATGATATTGAGCCTCTAGGTGCTCTTGAGCCAACTTTAGCAAGTCGGCACGAATTTCGAATCCAGATTTATTTGACATAATGTGTGTCCTGTGTTAATGGCAAAAGTACCATATTTAAGTACACTGTGCAGATGACCAGGATTAGCTCTCACTAACCCCCGCCGGGACTTGAACCCCGCTCCCTAACTGCATAGTTTTTTGAGCAATGTACTTAAATATGGTGGAACTGCTGGGATTTGAACCCAGAATTGGCAGATTAAAAGTCTGCTGTGATAACCGTTTCACTACAATTCCGTCATGCGCTTCCATTTACCACGAAGCTGCTTTGTGGTTTTAGTATGAGAACCAGCGCCGTTTCGCTTCATTAGAGCGACAACAACGTGGTTCCGTGGTTTTCGTGTTTTCATGATATTCTCAGTGTTTAGTTTCACACATAACAGGGTTCTGCCACCAGGGTACATAGGTTGGAGGCACTGTATATGGGGAATAAAAATTAGGCGGAGTAACCGGCACAGGACTAGGTACTGTTTTAGTACCCTGACCAAAAGTAATAGTCACTTCAGCATTAGAGTCAATACTACGAAGCAGGTCAAGAGCTTCCCAAACTTTCATGTTATTTCCAGTACAAAAAGAAAAAGGGGCCAAAAGGCCCCTTTTCTCTAATTAATTAGACTTTGAGGCTTAAAATTTGAAGACGAGTGTATCCCAGCCAGAATTAATCTGACTTAAGCATACGGAATTAAAATGTACTCGTTTCATATACTATCCTAAAAATGTTTTTGATATGTCATAATTATACAATAAAGGGACACATCGCACAAGACAAAAATTTTAATGCTTTAAATATAAATTCTTTTTGTCGTAAAGAACATATATTATAGATCAAAAAGCTAAGTCAATCAAGTCAAATTTTCTAATCGTTGGTTTAGCCAATCTTGAGCTTCTTCAATAGCAACATGGTGGTTATCAGAATTCATATATACATAATCTGGTACAACCATACTAATAGGAACTGAAGGCTCTGGCACATCACCGTTATTATCAACCCAACCAATATGTAATGCTATTGGCACGTTAGATCTAAACTTACCCCTAGCTTCATCAGATTGATGAGGCTCTGAATTAACGTAAATAACATTGTTCAAAGCCTTAATCTTTTGTATTAGCTGAAACAAAGGCAATGGCATTTCCCACGATTTAGGGTCAATACCCTGGATTCGTACAGCTCGTCCCAACTTAGGATCGAAATAGTTGACAGGGTCGCCTTGGTAAGAAAATAGCTGATTAATTACGCAGCTAGTAGGTCTGCCAGGGCCATCTGGACAATTGCAGATAATTAATCCGTCTAAAAGATCTCTTACTGCTTTATTGTGGTTAGTTAAACTATTAAGTACTGTATTAGGTATTACTACACTACCGTGAAAAGGTTTACCGTGGTCGTTAACCAGATAAGATAGCATAGAGCTATCTTTATCTGAAATCTGCTCTATAATATAATCTGGCACAGGGTCTATATATTGGGCAGTAATAACCTCATTTGCACGTTTAAATGCTTCAAGAAACTCTAAACTCATACTGCCCCCGACTTATCATATACCGCAATATCGTTAACAACCTTAGTTTTTTCAGCAACAGGCTTAATAGAAATTACCTTTCTAATAGGCTCTTCTGGGTGTTCATATAATGTGCCCCAAATATCTTGCCTATGTAATGGCAGTGTATCAGACTTAATTGACATAGGGATGTGTCCAGTAATTCTATAAACAGCTAATGCAAAAAACACTACATTGTCTGAATAAGAATTAGCACAACTAGCATCCCAGTATTTACCGTCTAAGAACATACAAGAACCTTTGCAAATGTGCAACACTGGGCACTCTTTGCAATGTTTTCTTTGAGACCAATGGGTTGACGAAGTTATAGAAACTTCATCCATATTATCCAATGTACCTGCCAGATGACTTTCGCCGTTCTTAGATACTTCTAAAGCACTAACATTCTGGCAAGTAAGAACATTCCCGTGCAGATCTACAGCTAAAACATTTTCCCTATCCATGCCGCACTTTTGTGCTAAGTTTTCACTTGGATTATGGTGTAGTACGTCAGTAATAAAATTATCTATCTTAGATATAATGCCAGGGTTATTAATATCACCTTCTGTTGAGTAGATGTCATTAAAAGCATTTTGACGATATGAGAAATGTTCTTTATAAGTCTTTAATGAGCTTGCAATGCCGTCAGCATCATATGCATCAACTAATGTACCTTCACCTAATTGAACATTAGGGTCACCAGTTAGATTTACAAACCATTCTTTAATCTTAGCACGACTAGTGTTGGTTGAGGTTAGCATAGAATTAAAACTAATTCTATTTGCTTTCTTCATGGTCTTGTAAAAGTCCAATATTACCTTTTTCTGATCTGGATCATCAAAAGGATCTGGACCTCTACTAGCCTGTCCTGGGCCGTCGTGACTTATAGACACAAAGAATCCCATATAGTACAGCCAAGAACAAATTTCTTTAGTTAGCAAAGAGCCATTAGTAATCATAGTAAATCGTGGCTCTTTATTAGGGCCCCAATTACTAAATTTTTCTCTAAGTGCTTCGGCTAGTGGTTTTAAAGTTTTCCAGTATACAAGAGGCTCTCCGCCCCAAAACTCCACCTTTAGGCCAGCATCTTCGCTAAATTCTAAATTCTCCAGTTTAGCCAAGAAGTTATCAATATCTTTTCTAGAAGTCTCTTGGTTTCTTTCTACGAACTTTTGCGAACAGTATTCGCAGCTATAGTTGCAAGAAAGGCCCATTTGTATTTTAAGCAAAGTAATCTTTTTACTTTTCTTTAGGGGGATATCTTTGCTAAAGACTGTAGCTTTTGTATTATGTTCATGCCTTACCGGCACTTCCCAGATATGACCTTCAGGACTAGATAAAGTATTAGTGGAGTTATCATACAATAGTTCTGCTACATTACCAGTATTAGGATTATATCCATTTATACTAAAGATCATTTTCTGCCTTTTAATTCGTTTAATTCTTTACTTAGAGATTTTACTGCTTCGACTAATACTGCTACTATACCTTCGTAAGCTACAGATTTCATACCATTATAGTTAAACACTAAATTAGGTAGAACTTTCTCTACTTCATCGGCCATCAGCCCACCAGTACTATTATCTGGATTAATACCATATGCTTTTGCTTGCGGAGTCCAATTATAGAACTTACCATTTAGTGCAGCTATTGCTTCTAATGGGTTTGGTATAGTTGCCACATTCTGCTTCAACTGAGGGTCGGAACAGGCACAAGCACAAACGTCACAATTACAGTTACAGTTCCAACTAGCTGTAGCAGCATAAGTGCAATTATAAGTACAAGCGCAATTACAGTTAGTTTGTAGGTAGCTAGTGCCTGCATCACAATTAACGCAATTTACTGTGCCGTTAATAAAACAATTAGTACAAGCAATATTACCACAATTACAATTATTAGTACAGTTACCATTATTACAGTTACCATCTTTAGTACTAGCAAAATATGCTAAGTTATAAAGACTATTCATTGAATTAACTGTATTAACTGGTTTAGTTACTGTTTTAATCCAACTCATTGCTAAGTTAGCAGTAGATGCGGAACCCACTTCTGTATTAACATTTGCAAACGATATTGTTGGTCCAGCTGTTAATGTCATAACATATCCTTAACTAGGTATACCAAGTTTACGTTTATATCTAGTAAGTATTTCACTATTTATACTCACCATATCATATTTTTTAGATATATCCGTTTGGTACATATTATATAAATCTTGTATATCTATACCTAATGATAGGTATTTAGACATTTCAAAGCCTGCCACTTTATTATATGGCGATCGCAATACATTAAACTCTTTAGATATTCTATCTACTAAAGTATAAGATAGTCCTTGCGATTCTAACTCCCAGTACATAAAATTATTGTCACCTGGGAAAGTGTATCCATAAATATCTGGATTGGTATTAAACTCAGATACGTACATACCCGGTTTATTAATATCTCTTTTATTTAGATGTAAGGGGTAAAATTGTATATGGTCTATTGGGCACTCTTTTTGTGCTGACCACTCAATTAAAGAATCAAAGTACTCTAAAGTATCATATGGCAAACCTAAGATAATCCCTGCGGAAATATTTATTTTATTACGCCACTCTTCTTTTAACCAATACAGCGTATCTTTAACTTTATTTGGATGTAAGCCTTTACCAATAGACCTAGCACTCTCATGCTGTAAAGTTTCTATACCAAAAAATATTCCTATTACGCCTAATTCTACTAGTATTTTTGCTTGTTCTTTATACCTATATATTAGGTCTAACCTAAAGAACCCTGTAAACGTTGGTTTAAATGGTAATGATTTAATCATTTCCACTAAAGCACACAGTTTATCTATATCATCATTTACAGTATCATCTGTAATATAGTAATTAGTTATACCAAACTTATAGTAGTTAGTAAGAAGTTCTTCTTTTACTTGATTTAATGGGCGGAAATACGTGCCCTTTTTCTTACCTAAAAGTGGGTAGGTACAGAACTTGCATTTAAATATGCAACCACGAGCTAACTCTATTGGAAGACTTTCTTTTTCTAATACCGTCATACCAGGGTAATCCCATTTAGTGCTAACAGTATTTATTAAAGCTTCCGGGAACTCTCTAGAATCTATTAGTCTAGGTAGACTTTCTTTATTTAGGACACCTTGAGTAAATGTTACCACCGAAGTATCTGCTAAGCCCATTATGTAATGATCTATATTAGGGTCACTACCGTAAAAGAACTCGGCTTTAGTTCCACCATACACTAATTTAGTGTTTGGATTCTTACTTTTTATAAAATGTACTATCTTTAAAACTTCACTATCCTCACACCAGTACATTTCTTTTAGCTTTAATATATCTCCATTACCCTGGTTTTTACCGTGGTCTGGAAACCAGTAAAAGGTTGATGAAAACCCAACCCATAAAGTGCTTTCATCTATTTGTTTATCTAAACACTCTATAATTTCTTCAGTTGTTAACTCAGATATAAAGTCTAATACATAAGTGGAGAACCCAGCTACTTCTAGTGAATTAGCTACTCTATAGGCTCCAATAGTTTTTTGGAACTTAGCCCATTCTGGCTTATTCCAAATTCCGCCAGTTAATAATATACACTGAGCCATTATGTAGTATAAACAAGTTTACCCGGCCAGAATTAACTGGTCGGGTGATTAAAGATGGTGGACCGTGGGAGATTCGAACTCCCGACTCAAGCTTGCAAAGCTAGTATGTTCCCAATTATACCAACAGCCCATTTAATTTAGTCCTAACTTACTAAACAGTATTGCTACTGCGCCTTAGCTTGCGCGGGAGATCAAGCCCACCCTATACTAAGTTCTCACCTCAACGGACTTATAGCTAATTACCGTCTACTTGGCTTATCAAGGTTCCACAACTTAATTGGACACTCATTAGAACTAAATTAAATGGTCTCCGATGCCCGTCTCGAACAGGCGGCCTCATGGTCCCAAACCAAGCGCTCTACCAGCTGAGCTAATCGGAGAAAGTGTAGGGCTTTCACCTACTGCCAATCAAACCTTGCGGTGATTGATCTGCCTGCCCGTCTAGCGGTATAGGACTTTATTTGGTGGGCTAGGAGAGACTCGAACTCTCAGCTTACGGCTTCTAAGACCGCTGCGTTTACCAATTTCGCCACTGGCCCATATTAAGTAACCGTTCTAGGCCGTCACTACCCTAGCGAGTTTCATCTACTGAGAGAAGCAATAGACTACACACTATAACGCATGGTTTAACGGTTACTTAATATGGTGGGAGAGGTCGGAGTCGAACCGACAAACTAAAATTTCATATGACAATATACCATGTATTCGAACTCAGGCTGTATTCAAGTGAGAAGCTACTCACTACTATTATACAAATTTGTCAATTTACGAGCGCGCTTAGTGCGAAGTATTCCACCACTTGCTACTCTCCCATAATTAAATAGTTTTCAAATTCCGTGACAAACAGAGGGCCGACTTCAAACGTTGTACACCGTGCGACCTTGCCGAATTAGGAAACCTATTGCAATAGTAAAACTACTTAATTATGGCCCCCGGAATCTTTATACAGCAGAGCCGGGGGTTGCTGTTCTTCCCATCCCTGGGATTCCTAGAGTATTAAGTCGCAGTAGGACTAGGCTCCACTTTTGACTGAGTAATAATCATTCCGAAGTTATGTTACCTCCCATAGACTGCTTGAACAATTCAGCACAAGCCTTAACGTAAAACTTTACACGCTTGCCGTTACTTAGGGTCAGGATATACATAAATACTCCTTAGTCGAATGGTGGACAAAACAAGAATCAAACTTGCATCCTTCCCCTATGCTGTTAGGGAATTTCATACCAGCATCAGGTAATTACCTCAGCTTGTCCAAATTTGGTGGAGCCGGTTGGATTCGAACCAACGTGTCGTTAGAACCAGATTTACAGTCTGGCGGTTTCAGCCATCTCACCCACGTCTCCATTAAGTTAAACTACTGACAAATATGTGTTTCGTGGCTTGTCCAGCGTCCATCATAGGAATAATTCAGGAGGAAAAATACGTTTTCCCACGACCGTCACCTACTTCACCCGTCCGTTGTATCCACACACAAAGGCAGCGCTACCCTCAGTAGTCTAACTTAATGTGCCTGATATTCCATAACAGGCTTAGGGGACGGGTTAGAGCAATCCACACTCGTTTATTCGGCCTTTGTTTTATTTCGCGCCTTACTGTTGTCTCAGTATTTGCGAAAGAATATAAATTATACAGTATTTAGTAGCCTGTCGCAAGTTTAAATTTTTTAATCTCGTCAGCGTCCAACGAACACCAGATACGAAACTTGTCACGGCCTACTTTATCATAGAAGTCACTAACCATTTTAATGTACTTCTCAACTTCCTCAGCAGTATCCTGTGCTAGAACATCAGTGTAACGCCAAAGAAAAGCATCCATCAAAAATTCTTTAGTATATCCTGCCACTGTTTTTCTCCGTAAAGATATTATTATAGCAGGATATAGTGAAGAATTCAAATAAGAAATTATAATGGTCCGCCCGGCAGGAATCGAACCCACATCTGAGGGTGTAGAAGACCCTTGTCTTATCCGTTAGACCACGGGCGGATATGTTATTCGTTCGCTGGCCTACCAGTAATGTGTTTACCGAATAAAGATCGCCAAATGTACCCAACCGGCATCAACTTAGGTTCGTAAGCTAAGAGTTTCTTTAGCTTATATACACTGTGGCCAGTTGCTTCCGCAATCTGTGCTACAGTCATACCTTCACGATAAAATTCTACAATCTCACGTTCTTCCTGGGTCATTAAATCCAGGGCGGGATAGGTCGTTTGGTCCATGCTAAAATTGCTGCTTTGTCTCGTTTGTAGTAGGCTCGATAGGCTTCGACAACGTCGTCGATTCCTTTGAAGTCATCGTGGACACATTTCGGTGGAGCCACGAAAGGAGTATCCGGGAGGTTTGGACTTGGGAGTCGCTCAATAACTCCAATTGACTTGTGTACTTTGCCGTATCGAAAGGTATATTCCTCGCCGAGCAGTATCGCCAAACTGATAAGATATGCGTAATTCTCAATAGATGATCGTGCCCAGACTGCATCGGGATGGTTCTTATGTGTTAGTCTATACATCGACTC
>JACCDM010302966.1_pt1 | contig 15774 bp, 7 predicted proteins | sample 7445851 | NCBI WGS metagenome assembly JACCDM01 (sample SAMN15323438, study PRJNA562643) | freshwater metagenome | isolation source: river surface water | place: USA:Blue River Watershed | collected 2017-08-16
CCGACGCAGTGACACTGTCGGCGGGTGAAGTGGCTTGGTCAGCAGGAGAGCCCGATTGAGTCAGTGCAGCGGAGGACCGCGTCTGGGAGAAGGTCTCGCCCGCTGGACCCGGGCTCAAATCAAGTTGCTGAACAGCGGGGCTGGCGGTCTGCGCCGTGGTGGTGGGCAATCCCGGCTTGCTGGCGATGCCCACTTCGGAGATGCGCTGGGTCTGGAAGGTTTGCAACTCCATCAGCGACGCCACACTGAACACACGGCCCTTGAAGTTGATGGAAAAGTCGGGATCCATCAAGGCACGTACCGCCCCTTCAGGCACGATCAGGCGTTGTCCATCCTTGAGCAAGATCAACAAGTCCACGTCCACAATACGGACCGAGTCGATCGAGGCGACATCGATGTCGAGCAGAATCGTCTGGGAGATCTTGACAGTCTGGGTAGCGGATGTGGCCATCGTGTGGCTCCTCAAATCAATACAAAGGGGTAAGTCATCCAGCCCGTCTTCCGCTGCGCGGTGGGGCTGTTGCACCAGATGGCGGGTGCGTCAAGACGGGGATGTGCTGTAAGCCGTGTCCGTCTCATCCAGCTCCAACGCCAGCAACGCGCGAAGTTTGGCAACGCTGTCTTGCAAAGCACTTTGATGCGTCTGCAGGGTTTGCAGCACCGCACTGGACCATTGCCCAGCGGTTGACTCGACACGCTGCATCTGCGCCACCAGTTCGCGGATCTCTTGGGCCAGTTGCTGCACCTCTCGTTGCTGGCGCTCTTCCGAGCGCTGCAAGCGGTCCAGCAAGCGCAGGGTGGCTTCGGTGGCCGAGCGCGTGACGGCGATTTCGGTGGTGCTGCGCTCTTGCTGGGTCGTCACGAACTGCTGAGCTGTTTCGTGAAGCTGCATCAGGGTTTGCATCCAGTGCTGGCCCTCTCCCAACGCTCGACGTACCAGGGCATCGGTTGCATTGCGCTCCCGCAACACCTGCGCCAGCTCCCGGGTATCCGCTTGGATAGCCAACACCTGTTGTGCCGTGTGCATCTGCATTTCTTGATGTCGCGCCTCTTGCCGTTCGAGTGATTCCCGGTGCCAGGCTTCCTGGCGTTTCAGCGTTTCCTGGTGCAACGCATCGTGGCGAACGATCATGAGGTGATGCTGGGTTTGCAATTGCTCAAACAGGGCCGCGGATTGCTGCTGCATCTGCTGGCTGTGCTCAATGCAGTGCTGATGCTCGGCCCGCAGCTGCACAAACAGCGCCTTCCACTGCTCGGCCTCGGTCTGGACAATGTGCAAGTTTTCTTCGGGGGTGGCGCCTTCAGGTATGCGGTCGTCATCGTCGTCTCGCAACATCGTCTGACTCAGGCTGCGCCACTGGTTCAGCAGCAGCGGCACAAACTTGCGGTGCGCAAACAGGCTAAAGCCCAAGGTCATGGAACCGAGCAAGCCGTACAGCGATGCCACGAAGGCTGTGGCCATGCTTTTCATCGGGTTTTGCAGTTGCTTGACCAGTTGCGCAAACATGTCCATGACATTGCCGTTCTGGCTGTTCATGACGCTCAGCCCGGAAATCAGATCGGCGATATCCCCCAAGGCGCCGAGCAGGCCAATGAAGGTTCCGACCAGCCCCATGCCCACCAGTGCACCGCTGAGAAATCCCGGAAAAGACAAGGCCTCGGTATACACCTGATGGATGCGTGTCAGCTCATCGTCGCAGGCGTTTTGGTGCGCGGGTCGATTCCATCGCGGAGGCGTGATCAGGAGGCCCGCCATCGCACTGAATCGGCCCGCCCGGCGCTGCACCGTTTGCAAGCGCTCGAGACGGCCCGACTGATCCAGCGACTGCAAGCTCACCAGCAGCTGGTGGTCTTGCCACACGTGCCACAGATTGATCAGCAGCAGCGACAGGCCCAGACCGCTCAGTCCAAAAATGATGAAAACAATGGCGGGATGTGGCGTGAACAGGATGGAGTCCACCACGGCGTCGCGAAACAACAGCCCCAGTCCCAGGACGACCACCATCGGGGTCAGGGCCTTCAACGCAAAGGAACGTATCGAGTACATGGCATGCATCTTTCTTGGCAATGAACGTTATGGGTTGACCCCTGGCGAGACAGGGGCGGGAGTCACGCCCTGGCGGCGACCATAGAGCCGTACCACCGTGCTCGACGACAGATTGCCGCCTGACTCAATCCGGGATGTGCTCGTGAGGCCTGGCAAGTCAGGCGACTGCAAGGCCTCGCGCACCCGCAAAATCCGAAGCAAGGCGCTGCGACGCATGGACGCATACGCGGTGTCGGTGGTCAGCACCAGGTCCCACTCGCTGAACCCGGCTCTGAGCAACGGCAGCAGGTGCTCTCGCAACTCCTGCTGTGCGGCGACGGTCAACTCCAATCCGTCTTCAAGGTAGTGCACTTCCAGGTACACGCCCTGATCGGAGATGGCCTTGCCTTTGATGTGCGCAGCCCCGGTCACTGCGCCCTGCGGCGAGGGACGCACCTCGATCTCAGCGCGCTTTTGCACCACATCTGTTTTGCCACCCGTGCTGAGCCGGGTCGCCTGTGGCGGCAACGCCTCCTCCTCACGGGTTTGGAGCGGTACGGTGGATGCGGCACCTGAGACCGTCTGCAACTGGCGCTGGTTGTTTTGGCTCATGACAAAGATGGCCAGGCACAGAATCATCACCAGAAAAAGCAAGTTGAGCACCAGGTTGGAAATAGCGTCGACATACCCTGGCCAGAACAGCCCGCTGGTGTCGTCAGCATCAGGTGTGGACTGGGCCATCACAACACCTGCTGTGACTGGTTCAAGGTGAGCGCCTGGGCTGCGGGGTCACCTCCACCGCCCATCCAACTGTCCTGACCCAGCCACCCACCCTGCAGGTTGTCCCCGTCAGGCGGGAGGAGTAAGTTGTCCCCCGAGTTGGCACGCATGTTCATCAGGGAGATACCGGATGTCATCACGTTCAGGGTGGCGGTGCTGGGTGCTGAGAGATTGGTGGCGCGGTCCACCAGCTGTACTGAAAAGCTGCGAGCACCTGGTGTGATGTCATCGCTGCCGGCGGTATTGAAATACCGCAAGCCCTCAAGCAGCGTTTCGACTTCGTTGGCAGAAAAGTAGGCGACCTGGCCCGATGCATCCTGCTTGGCAAAGCGCATCTCGCCACCTCCTTCAGGCATCCATTGAACCGTCCCGTCAATCCCTTGCAGGTGAAGTCCCTGCAGCGGCGTTGGTCTGGCGCTGTTGAGGTCCACATCCACCCCGGGCGCAATCAGCAGACGTTCGTGTGAGCCGTTGTCACTGTTGACGGTGACAACTCGGATCACCACTTCTGCCACGTCGGTGGACAGCGCCGAGACGGTGATCTGGTCGCCCAGGCTCACCCCTTGCTGGGCTTGCAAGACCGTGACAGATTGGAAACTGTCGGTGGCAGCGTCCTGGCCGGCCAGATCCAACACGGGGACTTCAGACGCAAACACATAGGCCTGCTCCAGCATCACACCCTGGTTGCCCACACGGTCCTCGACCCAGACCGACAGGGTGTGGCTGCCACTCAACAGCGTGAAGAGCGTGCCCGCATCGTCACTGGTGTCAGATCCCACATTGAACACCCGAGGCGTTGATGACGCTGAGATGGCATCAAATGCGCCTTGCTGTGCGAGGTAAGACGTGATGTCATACGTCTGCGCAATCACCCCCCTCTCAAGACTGACATACACGCGATCACCCGCTGCCAAGGCCTGGTTGAAGCTGAGGTTGAGCGAGGTTTGGGCCTGGTTGGTGATGAAGTCGTGGTGGCTTCGGACATCGACCCCTCCCAAGCCGGTGTCAGAGCCAAATTGAACGCCGGTAGCCTGCGTGCTTGGCGCCTCAGTATCAAGAACATACGCCTGTGAAAATTCTCGGCCAGGGTTGCCGGCGACGTCGATCACCTGGAACCGGACCGTGTTCGATGCCGCGAGTCTCAAGGGTGCCAGCGCCCCCGTTGCGGGGTCGCGGGTGTCGGCCAGATTCCAGGTCAAGCGGCTGTCTTGCACAAAGGCGGTGACATCAAACCAGGTGATGCCGTTGTCCAGCGAAGCCCAGAGCGCCTCTTGTGCAGCACCACGGGTCGATGAATCGTGGCTGTCCGTTGTCAAGGCCGCGCTCAGATCGAGGCTCAGGGTTTGGGCGGTGTGACGCGTCTGGAGGTCGGTGTCCAGACCCAGCGATGCTGGTGTGCCTTGGCCTTGGGTGGGTTCTGAATCTTGGCTGAATGTCAGGGTAACCGGCTGAACTTCCGTGGTGGGTGGCGAGGTATCGAGCACGTAGGGCTGTTCGGTGATGGCGCCCCGGTTACCCGCCGAGTCACGCACTTGCAACTGAATAAGCTTCACACCGGTCTGGAGGGAGAGTCCGCTGGTGGCGGTGTGCCAGGTCAGGGTCCTGTCCGTCACGGCTGAACTCAGATCGACCCAACCGTCATCGGCAGTGGCCGCGTCGGTCGTGCTGTCAGGCGACACCACGCGGCCCCACAGCGATTCAGCGCCGGTGGGGCTGTTGGCACCTTGCAAAGCCGAATCGAGTTGCACCGTGATGGTTTGGTCGGCGACGCGGGTGATGAAAGCCCGGTGGTGACCGGAGGCTGCGCTGGCGTCGACAACTGCGTGTTGGGCGAACGCAAAGGTGCCCGACAAGGCCTTGTTGAGCGGCGCGTCCAGATCCACCACCACGCGGCAGGGCTGCGAGGCTTGACTGGCATTGCCCGCCAGATCCTTCACCGTGGCGGTGATCCGGTAGTCGCCGCTCGCCAGTCCGTTGGTCTCAGACAGCGTGGTCATGGAACCCGACTGCCCCTCAAAACTCCAGTGCCCCGTCTGGCTCAAGCTGAAGGTGGTGGGTAGCGGGTCCGTGATGGGCAAGTCCTGTTCCCACTGCACCTGCCCCCCATCGGCTCGAGTCACGACAAGATGAAGGGTATCCCCCGCCACGCTCTGGCGATCGCTGATGCGGAGGTTGACCGTGGTCCCTTGTCGCAAAAAACTGGTGGGCACGGCTGAATTTTCCTGACCCGTTACGACTGGAACCGACAGCACAGGTGCATCGTGCGGTTGGCTATCTAGCACCAGGTCCAGCGGATTGGAATACGCTCCCCGGTTACCAAAGGCATCGGTCAGGCTGACGCGCAACGTCTTGACGCCGTCGAACTCGAGACTGCCAAACACCTGTTTGTCCAGGGTATACGTGGTGGTCGTGACACCCGCCTGCGTGACCACCTGCTTGACCCGGATGAATTGGCTGACCAGGGTGTCATCCAGGTCTGTACCCCCCAGAACCCAGCGCAGGGTGTCGGTGTCCGCATGATCGGCTGGCCAGGTGATGTTGAGGTCGGTGGTGGTCTCACGGGCATTCAGGTAGCCATCGTTCAGGTACGGCTGTTGAGGGTCTGAGGCCAGCCATGACAGCGTCGGCGCGGATGGCGCCTGTGTGTCCACGGTGACCGAGGTGGAATGGGCCAACCAGGTGGTATTTCCTGCGGTATCGGTGACGCGCAAGTCCAGGGTATAGACACCATCACCGAGCTGCTGATTGACGGTGTCACGCGCCAGGGACAACTCGGCCTGCCTGCCATGGATATCCCCAGCCTGGAGTTGGTAGCGCAAAACAGTGGACGCCACGCTGTCGCTGGATCGGCGGCTCTGGAATTCCAGCACATCCCCCACCGCCATGCCGGTGTAGTTCACCAGCACTGGCAGCACCATCTCGGTTTGTCCCAGGGACGCGGAACGCTGACCATCGTTGACCAAGGAAAGAGTCAGGCTACCGGTAGCAGGGCTTGACAGGCTCCCGGGAGAGACAGTGTCAACCTTGACCTCTGCCATGGTTGTCTCTGACAGGTACAGCGGCGACGAGACGTTGTAGGCAAAGTTAAGAACCTGCACCTTCCAGTCACGTAAGCTGCCCTGCATATTGCTGAACAGACTGTTGCCCAGGGGGTTGTTCAGGTTCAGCGTCCAATCTACCTGTCCCGTGGACGCATTCCAGGCCATGCCGCTGTTGCCACTGCTCCCAGCCGACAGGGTGCCCGTGGTGACCGAGGTGCTGCTCCAGCTGTCACTGGGTGATTTGGCATACAGCATCAGTTTGAATCCCTGGGACCAGTCCACCGCTGACCCATCCGCCTGTTGCAGCCCCAACTGCAAACGCAATTGAACCCCGGACAAGACCTCTGACTTGTTAAGCGTGTTGTCGACATCGGAGACGTAGGCGTCCGAGGTGTTGGAACGCGTGAAAAGACCCAGAAACTTCGGCACCGGTGGCGAAGCGGCTGCGACCGTCTGGCGCGAATCGACGTCAAAGCTGCGGGAGTAAGACGTGCTGGTGTGTCCTGACAGGTCCGTCACCCAGGCCCGAACGGTCACCTGTCCAGGCTGGTTCAAGAGGTCGTCCAGGCTCCACCAGAGGTCTACCCTCTGTGCATAGATATCGTCCAGCGACAAGGTGTGCGTCTTCAGCACATGACCCCATTGCACCGACAGGGTTGCGCCCTCGTCGACATCGGTCCACTCGCCCAGAACCGTCACCACCTGACCTTGAAAGACCGGTTGACCATTGATATCCACCCACCCCGTGTCGAGCTCATGGCTCTGACGGGTGACTTGGTCGCGACTGATGCTGGAAAGGGTTGACTCCAACAAGCCAGAGCCGTCCAGAGGCTGGTACAGCAACCCGGTGACGGGCGCGGGTGGTTCGGTGTCGAGATGAATCACCAGGGGATCACCCGACGCACTGACTTGTTGTGTGAGCAAGTCTTGTTGACGGATATGCAAGAACCACAGGTCAGAGGTGTTGTCGTCAGGGATGGGTTGCGGCAAGAGGGCGGACCAGGCACTGTCATCCGCAGCCGGCGCGGCGGGGGATCGGCTGAGCCGGTATTGCGCCTGGGCATGTGGAGCCAGTCCGGACACCACCACGTTGAGGGTCGAGTCCGTGGTTTCTTGCGGCGTTGCTGACGCACCGTCCCAGCGGGCCACGGGGGGCAATAGCACCTCTTGGGTCTGATAGACGTAGTTGCGCGTGGTCAACAAATTGGCGTGTCCGAGGCTGTCCACCAGTCGAACGCCCAGCAGCGAGCCGCCACTCAGGGTCGACGGCAACTCGACACGCCAGTGCGCCACCTGGTTGGCGTCGAAGTTCCAGCGTCGGACTCCCGTGGCGTCCGGCTCCAGCAGGTTGAACAGGCTGTCACTCCATTGCCAGGTGACCGTGCCACTGGGCTCGAGCCGACCCACGCCCAGCTGCAGCGTTTCGTGCGCCTCCAGGTGTCCTTTCCAGGTGCCCTTCAAAGCACCAACTACTTCGCTATTCAAGTAGAACAACCGGGTATCGGATGACGATAGACCGTTTGACCCGATGAACTCGAACGCATCGATGCTGGCGTCCACCCCCGTTGGAGATTCGAGGTCCAGTGTGAACGACTGGGTGGTGGTGCTCTGGTTGCCCACCGCATCTTGTTGCGTGACGTGAATGGTGTAGTCGCCCGAGCCCAGGTCATGAAAATCCAGCGCAATGACACCTGGCATCAAGTCCCGCCCAGGATCGTGGCGATAGGGGGTGTCAGCCAGCGAGGACTCCACCGGTCCCGATGTGGAGTTCATCCCTCGAAACACGGTGTAGGCATAGCTGGCACCTTGTTCAAGTCCTGCGAGACGCAACCACCCGTCGCCCGACGTGGAGGAGGCGGGGTAATTCAGCATGGACACGGTTGGCGTTGAGACGACGGTGTCCAACACAAAAGAAGTGCTCGACAGCACCGGGGTGGCCCTGAGGTTCGCCAGGTCGATGGCCGTGACCGATGCCTGGACGTCAATCGTGCCGTCACCCAGTCGAGCGATCTCGCTCAGGTATGTAACCTGTTGTTGTGCAGACTCGGCCGCGGGGAACCAGTCGCTCCAACGGCGAGTCACTGCCTGACCGCTGGTCCGGTTGCGCAAGGTCAGGTCCACCTGGTAATGCACGCCGGCTTCATCGGGCGGCGCTAGACCTGACAAGGTCAAAAAGCCCTCGGGGTTCTGGACGCCCAGAGTACCCACCGTGGTGACAGATGCCCCGGCACCCTGGGTCTGCACACCGTCGATGGGTTTGAAAGCGATGGAGTAGGCAGAGGGCGCACGCGGCGCGGTGGTATCCCGCACCGTCAAGGTCAACGCCTGGCTGATCGTCACATCGTCAGCAGGGTCGTGTGGCGTGGCCAGCAAATCAGCCGTGGCACGCAACGTGACCTGATAGGTATACCCCGCAGCCCCCTGCACCTGTGACGCCGCATCCGATCTCAGCTCCAGTGAGCCAGCCTCGGAATTCCAGGTGAAGGCATCTGCATCTTTCGAATCGGCCACGGTATCCTGCAATTCCAGGCGGAATCGAGCCGGATCTGCTGTGTTCACGTTGTAGAGCCGCAGGCCGTTCACAGGGACTGGGTGTGCAGGGTCGGGGGCCGACGTGACGGGCGTGAGTTGATACACCGACTGCCCCAACGCGTCGGCAGGGTCCCGTGGATCCAAGGTCAGCGCAGGGCGCTCGAATCGAAAATCGATGGCCTGCGTGCTGGTGCCGGCCGTGGTGGCTTGCTGCAGGTGAAACGCGTCGGCGGTGCTGAGGAAGCTTTTGTTCACAGCCTGCAGACTGGCCACCTGGAGTTGAGGGGCCACAGCCGCTGAAAATTTCAACGGGCCATCGGAACCGCCCACCGTCCTCAGATCGTCGGCCAGTGCCTGTACCGACAACCCTGTGTTGTGCGCTTGCGCCAGGGACAACACCGCCAGGGCTTTGCCGTAGGCATTGCTGCCTGTAAGAGGAACACCGGCACTTGACATGACAGCCACGGGTTGCGTGGTGATGAGATCGCTGGCGGGACTTAATCCAAAGAGCTCGGCCACGTGCCCATTGCTGTCGGTGATTTGATCCTTCGTGATGTCAGTGGGCAGTGTCCAGACACCGCCAGCAACAGCGGGCAAGGGTGCGATCAACTCAGCCGCCAGCGTGGTGAGCGGGGTGATATAGGCTGTGACTTGGAGGGCGGTCTCTCCAATGTTTTGGCTGGTGCCGGTGCTGGTGCTGGCGCTGTACTGAGGCCTTTCCACGACCAGCACGGCACGCAAATCGGCAATGTCAGTGGGCAGACCTGTCGCTTCGTCAATGAAATCGTTGGCCATCCCAGGCGTGGGGTCCGACACCCGCAGCAGCACAACACCACCGCTGAAAGCGGGATGGTTGATGGTCAGGGTGTAATAGCCATAACCCCCGGACGCCGTCTGGTTGTCCTGGTGGGTGGTGGTGGAACCCAGGACCTGGCCGTTGGCATCGTAAGCCGTGACGATCAAGGATTTGTTGATGATCGGTCCAGCCAACAGTCCACCGCTGAGCGTGAACGCAAGGTTCTGCTTTTGAGTCAAGGCAGTGGCAACATCGCCGCCACCTTGCGTGGTAAGCACCTGGTGCCCCACCCCTGCCCCCAAAATTCCGAGCCAGCCCCAGCTGACGCCCGACCATCCTCCAGTGGTGACAGTACCTGGCGATGCACTCGCGTGGTCGACAACCGCATGGGATGGTGCCCCACCAGAGGCGTCTGTCGATGCCAGGGCCAGCAACACTGGCGGTGGGTTCAACACCAACGAAGACGAATGGGTATGCGCTGGCACCCACGCTGGCAGTTCGTTCTGAGCCCTGTGTGCCGACAGCCTGTCGCGGAGTTCTGTCTCAGCATCGTCGGTTGGGCTCGACGCGCGTGGCGCGATAGCGTCGGAAAGAGCCGTTGCAGCCGCCTCGTGATCGCTTGGGGCATGGACCGTCAAGTTGTCCGTTGTCGCGCTGTGTTCGATGTGCTCGGCATGTTTGGCATCAAGGTGTGGGCCATCTCGTCCCGCCAGCGCAACGTCTTTTTCATGCAGAAACCGAGGGTCAGGTTTACCAGGCGTCTGCGCACGTTTGATCATGGTCGCCTGATGAACCCCGCGCATGGCGGGTTGCCAGGCAGGCACAGGACGCATGTCGGGTTGGGACGAAGACGACGCGGATGGGACAGGGTTCTGCATGCTCAACGCTCATGAAAGGATTGGGACAGGGTCTTGACCACCGGTTTGATCAGGTACGTCAGGACAGATTGCTGGCCGGTTCGGATGTCGATTTGCCCTGTCATCCCAGGCTGCACTTCGATCAAACGCCCTTGTCGATCCCGCAAGCGGCTGTCGGGTTGGATGCGCACGCGGATACGGTAATAAATCTGCTCACCGGCGCGGGTGTCATCACTCAGCGCGTCAGGGCTGAGGTAGACCACTTCGCCAGCCAGCACGCCGTAGATGGCGTAGTCCCAGGCGTCCAGCTTGACAGTCGCAGGCTGCCCGACCGACACATGGCCAATATCAGCCGGTTTGAGCTTGCCCTCGACAATGAGCTCGCTGTCGGTGGGCAACAGATCCAGCAGCACGTCGCCAGGACGTACCCGAGCCCCACGGGTGGTGGTACGCACGTTGCGAACCACGCCCGCGGCAGGGGCGCGAATTTCGGTGCGATCCAGGTTGACATGCCGCTCCGCCAGCGATTGCCGCTGTGAGCGCAGTTCTTCCTGCGCACGGGTGAGTTCGGTCTGGGCGTCCTGAAAATATTTGTTGCGCCGGTTGATGATTTGCCCGTCCAGCTCGGCAATCTGTTTTTGCAGCCGCAGGATTTCCACCCGCGAGATATCACCCGTGCTGAGAAGCGGTTCGCTGACACGCAACTCTTCCTGCACGTTGTCGCGCAGCTTGCCGATCACCCGCAACTCTTCCAGCAAGGACCGTCGGCGTCGCTCGTAGAGTTCGGTTTGGTTGCGCACAAAATCCGGATAAGCCAGCACGCTGCTGGGAAACTCCAGCACAGCGGCCTGGTGGCCCCGAGACTCGCGCGGACGCACGCCGCGGCGTTCCTGATCGGTGACGGTTGCCTCTGGCTGCAGGTCACGCATTTCCGCCTCGACCCGGGCAATGGTCGACTGCAGCGCAGCCACCTTGCCGCTGGATTCATTGACAGCGGCCTGCGCTTGCAGTTGCTCCAGGACAGCCAGCAACTGGTTGCGCTCGACGGCTTGGCCTTCTTGCACCAGCAGACGTTGCATCACCCCATCGACCGACGCCTGCACCACCTGCGTGCGCTCAGTGGCCACGACCTGGCCCAGCGCTTGTGAACGCAATTCAATGTGCATGAATGCGGCCCACACGCCTGAGCTCACCAACAGCGTCACAACCAACCCCAGCACCATCAGCGCACGCAGGCGACGTGCTGGCGTGAACAGATCCGAGGTCATGCGGGTACCTGTTGGCGGGTGGCCGCTTGCGTCACCGCGGGTTGCGCCGCTGACGAGGGAGCAACGCTTGCCCCACCCTGAAGTTGCTGCAACACCTGGTCGCGTGGACCATCGAGCACCACGCCTTGGGGGCCCAACACCACCACGCGGGTCACGAGTGTCAACAAGCGCGGCTTGTGGGTCACCAGCACCAGGGTGTCCGTGGCCGTGACATGGCGCTCGATGGCGTGCATCGCCGCGATTTCAGCACTGTCGTCCATGGCAGCGGTGGGTTCATCCAGCAGCCATACGCGGGGGCGCGTGAGCAGCGTGCGCGCCAGTCCCACGGCCTGTCGCTGCCCGCCTGAAACACCACTGCCACCTTCCCCGATGGGCAAGTCCAGTCCGCGGGGATGGGAGCGAATCAAGCCCATCAAGCCGCACTCGGCGCAAACACGCAACACGGTGTCATCGTCCACGCCGACCAAGCCGCTGACCAGGTTGTCGCGCAAGGTTCCCGAAAACAGACGAACATCCTGGGGCAAGTAGGCCAGGCTCTGGCTGAGGCTGGCACGCGACAACTGCTGAATATCCAGCCCATCGAGCAACACGCGCCCAGCCCGAGGCGCATACAGTCCTGCCAGCAACTTGAGCAAGGTGCTTTTGCCACACCCCACCAGGCCCAGCACCGCCACACGCTCACCCGGCGATACCGACCATCGCGCCAGGGTCAGAACGCGTGGTCCTGGCCCATAGCCAAAGTCGAGTTCCTGCACCTCCAGATGACCCCGGACATCATCACGCTCCACTGGTTGTTCGACGCCATGGTTGTCACAGCGCAGCAGAAATATCCGCTCCAGACTGTCCAGGGCCGATTGGGCGTTGGCCCATTGCACCATCAGTCCTGGCAAAGAACCAATGGGCGCCAACACCCGGCCTGAAATGATCGAGCACGCAATCAGTCCACCGGCGGTGAGGTCAGCAGTGGTGGAGGCGATCCAGGCGCCTACGGCAATGAGCATGACGTAGCTGACTTGCTGGAGAAAGCCGGCCCAGTAGGTGGCCGATTCACTGCTGTGCCGCACCTTGGCATCTTCAGCAATGCCCTGCTCGGACAAGGCATTCCAGCGGTTGAGGAACGACCAGCCACTGCCTTGCGACTTGATGCGTTCTGCGCCCTCGACGGTTTCCACCAGCAGCCCGAGCTTGCGGTTGCTGGCCGCCATGCTCAGGCGCGTGTGTGCTTCGATGCGGGAGCGCGCCAACAACCCCACGGCCAGCGCGAGCAACAAAAAGACGGCAGCCACACCGGCCACCATGCCACCGCCGATGAGCACCATGATGGCCAGAAATACCGCTGCAAAAGGGGCATCCACCAAGGTATACAGCGCCATTGACGACACGAAACTGCGAATCATTTCGTAGCTGCGCAGTTGGGACGACAAGGTGCCCACACTGGGAGGAAACTGATCCAGCCGCACCCGCAGCAATCGCTCGAAAATGTGGCGCGACAACTGCGTGTCCATGGCCCGGATGTTGTGGTCCATCAGTGCAGAGCGCGCCAGCTTGGTCAGTAACTCGAGGCTGATGGCCAGCAGCACACCCACGGTGAGCGTGACCAGTGTGGACAATCCATGCGAGGGAATGACACGGTCGTAGACCTGCATGCTGTAGAGCGAGGTGGCCAGCAACAACACGTTGACTGTGATGCTGCACAGGGCCACCTGCAAGAGACCGGCTCGGTTGTCTTGCAAGCTTTTCAGCACCAAGGATCGCATGGAACCCTCTCGAGTCCACCCGACGCTGATGGGCAATGCGGCCAGTCGCGCTTGTGCGGGCAGTTGAGTGTGCCGACCTGCACCGGCCGCGGTTTCGATCAGCCAATGACCATCGGCTTGCTGGGCGTGCAGGATGAAGCACCCCACCTGAGGTGCGCACCCTATCCAGGGACCCGCTCCCGCGGTATGCCGGTCTGACCACAGCAGCGCAGGACACCCCAGTTGATGCAACGCACTTCCCAAGGTTTGGCATGCTTGCACCACCTGCGCTCTGCCCATGCGCGACAAGTCCATGTCCGCCATTGCCTGAACGCATGACGCCACCACATCTGGACGATCGAGGTGTAACCAAGACCGCAACTGGCGACAGCGACGGATCAGCCAATCAGCTTGCTGACCCAGGTTCATGGAGGGGGTATCCGTGGGCATGGCTTTCATCACGGCCGCTCCGAAACCGGCCGCCAAAACACCACCCCGGCATCCAGAGCAAGCCGGTAGCGCAAGGCCTCACTCACCGCCTTGGCTTCGGTCCAGGCGAGTTCGGCCTGCAGTTGTTCACGCAAGGCGTTTTGTAAATCGAGCCAGCTTTTGCGACCTGTGACAAAGAGGCGCTTGGATGACTCGGTCAGTTCCCGGGCCGTGGTCTGCACCGCGTCGAGTTCAGGCAGACGCAAGCGCAAGGCCGAGTAGTCCTGCCAGTCCTGCAACAAACGTTCGTCCAGCTCCTTGAGCGCCCCTTGCTGTTGGCGCTCCAAGGCCTGGATGCGCACTTGTGCCGCTTCGAGCCTGGGTACGACCGATGCACCGGCGCCCAGAGAGTATTGCAGCGTGGCGTAAAGACGTTTGCCCTCGGGCAGGGTGCCGTCGATCTGACCGCGCTGGTGCTCGGCACGCAAAGACAGCGTCGGCCAAAGTTCGGCCTTCACGGCGGTGAGTTCGACTTGCTGTTGTTTCAGTTGCCACTGCAGGCGCGCCACGACCGGATGTTGCTGTCGCGCTTGGTCACGCAGCACGGCAATGTCTTGGTCCGGATCGGGGAGCTGGGGCAGGGCTTGGGACACAGCGTGTGCCACTGGCGCGGGCTCTGCGTCGAGTTGCGCCAGTTGCCGCAGTTGGCTCTGGGCGGCCGTGCGGGCGGCATGGGCCTGCATTCCATCGGCACGTACTTGCATGAGGCGAACGCGTGCGAGGGTCAGGTCCGCCTGCGCCGAGACGCCTGCTTCGGTCCGCCGCGACATCAGGGCATCCAGATCTTGCAGCGACTGCATGCCACGCTCAAACACGAGGATGCGGGCGGTCTGCACTGCCTGGGTTTGCCAATACCCCAGCACCTTGCTGGCCAGTTCGTGTTCGGTTTCGCGCAGACCGATGAAGGTCAATTGGCGCTTGATTTCTGCCTGACTGACGCCGGCCGCAATTTTTCCTCCATCCCACAGTGGCTGCGACAAGCGGGTAATGGAGGCCGCCTGCCCCCTGAGGGTGTCAGTGCTGACACTGGGTGTGGGCCAGTACTGCAACTGCGCGGCCTGCAGATCCGCTTGAGCAGCGCGGGATTCCTCGGCACGGGCACGAACCAGTGGGTGCGCACTCAACACGGCATTCACCCAATCGCCTGGCGTGAAGGCGAGCACGCTGTCTGCGTGCACGGCCTGTGTGGTTGAACCCACCAGGGCCAGCCAGACCAGGCGAATCATGATGCGTTGTCGAGTGGATTGCCATGTTGCATCGTGAGGAAAAGAAAGTACCACCGTCTATTTCGCTTTCAGGGTTTCATTGCAAGCCGTTCACCGTACTGAAGCTGGCTTGAAGTCGAACGAAACTATACGAATGGGTTACTTTTCAATGAATAGCATGATTTAGTAATTGGAAACACTCAATCAAGTTAGTTGATTTGATGGATATTCGTGACGGATGGGTACATGAAAAGTGAGGTGCAACGGACCGGGCTTCCGGGTCAAACCCTCTATTTCCAGCATGGGTTTTCGTTCCTGCGGTTGAAATGAGCCGAAATTCCCGTATGATTAGCACTCGTTGGAGATGAGTGCTAACACCGTTAATCTCATCACCACCCAACAAATGCCACCTACACCGTGTAGGTGTTTTGTTTTACTCGATCTGATTCACCATTTGGGAGATCTCATGAAACTTCGTCCTCTGCACGATCGCGTGATCGTCAAACGCATCGACAGCGAAACCAAAACCGCCTCTGGCATCGTCATCCCCGACGCCGCCGCCGAGAAGCCTGACCAAGGCGAAATCCTGGCCGTTGGCCCGGGCAAGAAGAACGACAAAGGCGAACTCTCGCCTGTGGGCGTGAAAGTCGGTGACCGCGTGCTGTTCGGCAAGTACAGCGGCCAGACCGTCAAGGTTGACGGCGAGGAACTCCTCGTCATGAAGGAAGAAGACCTGTTCGCGGTCGTCGAGAAGTAATTCGTTCAACAGTCAAGGAATAGAAAATGGCAGCAAAAGACGTAGTGTTTGGCGGCGAAGCCCGCGCGCGCATGGTTGAGGGTGTGAACATCCGGGCTAAAGCAGTCAAAATGCCCCTGGGCCCCAAGTGCCGGAACGTGGTGCTCGAGCGGTCGTTCGGCGCCCCCACCGTGACCAAGGACGGTGTGTCGGTGGCCAAGAAAATCGAACTCAAGGACAAGCTGCAAAACATGGGCGCCCAGATGGTCAAGGAAGTCGCTTCCAAGACTTCTGACAACGCGGGTGAC
>JACCDM010128459.1_pt1 | contig 15770 bp, 17 predicted proteins | sample 7445851 | NCBI WGS metagenome assembly JACCDM01 (sample SAMN15323438, study PRJNA562643) | freshwater metagenome | isolation source: river surface water | place: USA:Blue River Watershed | collected 2017-08-16
ACGTGGTTGAGGTTCTGCACACTCGACACGGCGATGATTTCGACATCAGCGAAGTAGAGCTGAGAGTTAGCGTTGAGACCACAGGTGCCGAACACAGCAAGCGTGTGCTCAAAGCCCTAAATGATGCCGGTTTGAAAGCGCGAGTCGCTAAAAACTAGAGGGTTGCTAAAAGCTAGCCGTTGAAGTGCTCGACGGCCAAGATTTTGACCTCGATCGTGCGCCCGTTTGGCGCAAGGTAAGAAACCTTAGCACCAATCTTCTGCCCCAAAATGGCTTTGCCGATCGGGCTGTCTGGGCTGTAAACGGTTAGATCGGTACCGTCGGCGATTTCAGCCGAACCGAGCAAGAACTTGTTCTCTGAGCCATTGAGGGTCAACGTAATAACGGTTCCCTGCTCAACAACGCCGTGAGTTGCAGGTGCGTCGCCAACTACCGAACTGGCGAGGATGTTCTCAAGGCGGTTAATGCGTGCCTCGATCTTTCCCTGCTCGTCTTTGGCCGCGTGGTATCCGCCGTTTTCTTTGAGGTCGCCCTCTTCACGAGCTTCTTGAATGCGCTTGGCAATGTCGGCGCGGGCAACGGTTAGAAGTTGCTCAAGCTCGGCCGCTAGTCGGTCGTAGGCCTCTTGGGTTAGCCAGGTTGGCTGCGCTTCAGACATGAAAGAACCTTTGGGTTTAGAAAATAAAACACCCGGCAGTTTTGCTTGCCGAGCTCACAATGATTTTACTTGAGCGAACACTTTTCGACTAGTCCCGTTACACCCAGAGATGTGGTGTTCACGGTGACCTCTAGTACCGCGTCGTCGCTCGTCTCTGGCCCAATCACAACCTCGCGATAGCCCACAACGGCATATGACTTTGACAACACCTCAACTGCGCAAAAGGCCTTGGTGCCGGCAGGTTTGATAACGCTGAATCGAACCACTGTCGAATTCTCGTCTATGACCTCGTAGCCTTGAACGACCGGTTTTGGCTCAGCAGCAGAGAAGAACGAAACCCAGACCGCCCAAACCATGAAAATCGCAAACAAAGTGGATGCCAGTGCCACAACCTTGCCACGGCTCGGCTTGCTCGCCCGCCCGTAGCGGTCTTGCATCAGTTTTTCGTTGCTCATCGCATTAAGGGTAACTTCACCAGCGCATAATTGAGGCATGAAGAATCTTGTGGCGCTATTCGCGGCAACACCTACCCCAGAAGTCGACCCAGCAGAGACTTGGTATTCACCAGGCACAGTGGGCTTTTTGCTCACATTCTTCGTAGCTGGCTCTGCGGTGTTGTTGATTCTCGATATGGTTCGACGAGTTCGTCGTGTGCGTTACCGCGCTGAAATTCAAGAGAAACTTGCTGCCGAGCAGAAGTCAAAAGAAACCGACTAGCCAGCCAGGCTGCCGGCCAGTGGGTTTAGGCAGATAAGCAGGGCCGCCGTCCAGTGGCACAAAAACGCGATGACCGTGAAGGTGTGAAAAATCTCGTGGAATCCAAAGTGCTTGGGGCTTGGGTTTGGCTTTTTGAATGCATAAACCATGGCGCCAAGAATGTAGAAAGCGCCACCCACGGCAATTAGCGACATCATCCAAGCATTCACTCGGTAGAAATCGACCACATAAACCAGGGCGCTGGCTCCCATCAAAATGTAAATCGGCACATAGAGCCATCGCGGCGCTGAAACCCAGATAACCCTGAATGCCATGCCGAAAATGGCAGTGGACCAGACGATGATTAGCAGCGGTAGCCCCTGTTCGGCAGGCAATGCAAGCATGGCCATCGGCGTGTAAGAACCGGCAATCAGCAAGACGATGTTGGCGTGATCGATGCGCTTGAGCACCATTTTGACTCGGGGGCTCCAGTTGAAACGGTGGTAGAGAGCCGAGTTGCCGAATAGCAAAAAAGAGGATGCGAAAAAGAGCGATGCGGCAACCTTGCCAGCGGCTCCTCCGTTCGCGAAGATGATCAAAAGCACACCGGCTGCGATAACGATTGGCATCACACCCGTGTGAATCCAGCCGCGCCAGCTTGGGCGCTCATCCACTGCGAAGCCGGTTGATACCGGCAGATAAATCGCCTGGGTATCTTCAAAGTTTTGCGATTTATCCATGTTCAAAGGTTAGTAGCCTAGTTAGGTGCGCAACCTCATTTACCGCATTTACGAGACCCGACTTGGTCGTCAGCTCTCTGGTGCCGTGCTACCGAAGCACGTTGGAGTGATTCTCGACGGTAATCGCCGCTGGGCCGAGCGCAAGCCCGGTGCCACGGCGCGCGAGGGACATGCTGCTGGTGCGGCCAAGATTTTTGAATTCATGGGCTGGTGCGACGATCTAAAAATCGATGTGGTCACTCTCTACCTGCTTTCTACCAACAACCTGACCGGTCGTAACTCGGGGGAGCTCGATGAGTTGCTCCAGATCATTGCCGACCTAGCCACCCGTTTTGCCACTGAGGGTCGCTGGCGCATCAAATGGGTGGGTGATGCAACCGGATTAGACCCCAAGCTAATCGCTGCCCTCAAAGACGCTGAGCGTAAAACCAAACACATGACTGGTCTGCACATTAACCTCGCCGTAGGTTATGGCGGGCGCAAAGAGATCGCCGATGCAATGCGGTCGATAGTTCAGAAGCATGCCAAGAAGAGCGCTTCGCTCGAAGAGCTAGCCGACGCGCTAACCCCCGAGTTGATCTCGAAGCACCTTTACACCGGTGGGCAGCCAGACCCTGATCTTGTGATTCGAACATCCGGCGAACAACGCATCAGCGACTTCTTGCTATGGCAAAGCGCACACTCGGAGTTTTATTTCGAAGAGGCGTTGTGGCCCGACTTCAGGCGAGTCGATTTCTTGCGAGCACTGCGAGCTTTTGCTCGTCGCCACCGTCGCTTTGGCGCTTGAGGTAAACACTTCATTACGGTGCAGTGCTTCGGGCGTGTCGCGAAAGCAATTCTTGTAATTCGAGTTCTAGTCTCATGCCAAGCTACGAAACTATAGGAGCTCGAATGGCAAAAGCGGCAGCATCCACTTCGAAGTCAGTCAAGGCCGAAACAGGCCAAAAGACAAAGCCCAAGGATGCAGCCAAGCCGACGATAAATCAGGCGAGCGCCTTTCGAACATATGTTCTTGACACTTCGGTTTTGCTCAGTGACCCCAAGGCGCTGTTTCGATTCAAAGAGCAGTCGGTGGTCATTCCGATCATCGTGATCAACGAGCTTGAGAAAAAGCGTCACGACCCAGAGATCGGGTTCTTTGCCCGTCAAACCCTGCGCTACCTAGACGACATGCGCCGTCAGCACGAACGCCTCGATTTTCCGATCGAGGTTGGTGAGGGTGGCACGCTGCGAGTTGAGCTCAATCACATCGACCAGTCAGTTCTGCCGGTTGGCTTTCAACTGGGCGACAATGATTCGCGCATCCTCGCTGTGGCTTTCAATCTGGCGAATGAGGGTCTCGACGTAACGGTTGTTTCGCAAGACTTGCCGATGCGAGTGAAGGTGGCCGCGCTCGGTATGCGCGCCGAGGAGTACCGCAACAACATGGCCGTCGATTCCGGCTGGACTGGTCTTGCTGAGTTGGCACTTAGCGCCGACGAAATGAGCGACCTCTATGACGCAGAGGTTCTAAAGCACAACGATGTGGCTGACTACCCGGTGAACACCGGTTTGGTTATTACGAGCGACCGCGGGCACGCTCTCGGGCGAGTCACTGCCGACAAGCAGGTCAAACTAGTTCGCGGCGATCGTGAGTTGTTTGGTGTGCACGGCCGCTCGGCAGAGCAACGTCTGGCCATCGACCTTCTGCTCGACAACGAGGTGGGAATCGTTTCACTCGGTGGTCGAGCCGGAACCGGAAAGTCGGCCCTGGCGCTCTGTGCCGGATTAGAGGCAGTGCTCGAACGTCGCGCACACAAGAAGATCATGGTGTTCCGTCCGATTTATGCGGTTGGTGGCCAGGAGCTCGGCTATCTACCCGGCAGTGAGACCGAAAAGATGAACCCTTGGGGTCAGGCCATTTTCGACACCCTCGGTGCCCTGGTTTCGAAAGAAGTGGTCGATCACGTAGTCGATCGTGGCATTCTCGAGGTGCTTCCGCTAACCCACATTCGAGGCCGTTCGCTACATGACGCATTCGTAATTGTCGATGAAGCGCAATCGCTCGAGCGCAACGTGCTGTTGACCGTGCTCTCGCGCATCGGGCAAAACTCCCGTGTGGTGCTGACGCACGATGTTGCACAGCGAGACAACCTTCGAGTTGGTCGCCATGACGGCATCGCCGCTGTAATCGAAGCGCTGAAAGGCCAGTCGCTGTTCGGCCACGTCACGCTCACGCGCTCTGAGCGTTCGGCCATCGCGGCAATGGTCACCGACCTGCTAGACAACTAGCTGTGCATAACTGCGGCGAAGAGTTAGCCGCACAGGTAACTTCGATGGATGCTTCAACCTCAAGTTGCTCTTGCCTGGATCGGCCCCGCCTACCTATTGCTTATGACCCTGCCGCTGGCGTTCATTGACATTCGGCAACGCAGACTGCCGAACAAAATCGTGCTGCCTGGGCTCGCGATTACCTTGGTTGGGCAGGTGCTCTCGGTATTAGCCGGGGCGCAGTGGCAACAACTCGCTGTCGCATGGGCTACCGCCGTGACCGTGTTTGCGCTTGCAGCATTCGCCAACTACTTTGGAGCGCTCGGTATGGGCGACGTGAAACTCATGGCACTCATGACAGCGGCTCTGTCGTGGTTCGGCTGGCAGCATCCACTCATTGCTTTTGCCGTTGCCTTCTTGCTTGCCACCATGGGGGTGCTTGTTTTGTTTGTGTCCAGGCGCGCAAAACTGGGGTCAACGGTGGCGTTGGGGCCCTATTTGCTGGCGGGTTTTGCTGTGGCTGCTACTGGGCTGGCTTGGTCATAGAGAGCACGTCTAGCGCCGCATCTAGCTGCTCTAGCGTCAGAGTCTCTCCGTCGACATAACCAAGTTCGATCGTTGCTTCGCGAACGGTCAGACCGTTCTTTACCGAGTGCTTGGCGATCTTGGCGGCCGCCTCGTAACCGATGTATTTGTTCAACGGGGTAACAATCGAAGGGCTCGACTCGGCAAGTGCACGAGCGCGCTCTTCGTTAGCCTCGAGGCCGCGAATCGTCTTGTCGGCTAGAAGGCGCATCGAGTTCGAAAGCAGACGAATCGACTCGAGCAGCGAGTTGCCCATCACCGGAATTGCCACGTTGAGCTCGAAGTTTCCGGTTGCGCCGGCCCAGGCAACGGTTGCGTCGTTTCCGATGACACGTGCGCAAACCATTAGCACGGCTTCGGGAACCACCGGGTTGACCTTGCCAGGCATGATGCTTGAGCCAGGCTGCAGGTCAGGAATGTGTAGCTCGGCGATGCCGGCGTTTGGCCCTGAACCCATCCAGCGAAGGTCGTTGTTGATCTTGGTGAGGCTAACGGCAAGAACACGAAGAGCGCCCGATGCTTCAACCAACGCATCGCGCGCGCCCTGCGCCTCGAAGTGGTCGCGTGCCTCGGTGATCGGTAGTCCGGTTTCGGTGGCTAGCAGGCGAATAACCTCTTGCGGAAAACCCTTAGGGGTGTTGATACCGGTGCCTACTGCGGTGCCACCGAGTGGAACCTCAGAGACGCGCACGATCGTGGTGTTTACGCGTTCGATTGCGTAGCGAATTTGTGCCGCGTATCCGCCAAATTCTTGACCAAGGGTCACCGGCGTTGCATCCATCAGGTGGGTGCGGCCAGCCTTCACTACCGACTTCCAGAGCTCGGCCTTTTCTTCGAGCGAGACCGCTAGGTAGTCGAGCGAGGGGAGTAGGTCGTTGATCAGTGCAGCCGTAACGGCAACGTGAACCGAGGTAGGGAACACGTCGTTCGATGACTGCGACGCGTTCACGTGGTCGTTAGGGTGAACTGCAGAGCCGAGGCGGTTGGTCGCGAGGGTTGCAAGAACCTCGTTCATGTTCATGTTTGATGAAGTGCCCGAACCGGTCTGAAAAATATCGACCGGAAACTCTCCGTCGTGGTTGCCAGCAGCAACCTCGTCAGCCGAGGCGGCGATGGCGTCGGCTAATTTGGCATCTAGAACACCGAGAGCCGCGTTGGCTAGTGCAGCGGCCTTCTTGATCTGAGCCAGAGCGGCGATGTGAGCTCGCTCAAGGGTGGTTCCAGAGATTGGAAAGTTCTCGACTGCACGCTGGGTTTGGGCGCGGTACAAGGCGTTCTTAGGAACTTTGACTTCACCCATGGTGTCGTGTTCGATGCGGTATTCCACTCTGCGAGCCTTTCTAGCGGGCACATTTTCGCAAAGGCGAAAACGGCACTGTTATTCGACGGTTCCGACCGTGACGATCGGATGAATTTCTCCGAGAGCAAGTTTGTAATTTGCTCCAACTACACCTAATTTACCCGCCTCAACGGCTTCTCTAATCACCTTCGAGCGCGTCATGATCTCGTCGATGGTGTCTTGAACATGCAACTCGGTGACTTCATCGATGTCGTGCTTTCCTTGAGCGAAAGCGTTGGTGACTGTGGGCTGGATTCGAGCAACGATGTGCTGAATGAACTCGCCCTTCGGTCGCAAGTTGCCGCTGCTCGAGTTCATGGTTGCGCGAATTGCGCCGCACTCGTCGTGCCCCAAAACGAGAATGACCGAAACCCCAAGAACCTCAACCGCATATTCGAGCGACCCCAGAATCGTTTCGGCGATCACTTGGCCAGCGTTGCGCACTACGAAGAGGTCACCGAGCCCCACGTCGAAGATGATCTCTGCGCTGAGTCTTGAATCGGCGCAGCCGAACAGAGCTGCGAATGGAACCTGTTCACCAGCTAGTGCCGCTCGTCTGTCGACATCTTGGTTCGGATGCGCGGGGCGCCCTTCAACGAAACGGTGGTTTCCGTCAACCAATGCAGACCAAGCCCCGGCAGGAGTATTGGGTCTGGTCATGGTGTTCTCTCGTTCTTGCGCGACGACTTTAAGGATAGACGCTTTGAATCTGAGCCTTGACCTTGTCGGCGAAGGACTGGATCACTTGTGGCTGGGCTGTGCCATAAACAAGAACCGTGTCTTGGCCTTCATTCATTACCAAAATGTAATCCCGAGTTTTGGCTGGCTTGCTCGGCTTTGTCGCCTCGAAAATCTGCCAACTCTCGTCATAGGTGCCGGTCTGGGTTTTTTCGCTCAGTTGAAGGGCTAACCAGGTTGGGTTTGTTGTGAACGTTTGGCTGAATCCGATGAACTCGTTGTTTGGGCCGACAAAGCCAGCCGTCCAGGATGCAGCAGTGCCGTCGGTTGGCGAGGTGCGAATCTTCGCGCTATTGCTCCACCAGCCATCACCCGGTGTCTCGGGCACGATTAGCGGAAGACCGGTGGTTTCAACGGCCCCGGCAGCAATGTCTTTATAGTCGACGGGTTTGATGCGGTTGCTGTCATCACGAGGAACAATCAACACTAAAAGAAGCACGATGCCCAGAGTGGCAGCCAGCGATAGGGCAAGGTTTATGACGGTTTGGCGGGCTCGGCGCTGGGCTGCTGCGTCGGTCATTTCTACTGCTTTTCTTTGAGTGCTGCGTCAACCCGTGCTCGAGCACCGCTTAGCCATTCTTCGCAGCGCTTTGCCAACGCCTCGCCTCGCTCCCACAGGTTCATGCTCTGTTCGAGTGATACCGAGCCCTGCTCTAACTCGGCAAGCACTTTGGCTAGCTCATCGCGAGCCTGCTCATAGGTGAACTCGGCGACATCCGCGTTGGTTTTTTTCTCGGCCATTGTTTTCTCCTTGAGTTAATTCTTATCTGCAGTTGCGTCGATTTCGCCCTTGGCGAGTCGAATCATGAGTTTTTGACCGGCCTTGACCTTGGCGGCATCGCCAATGACGTGACCCGTTTCGTCGCGAACGACCGAGTAGCCGCGGTCAAGCGTGCTTTGCGGGCTGAGTGATCGAAGCACCTGCGTTTGGCTGGATAGTTCTGCCGTTGCGCGCTCGAGTGTTAGGTTCACCGCGGCCCGAAGCGAGGTAAGTTCACGGTTTAGCTCGGTGGCTTGATCTTCGATAAAACCGAACGGATTCGCCAACATTGGGCGCGATCGAAGTTGAGCGATCAAGTCGGCTTGCGAGTTGATGAAGTTGGAGATGCGGCCCAGCATGCGGGCGAGCGCTTCTTGGATGCGCGAGCGCTCTTCGGCGACATCTGGCACGATCTGCTTGGCGGCGTCGGTTGGTGTCGACGCTCTCAGGTCTGCAACGATGTCTAGCAAGGGGCTGTCGGCTTCGTGACCAATGGCCGAGACTACGGGGGTTTGACACGCGGCAACCGCACGACAGAGCGCTTCGTCGCTGAATACGACGAGATCCATGAATGCGCCGCCGCCACGGGCGATGACAATAACGTCAACCTCTGGGTCGGCATCGAGAGTTTTCACAGCGGCAATCACTTCGGCCGCGGCTGCGTCGCCCTGAACCTTGGTGTTAATCACGCGAAACTTGGCGTCGGCCCATCGGCGTGAAACATTTTGAAGCACGTCTTTTTCGGCGTCTGAGTCTTTTCCGGTGATCAAACCGATGCAGTTTGGCAAGAACGGCAGTTTTTGCTTGCGTGAAGGGTCGGTGAGGCCTTCGCTGATCAAGAGTTGACGAAGGCGTTCGATTCGCTCGAGAAGGTCGCCCAATCCAACCTTGCGAATCTCATAAACGTTGAGGCTAAGCTTGCCCGACTTGGGCCAGAACTCGGGTTTAACCAGCGCGATAACACGGTCGCCCACCTTTAGATCTTTTGGCAGGCCACCCGGGTTCCACGAGTGAACGGAAATACGTGCATCGATTTTGAGGTCTTTAATGTCGGCAAAGAAAGATGTGCCCTTATTGCTCAGCTGACTTAGTTCGCCTTCGATCCAGACGGTGCCGAGCCTGGCGATGTAGTCTTTGAGTTTCTGACCGAGGGTGGCAACCGGCCACGGATCTAGGTCTGAAGAGGTGCGAGCAGGGGTGACAAGGTCGGGGTTTACCGAGCCGTCATCGTCTGTCATTCGTTGCCTCACTCCTGCTTACAATTGAGCAGGTATCGAGAAAAGGATAACGCCCCCATGGGACAACTGACCTCTGAGAAGAAGGTTCTGCTCGCTTCGCCACGCGGTTACTGCGCTGGGGTCGACCGAGCCGTTATCGCTGTCGAGAAAGCGCTTGACCACTACGGCGCTCCGGTCTACGTGCGCAAGCAGATTGTGCACAACAAACACGTGGTCTCTTCGCTCGAAAAGCGCGGAGCGATTTTTGTCGAAGAAGTAGACGAGGTTCCGCAGGGGAGCATCCTAGTTTTCTCTGCCCACGGTGTCTCACCAGCAGTCGTTGCGGCCGCCGAGGCAAGAGGCCTAAACACTATCGACGCCACCTGCCCGCTAGTGACCAAGGTGCACCGAGAGGTGCAGCGCTTTGCTAAAGAGGATTACGACATTCTGCTTATCGGCCACGAAGGTCACGAAGAGGTCGAAGGAACCGCCGGTGAGGCGCCCGAAAAGGTGCAAATCGTTGATGTCGACATCGAGGGAGTGCGAGTGCGCGACCCGAAGAAGCTGATCTGGCTTTCGCAGACCACGCTCTCGGTAGATGAGACTATGGAAACCGTGCTCAAGCTTCGCGAGAAGTACCCGTCGTTGCAAAACCCACCGAGTGATGACATTTGCTACGCAACCCAAAATCGCCAGGTTGCCATCAAGAAAGTCGGTGCTGACAGCGATCTAGTCATCGTGGTTGGTTCGGCAAACTCTTCGAACACCGTGCGCCTAGTTGAAGTTGCCTTGGATGCGGGTGCGAAGGCCGCCTATCGCGTCGACTTTGCTAGCGAAATTGAAGATGCCTGGTTTAAAGGTGTCGAAACCGTAGGAGTCTCATCAGGTGCATCGGTGCCTGAGGAGTTGGTTGAAGAAGTTCTCGACTACCTGGCGGCGCGAGGCTATGGAGATGTTCGCAACGTGACCACTGCCGAAGAAGACGTTCAGTTCTCGCTACCGAAGGAACTGCGAAAAGACTTAAAAGCTGCCGGCAACGACGTCAGCAACAAGACCAAGCGTGACTAGCTCGGCTCGCAAGTAACTCTAAAGATTGGCTGGGTCTCTCAGCTAGCTCTATTTGAAGCGGGTTTCTTTCACCAGGTTGCCTTCGCGATCGAAGGTCTTCCAGATTCCAACCTGAACTCCACGATCAAACTCACCTGAGCGCATGAGCGTTCCGTCTTTTCGAAAAAACTCCCAGAAGCCATGCATTTCGCCGTCGCGATAGTCGCCCTTGAAACGAGGAAGCCCGTTCTCATAGAACGGGTTTCTCTCAGAATTCATGCTTTGCAGCCTATAGGCTCATTGACTTTGAGGCTGAACCCAACTCTTTTGCAGCCTCAACCACACGTTCAGCCATTCCGGCCTCACCAATCTTGCCCCAGGCACGTGGGTCATAGGCCTTCTTGTTGCCTACCTCACCGTCGATCTTGAGAACGCCGTCGTAGTTAGACATCATGTGCCCGGCAATCGGGCGAGTGAAGGCGTACTGCAGGTCGGTGTCGATGTTCATCTTGATCACACCGTGGCGCACCGCCTCGGCGATCTCTTCTGGGGTTGAACCCGAGCCGCCGTGGAACACCAAGTCGAAAGGCTTGTCTTTGCCATACTTAGCGCCGACAACGGCTTGGATGTCGCCAAGCAACTCTGGGCGTAGCTTGACATTGCCCGGCTTGTAGACGCCGTGCACGTTACCGAATGTAAGGGCGACCATGTAGCGTCCGTTCTCACCAAGACCAAGGGCCTCTGCGGTTAGCAGACCGTCGTCAGGAGTGGTGTAGAGGTGCTCACCCATGCCGCCCTCGACGCCGTCTTCTTCGCCGCCGACGACACCGACTTCGATTTCAAGTACAGCGCCGATGCCGCGGGTTAGCGCAAGCATTTCTTTAGCGATTTCTAAGTTCTCGGCCATTGGAACTGCCGAGCCGTCCCACATGTGAGAGTTGAACAGAGGGTCTTGGCCTGAACGCACACGATCTTGCGAGATGGCGATCAGTGGGCGAACGAATTTGTCGAGTTGGTCTTTGGCACAGTGGTCGGTGTGCAGCGCGATCGTGATGCCGTAGTTCTTAGCCACTTCACGAGCAAAAGCAGCCATGGCAGCGGCACCCGATGCCATGTTCTTGATGGTTGGGCCCGACCAGTAGTCACCTCCACCGGTGGTCACCTGAATAATGCCGTCTGAGCCTGCCGCCTGCAACCCAGCGAGAGCTGCGTTGAGTGTCTGCGAAGATGAAACGTTGATTGCTGGGTAAGCAAAGCCGCCGTTCTTGGCGCGGTCAAGCATCTCTAGGTATTGGTCTGGTGTTGCTACGGGCATGGCTTACTCCTTGAGCGACGTTGGGATTACCTATGATGTTACCAACAAAGCCGCGTGATTAGCCCTGACTGGGTGCGACGGCGAAAGGCGACTCTTGAAGGAATATCTGTCACCCACGCCAGAACTAGTTCTGGCCTGCGCCAAGGCTGCCGTAGCGGCGCACCCTTGGATCGGAAAAAACGACAAGTTTGAAGTTGACCGAGTTGCTGTAGATGCCATGCGCGCAGCATTCAACTCTTTCGATTTCGGCGGTCAGGTGGTGATCGGCGAAGGCGCCAAAGACGAGGCCCCGATGTTATTCAATGGTGAGGTTTTAGGGCGGGGTCTAAATATCGACTGGGACATCGCTGTTGATCCGATTGACGGCACGAGGCTCGCCGCAGAGGGTGCGCCCGGCGCGGTGGCGGTTGTGGCTGCATCGGAACGCAACAGCATGATGAACTGCCCAGATGTCTATTTCATGCACAAGTTGGTTGGGCCGCCAGAAGCACGTGAGGTTCTAGACATTCGGTTGAGCGCTAGAGAGAACATACTTCTATTGGCGAAGGCTCTAAATAAGCCCGTTGAGGCTTTGCAAATTGCTGTTATAAACAAACGAGTTAACCAACCGTTGATTCACGAGGTTATTGCCACTGGTGCAAATTGGTACAGATTTGATGAGGGTGACGTGGCCATGGCAGTAGCCGCAGCTTCGCCTGATTCGGGAGTCGATCTAATGATTGGCAGTGGAGGTAATCCAGAAGGAGTTCTCGCGGCGGTAGCAGTGCGTATTCTCGGAGGCTTCATGCAGGGGCGTCTAAACCCTCGCGATGACAATGAGCTAAAGATTGCCCAAGAAGCTGGTTTTGGCCCTGAACGCGTGCTGGATGCCGAAGAAATGGTGGGTGGCTCGAGGTTGGTGTTTGCCCTGGTTGGGGTCACCGACGGAGTGCTTGCGAAAGGCCTGCAACCGACAATATCTGGCGGATTCGACTTAGAGGCCTTTATTCTCGACAGTCACAGTAGTAACCATCGGTTAACGCATAGCATTCAGATCGCTTAGCCTCTGAATTCAGCCACTTCTTCGAGCTTGGATGCTCGGTCAGGGTTCTCGTCGAGAATCGCCGTCGGTAGGTTGTCTATGTTCTCGAGGCCCGATGTTGGCTGACTAACCGCGATAGCTCCCCACTGAACGGCAGTAGAAACTCCAAGTGGAACGTTGTAGCCCACGCCGTGCTCGGCAGGATCGTGATCTGGGTTGGTAACCACTGCTGACAAGAAGCCGGCCAAGGTTGCGTCACCGGCTCCAACAGTGTTGATCACCTTCACCGGCGGAGTGCGTGCGGCCCACTCGCGATCTTTGGTGACCGCAATCATGCCGTCAGCACCCAGGCTTGCCAGTACAGTCTCGTTACCGTGTTCGCAAAGTTCCCGGGCTGCGTCGATGACGTCGCCGACTGTGTGAAGCGTGCGACCAACGGCAGACGCGAGTTCTTCTGCATTTGGCTTAATGATTGCTGCGCGGCCGCTCCGAGCCCAGGTGTTCAGTGGCTCGCCCGAGGTGTCGAGTGCAACTCGAACGCCGAGGGCATCCATTCGATCAAAAATTGGCGTGAGGTCTACGAAGGTTCCGGTCGACTTGTTGATAGGCAGTGCGCCGGCGACCACCAACCACTTGGCGTCGTTTTCACGAACGGTGCGTTCGGTGAGTTCTACGATCGCGTTCCAGTCTTGTTCGCTCAGGGGGCGAGGTGATTCGTTAACCTTTGTGGTAGGGCCGTTGTGCTCAACAATGGTGGTCGAAACTCGAAGTGTGCCGTCAACCCAGAGCGGAAGAAGCATTCGGTCACTTCCGGTGCGAGCGAGAACACCCGGGTCTGAGTTGCCGATTGGCACGACACCTGGGGCTTGGATTCCGGCCAAGAATAGCCCGCGTGACACGTTGATGCCCTTACCGGCTAACTCTTCAGCAACTGCATCTGCGCGGTTCACTCCACCAGAATGAAGGTTGCTCACGAAATACGTGCGGTCAAGTGTAGGTGCTGGCGTCAGTGTGACGATTGGTGAACCAACGTTGGTGCCAGGCATAGGAGTCTCCTAAGACTTAAATTCATTTGAAGTGGCCCCCAGAAAAGGGGCTTGCTATCGGCAGACTTCTTCGTCGGCGTTCTCGTAAAAGTATAGCCAAGCACCTCATTATGGAGCAGGTGCGTAATGCCCTAGTCGAACGTCTACTTTTTCTCTTTTTCGTCGATTATTTCTGCATCGACTACTTCGATCGATGCTTCGCTGGCGGTAAAGCTGTCGGTCGAAGCCTCGATTTGCTTAGGTTCGGGAATGTCACTCGTGCCGAGTTCGTTTTCGTCGAGATCGTTCAACTTGCGAGCCGTCACTAGCATGCGACGTTCGAAGCTCGAGACAAACGAGTTGTAATCCTTGACGGTGGCGCCAATCGAGCGCCCCAGTTTGTCGGCAAGCTCGGTAACTTTGCCCACGCGCTCGTAAAGCTCTTTGCCGAGTTTGATCATGGTTCGAAGTGAACCCTCGTCGGCATTCTGTCGCCAGATGTAGTTAATGGTCTTGAGCACCGAGAACAGGCTTACCGGTGAGGCAAGGGCTACGTTTTTCTTGAAGGCGTATTCGAGCAGTGTGTTGTCTAGATCTAGCGCAGCCGAGAGCAACGATTCGCTCGGAACGAAGGCAATCACGAAATCTGGGCTTGCATCTAGACCAGCCCAGTAGGCCCGACTCGCGAGAGCATCGATGTGACCCTTGAGTGCCTTGACGTGCTCTTCGAGAAGTTTCTTGCGTCGGTCGCCCTCTTCGCCAGTCGCCAGCTCAGAGATGGCCGAGGCTGCTTGGTAAGAATTAAATGGAACCTTTGAGTCGATAGCTAGAGACTTCGAGCCAGGTAGGCGAATGATCATGTCGGCGCGGCCAGAAGATTCACCTGTTGAGAGTGTGGCCTGTTCGTCGAAATCAGCGTGCTTTAGAAGACCGGCGAGCTCGACGAGGCGACGAAGTTGGGTCTCACCCCAAACTCCACGAACGCTATTCGATGACATGGCTTGCGAAAGAGCGGCTGCCTCGCGTCGGATCTTCTCGTTAGACTCGACCACATTTTGAATCTGAGCCTGCAGCTCTCCTACCTGAGTTGCCCGTTGTCTCTGCAGCGTGGCAACGGTTTCGGTCATGGCTGCCAGAGACTCTTTGACCGGCTTGATTTCAGCAGCCAGAAGGTTGGTTTCGGTATCTTTGGCAATCTGGGCGCGAAGGTCAACGATTTGCGCCTCGAGGCGGCTAACCGCCTCTGTCTTGGCTGCCAGCGCGGCCGCAGCATCAATCGCTGCAGTTTGATCAGAGACCGGTGTGTTCTTTCGCAAGAGCGAAGCAACCAACCAACCAACTACCAAACCGAGCGCAACGCCAACTATCAGATAAACAATCTCCATGTGGGCAAGGTATCAGCCACCGCAGACTTTTTATGCGGGCACGCCGAGCACGAGTCACTCACCGCGTTGCCGGGCTACCGCTGCGCATCCACGCCCAGCAATAGACTCGCCATATGCACAAGATTTTGCACCACATCAATGGTCAACAAACCGCCGGTTCGAGCGGTCGACTTTTCGACGTTTACGACCCGGCCAGGGGAGTGGTGACCAAGCAGGTGGTGCTCGCCGATGCCACTGACGTCGAGTCTGCAGTCGCCGCGGCCACCAACGCCTTTGTCGCTTGGCGCGACATGTCTTGGGCAAACCGCCAGCAGATTCTCTTCAAGTTTCGTGAGTTGCTCAACGCCCGCAAGCCCGAGCTAGCGGCCATCATTACCGAAGAACACGGCAAAGTGCTCTCGGATGCACTCGGCGAGGTCACCCGCGGCCAAGAGGTCGTCGAATTCGCCCTCGGTGCGCCACACCTGGCTAAAGGTGAGCACAGCGAGCAGGTTTCGACCGGCGTTGACGTCTTCAGCCTTCGCCAACCACTCGGGCCTGTGGCCATCATCAGCCCTTTCAACTTTCCTGCCATGGTGCCGATGTGGTTTTTTCCGATTGCGCTAGCCACCGGCAACACAGTGGTGCTCAAGCCGAGCGAGAAAGACCCGAGTGCCGCGATTTGGATCGCGGAGCTGCTCACCGAGGCGGGCTTGCCGAACGGGGTGTTCAACGTTCTGCAGGGTGACAAGGTGGCCGTCGATGGCCTGCTTGAGCATCCGGGCATCAAGGCCGTCTCGTTTGTGGGTTCGACCCCGATCGCCAAATATGTGTATGAAAAGGCGACTGCCGCCGGCAAGCGCGTGCAGTCGCTTGGTGGGGCCAAGAACCACATGTTGGTTTTGCCCGATGCTGACCTAGACCTCGCCGCCGACGCCGCCATCAACGCGGGCTTTGGTTCAGCCGGTGAGCGCTGCATGGCGATCAGCGCCCTAGTTGTGGTTGAGCCGGTGGC
>JACCDM011210104.1_pt1 | contig 15767 bp, 15 predicted proteins | sample 7445851 | NCBI WGS metagenome assembly JACCDM01 (sample SAMN15323438, study PRJNA562643) | freshwater metagenome | isolation source: river surface water | place: USA:Blue River Watershed | collected 2017-08-16
AGGGTATTTTCGCGGGTGTGGGAATCGCGGATTGTTGCCCTATTTTATTAGCGGATCCCGTTTGTCAAATTGCGGCCGCCATACATGCCGGTTGGAAAGGTACCGTTGCTCAAATCGTTCGCAAAACGGCCAACGCGATGATCGAAGCGGGATCAAATCCCGCGGATATTCTAGCTTACATCGGCCCATGCATCAGCTTCGAAAACTTTGAGGTGGGCGATGAAGTGGCGGAGCAATTTGAACAGAAGGAAAAGCGTGGTAATCGCTGGCATGTGGATTTGAAGGCGACGAATGCGGAGCAATTACGTGATGTAGGAATTAATCAGATTGAGATTTCGGAGTATTGTACGGTCGGAAACAATGAGCTTTTCTATTCGCATCGCAAGGAAAAAGGGATGACGGGCAGGATGCTGGCGGTGATTGGATTTCAGCGAAGGGGGTAAACGCTGCCGGGGTCGTAGACCCCGGCAGCGTTACCGCCCAAAGGTATTAACAATACAGTTGAGATTGGTCTGAAAAACTGATAAAAAACTTGAAAATTAGCCTCAAAACAGGCTATTGTACAAAATCCTAAGCAGAAAACTGATAAACTGCCTGCCCCCTCTTACTTACGATTCAGATCCCGCATAAACTGCGTCGGTGACACCACTTGCTTCGGCTGAAGCTCAAACGCCGGCTTCCAATCCTTCCGTTTCAGATCCCCGTTTTTAACTGATTTGATAAAACTCATCCACGCAAATGGATTCGTCAGCGCGAGCATCGGACTCGCAAAAAATGATTTATTAGCCTGCGACGATACCATCATGTCAGAGAAATTTCGAAAGTTGGCACTCGTCCCCATCCCCGCCTGCATCGCAAACACATTCAACTTAGACTGCTCTAAATTATCGGCCAAAATCCGCTTTTGGCGTTCATCCCGAACCTTCATATTTAAGAAAGCCTTTTTAAACTCCTCCTCATTGGCATGTAAAAAAACCTTCACCTCCGAAAGCATCTTATTATCCTCCTGCATCTCTATCACCGCCTGATGCACCACATCCGTCTTCCGCGGGATCACATAATACTGCGGCTTATACCCGATATAAGTGAATACCAAACTATCCCCCGGAAAAACCAATAGATCCACTTGACCGAAATTGTCACTTAATGCACCCCGACCAGCCGCAGGATTATACACATAGGCCAAAGGTAGATACTCCGAATTTGTAGAAGAAACCACACGCGCATTGAATAATACGGTTTTGTCCTGCCCCTGGGCAAACAAACGACTCGCGAAGGAGACGAAGATTAAAAGACAAAGTAAGCACCGACTAAACATCCTGCAAGATATGTCAAATTACGATTGACAACGTATTAAAATTCGTTAACGAACTAATTTTAGAAATGTGATGATAAACGGGATGGAAAGTAACAATCCATCAAAACGATCCAAGAAACCACCATGACCAGGAATCGTATCCGCCGAATCCTTGATGTTGATGCTTCGCTTAAACAACGACTCCACCAAGTCCCCATAAGTTCCTGCGACTACAATGATTATCCCAATCGCATACCATTGAAAAGAGGTGTAATTCGTAAAATAATTTCCTAAGATCGTCGCCACAACCATCGCCGCCACTAAGCCACCCATACTTCCTTCCCACGATTTTTTAGGCGATACCCGCTCAAACAATTTGGTCTTCCCAAACTTCGTTCCCGCAAAATATGCCCCCGAATCACTCGCCCACAATAAAAACAAGCAACCCAAAACGATGTTCGGATCATAGGTCTCCGACTGGATAAAGGCCAAAACGGTCAATAACGCGAAGGGTAATGCGACGTAAATAATGCCCAAAAACGTGTATGCTATGTTTTTAAACGGCTTTTCATCCTTTGACTTATATAATTTAATGAAAAATATTAGGGTCAATAAGGGAGAAAGTATGTAGTAATTCTGATAAGCCACATCCCCCTTTTCAATAAAGAAAGTCAATAAATGCAGCACAATGCCACAGAATGTGCCATAAAATGTGAGGGGCAAATTATCGCTGATGCTACCCACTAGTTTGTAAAATTCGAGCTGAGCCAAAGCTCCAATAATCAAAAACAAGCCCAAAAATGTGTAATCAGAATAAAGAACACAAAACAACAAAATCGGCACGCCAATAAGTGCGGCGATAATCCGTTGTTGTAAATTTGACATTTGACGTAATCCCATATTATTTCAAAACTAAAGTTCGCGCCACCGACGCATCGTCCACGTGTACATACAATTCCCAATTTCCTAAATCATAGGCACTCACTTTCTGGTTCAATACCACCGCGCGAATCTCAGCCTGCTCCCAAAGCAAGGCTTTGTCCATCTCTAAATCGATTCCCGTGCGCGATTCTGCGATTTTGACCCAGTCCTTCATTAATCTTCTGTCCGTAAAAGATACAATCTACGTAAATAAAAGCCAATTAACACCACCGACAGCGCAGCAGACCACCACGGAATCTCCGAAACTAATTGCTCTGGATTGATCGATATATTTTTCTTTTGGTACATATAATGCATCGTCAGCGTCCACGCATTATTAAAGAAGTGTGCCAAAACCGGCACCCAAATACTTCCATACCACACATATAAATACCCAAAAAACGCACCCAAAAACATGCGTGGAAAAAATCCATAAAACTGGAAATGGATGAAGCTGAAGATCGCAGCGGCCAACCAGATTGCGATGTGTTTATTGCCAATATACCGAATGAACATCGACTGCAACACACCTCTGAAAAAGATCTCCTCTCCCAATGCCGCAATACCCGCGATCACCATAATCGCCATGGCGAAGTCGGTGTCCGACTGGAAATTCAATAAGAATTTCGTCAATTCAGCCAAACTACTTTCCGATGATTTCATCCATTGTTCGACCCCCTCAAATCCTGCAGGCAACACCATATTTTCGTTCCACTGAATCACATATTCCATAAATGGCATCGAGACTAAAACGGTCAAAACTGCCCAAATAAAAATCTGAAATCTCGGTGTTTCACCCTGATTCAATTCCAAAATAGAACGCTTCTCCACAAATGACAAATAGGCCCAAGGACCCAATACAAACGTGAATAAGGCCGAAAACCACTGCAAGGCCATCATGCCATGAAAGGCATTGCCATACTTTTGCGGATGCGCAATAAAGTCAAGCAGTAATTTTTGAAATTGGTTCACATCGGTCGTTGGCAATTCTAAAATCGCTACCACCGCGAGCAGACCAAAAAACTGTCCCAAAAAGCTTCCCAAAAGGAAAAAACCAAAGAGACTTAATAGGTTCGAAGCGAGGCCAAACCAACGACTTGGCCCTGAATACTGGTTTTCTTGCATAATGGTCGTAAATTTACGCAATTTTTAAACAGAATGGTAAAAATCGGCAACATCGAGCTAGGCTCATTTCCTTTACTTCTTGCCCCCATGGAGGACGTCTCAGATCCTCCATTCCGTGCGGTATGTAAGGCAAATGGGGCAGATCTCATGTATACCGAATTTATCTCCTCCGAAGGCCTCATTCGTGACGCCGCAAAAAGCGTTCAAAAATTAGATATTTTCGAATACGAAAGACCCATCGGAATCCAATTATTTGGCAGCTCCATCGAGACCATGGCCTCATGTACCGAAATTGCCACGCAAGCTAGACCCGATTTAATCGACATCAATTACGGTTGCCCCGTTAAACAAGTGGCCTGCCGCGGAGCAGGAGCCGCACTCCTTCAAGATATTCCTAAAATGGTCTCGATGACGGAAGCCGTCGTCAAAGCCACCCACCTACCCGTAACGGTGAAAACACGTCTCGGATGGGACGACTCCACGAAAAATATCGAGGAGATTGCGGAAAGGTTACAAGACATCGGCATTCAAGCTTTGACTATTCATGGTCGTACCCGCGTGCAGATGTATAAGGGTGAGGCCGACTGGACCTTAATCTCCAAAGTCAAAGAAAATCCCCGGATCAAAATTCCGATTTTCGGAAATGGAGATATTGATTCGCCCCAAAAGGCCCTCGAATACCGAGACAAATACGGCGTTGACGGCATCATGATCGGCCGAGCATCCATCGGTTATCCTTGGATTTTCAACGAAATCAAACATTATTTGGCCACTGGCGAGTTTTTAGCGCCACCCAGCCTAGAAGAACGCATCGCCGTTTGCGAGTCACATTTGGACTTTTCAATTCGTTGGAAAGGCAACCATGGTGGCATTGTCGAAATGCGCCGCCACTATTCGAATTACTTCCGCGGGATGGACCATTTCAAACCATTCCGAATGAAACTAGTTACGAGTTTTTCACTCGAAGAAATTAAAGAAACCCTACACGAAATTGCCATGCATTATGCCGGAGAATAAAAAATCAACACTCATTATTTTCCTGTCCATATTAGCCTTGGCTTTGATTTGGGGCAGCTCATTTATTCTTGTTAAAAAATCACTCGTTCATTATTCGGCTCTGCAAGTAGGCGCACTCCGTATCTGCTCCGCCAGTCTTTTCTTCATCCCCATCTTTTTGAAGCGATTCAAATACATGGAAAAAAAACATACGAGCTCTTTTCTGCTCGCAGGCTTAACCGGCAACTTGATTCCAGCGATGTTATTTGCGATTGCAGGCCAACATCTTTCCAGTGCTTTATCCGGAATGCTCAATGCCTTTACCCCCCTATTCACCCTATTTATTGGCATCGCATTTTTTGCCCAACCATTTATTTGGAAGCAAATGACGGGGATTTTGGTGGGTCTCCTAGGTTGCCTTGGACTACTTTTTGCCGGTCAAGGATTTAACATTGATTTCAATATCCATGGTCTATGGGTCGTTTTAGCCACCTTATTGTATGGCATCAACATGCACATTGTCAAAACCCGTTTGAGCGATATGCATCCGTTGACTTCCACCGCCGGAATTTTCATGGTGATCGGGCCATTAGCTCTAGGTGTCTTGGTTTATACAGGATTCTTCAGCCTTCCGCTTGACCAAGAACACCTTTGGTCATTCATCGCGGCGATGGCCTTAGGCCTATTTGGTTCAGCCATCGGGATGTTGGCCTTCAACCAAATCATCAAATGGACCAGCGCCATCATCGCCAGCTCTGTCACTTACATGATTCCAATCGTCGCATTAGGCTGGGGTTTCGTTGACGGTGAGGCGATTTACATGCTACAAGTCGTTTCGATGTTCGTCTTATTGGCCGGTATTTATTTGGTCAATAAATCAAAAAACTGATAAACTTTTCGCATTTATTCGATTACCAAAAACCTGATTAAAAGGGCACGTACATTCGTTCATCCAAGCATAAACGATGAACGAACTAACCATGGCCTACCTCTGGAAAAATCAGAAATTTTCCGAAAAATCATTGTCCCTGACTAACGGGGATCTTCTACATATTTTACATCCCGGGATGGAGAATCGGCATGCTGGGGCAGATTTCCAACAAGCCAAAATCAGGATCAACGACCTTCTGTGGGTCGGGGCGGTGGAATTGCATGTACGCGCTTCCGACTGGCATGCACATGGGCATCACACCGACCAGAGTTATGAAAACGTGATCTTGCACGTTGTCTGGGAACATGATCGGGACATCAACTATACCAATGAAAAACAAATACCCACTTTCTGTTTGTCATCCTGGGTTTCACCCGCACCTGGGCAAATCGCAGCTTCGAACGAGATAGCCTGCGCCGCATTTTTTCAAACCGTTGCGATCGAGACCAAACAAGAAATGCTTGACCGCTGCCTCGAGGAGCGCCTCCTCGAAAAACAGGCTCATATAACCTCTTTGTTACAAGCAACTGGGTTCGATTGGGAGGAAACCTGTTATCAGTCGCTAGCGAAGTCCTTTGGCTTTTCCCTCAATGCGGAACCCATGTTGCGGCTCGTACAAAATTGCCCACTCAAACTCATCTTGCGTTACCGCGATCGTCCTTATGCGGTTGAGGCTGCTTTGTTTGGCTTAGCTGGCTTATTAGAGGAACCGATTAAAGATTCATACCAATGGGAATTGCGGAGGGAATACGTTCATTTGAAAAAAAAACATGGATGGCAGGCGAACTACCTCCACATCTCCGACTGGAAATTATTACGCCTCCGCCCATCAAACTTTCCGAGCATCAGACTCGCGCAATTTGCGGAGGTGGTAAAATCCAATTGTTCATTGATTTCGCTCCTGCTCGAAATGCAAGACTTGAAAACGGTGCGTCAACTCTTCGAAATACCCACCATCGACTATTGGTCGAACCACACGCATTTCGGCAAAAAAAGCAGCACTCATCAAACCCGTTTGGGTCAAGGAGCCTTCGAATCCATTTGCATGAATACCCTCATTCCATTGCTTTTTGCCTATTCTACAAGTAAGAGTACCCCTACCTACGCACAGAAAGCGCGGCGCTGGCTGAGCGAGCTCAAGGCTGAAAACAATGTGATTACACGAAAATTCACAGATCTTACTTGTCCCTTACGTCATGCCGGCGACTCGCAAGCGATCCTGCAATGGCATAAAAATTACTGTGTGCAAAAACGCTGTTTGGCCTGTGCGATCGGTCAAGAAATTCTTACTCCGACTTAATTATGGGCCCGCGCGTTCCTATGCCATTTTCATTAAAGGCCTCAATCTGGAAATAATAGGTCCGGTCTTTGTCCATGGATTTGAAGTAATATTCATTGGCGCCGAAAACCTGCACCGAAGTATACATTTTATCCGGCGCGATGCCCGAATAGATGACGTAACCCGTCGCATTTTTTAAATGACCCCATTTCAACCAGGCACTACGCTTATCATGATCACCTCGTAAAACGATCAAATCTTTCACCGTAGCAGGTTTTTCTTCATGCCCTAAACCGAAAACGCGTAAACCACTGATGGCAAATTTACCCGCCGCCATGTGCCGATTTGTTAAGCGGATGTATCGCGCTTCGATGGGTTTCGCTAATTCGATGTAATCATGCGGCACATCCGTTTTATTCTTAGACTTATCGACGGCTACCGACCAGCGTTTCCCATCCACACTATATTCGATGACATACTGATGGTAAATGCCATTGATCTTACCTAGAAAAGAGGAGTCCACATCTTGATCTGCATAATTAACTTGAATCGCCCGAACGGTAGAAACTGCCCCTAAATCAGACTCGATGAATTCGCCTGGATTTGCAGACCGCGCCGACCAATACGTCTTCATTTGTTCGTCCACCGCATAATTAGCCCCATAACCCGTCAAACTCGACGAAACGCGAACAGGTTTATTGTAATTCAAGAGCATCCATCCGGTGAATAAATCACGCGGATTTTCGGTACGGGTCGTCGGCATGCGATGCGGATAATCTCCGTAAGCCGTATTCGTATATAAAATTCCATCTGCGTCAAAAGCCGTAGGCCATAAACCCAAACGACGTTCAAAACTATTTTTCACCGCAATCGTAATGGTGGACACATGCCACCAATTACCATAGCGACCCTCAAAAGTGGCTCCATGTCCTGCCCCACGCGTAAACCCACCCGGCTTAAACGAAAACGGATTATGTGCTTGATACGTAAATGGCCCGAAAGGCTTGTCGGCCGTATATACCCCATCCCCATAAGACGAAAACTCCGTACCCGGGGCTCCATATTGTAGGTAGTATTTCCCTTTGTATTTATTCATCCAAGCTCCTTCCATGAATGGCTTCAAGAAGGTATTGTCTTGATATTCCCCGAAACGCTCCCAGCCATGTAGGTCGTCATGTAAGCGAATTAACTCATGGCGCTCGCCGATGGGCTGAAGCGTTTTTCGGTCAATTTCCTGACCATACATTGGGTAAAAATTACTAGAGCCATGATATAAATAAACACGTTTGTCGTCGTCTTCGAAGAAAGCAGGATCCCAGGCTCCGGCGGTAAAGGCATGTACGGCCTCTTTCCAGGTATCGGTTTGTGGTTTTTGGCTATACCATAAGGTGAAATCTTTCTCATACGTGGAACCGATGACCAATAAACTATCCCCCAATACGAGTGTGGCTGGCGCACATAATTCATCAAAAACTTTGTGGTAGGGTTGTAAAAATTTACGTGAAATAAATTTCCAATCAACTAAATCATCACTAACCCAATAGCCCCATTGATTCGTTGAAAACAAATAATATTGGTCCTTGAAATAGGCAATAACAGGGTCTGCGGTAGCACGATGACGTCCCTGCTCTGAAAAATTAGGAATAGGCGTAAACCCGTAATCCAAATTCATTGGATTGCAAAAAGTCTTTTGGGCGAACGTGGCAGTGGAAAGTGAAAGAATGAATATAAGAATGGAAACAATTTTCATCTTTAATTGTATTAATTTTGAGGTCATCAATTTAGCATGAGCAATTTAAAAAAATTCAAGGGAATTTGTTGGGGCATTTTATTAGTGACCTTGTGGTTCGCCCACCTATACTATTTGCTCAGTCGGCCATTCGACCCCGCCAGCCCCTGGACCTACCTGGGCATTCTCATTCAAATGCATTTATATACCGGTTTGTTCATCACGTCCCACGATTCGATTCATGGGGTAGTCAGCGTTGAATATCCCTATATCAATAATGCGATTGGTCGGTTTTGTACTATCCTTTTTGCTTTTAACAACTACACGGTTTTGCGTAAGAAACATCATGAGCATCATGCCTATGTGAATACAGAGGGTGACCCCGATGTACATCAAGGTAATTTTTTTGTGTGGTGGTTTAAGTTTATGTGGCAGTATGTGACGTGGCAACAAGTCCTCGCGATGGCTGTCACCTACAATGTATTAAAATTGTGGATTCCCATGTGGAATTTGATTCTGTTCTGGGAGTTGCCAGCTATTTTAAGCACGCTTCAATTATTCATTTTTGGTACATATTTGCCGCATCGTGGGGAGCATGCCCAGGGTAATAAAACACAGTCACGGAGTCAGGCAAGGAATCATGTGTGGGCATTTATATCTTGTTATTTCTTTGGGTATCATTATGAACATCATGACCAACCTTATTTGCCCTGGTGGAAATTAGCAGCAGCAAAAGATCAGGCTGAAAATTTTACCAAATAGCCGATAATTTTTCTAAATTTGCACCGCACAAATCACGACAAACACCCTTTCTCCATGCAAGAAACTAAATACAAACGTATCCTCTTGAAGCTTTCGGGCGAGGCATTATCGACGAAAGATGAAGTGATTGACCCTGTTATTTTAGGTCAATACGCCGCAGAAATTAAAAAGGTACATGATTTAGGAGTTGAAGTAGCGATTGTGATCGGAGGAGGAAATATTTTCCGTGGTGCGAGTGCGGCGAAAGCGGGCATCGACCGCGTGCAAGGAGATTACATGGGAATGTTAGCCACTGTAATCAATGGTATGGCTGTGCAAGCTGCCTTAGAAAAACAAGGATTATATACTCGCATGATGACCGCTTTAAAAGTGGAAGCGGTATGCGAACCATTTATTCGTCGGCGCGCCATTCGTCACCTTGAAAAAGGGCGTATTGTGATTTTCGGTGCTGGAACGGGTAACCCATATTTTACAACAGATTCCACTGCATCGTTACGTGCGATTGAGATTGAGGCGGATGTGGTACTAAAAGGAACGCGTGTGGACGGTGTCTATACGGCTGATCCGGAAAAAGATCCAACGGCGACTCGTTTTACCCAATTAAGCTTTTCGGATGCAATCCAAAAAGGCTTGAAGATTATGGATACCACGGCATTTACTTTATGCCAAGAAAATAATTTACCTATCATTGTTTTTGACATGAATAAGTCAGGAAATTTGGCTGATTTAGTGTCTGGTGAGGATGTGGGAACGTTAATTAGTTAATACAACATGGAAGAATTAGAGTTTTTTATTGAAGCAACGCAAGAGACCATGGACGGTGCGATTAAGCACTTGAACATTGAGTTATCTAAAATTAGAGCTGGAAAAGCGAGTACATCGATGCTTGATGGATTGATGATCGACTATTACGGCATGCCTACGCCTATTTCTGGTGCAGCGTCGATCACGACTCCCGATGCGCGTACGATCGCCATCAAACCATTTGAAAAAGGGATTTTTGGGGAGATCGAAAAGGCGATTCGCAATTCAAGTTTAGGTTTAAATCCGATGAACGATGGCGAGCTAATTCGTTTAGCGATTCCACCATTGACGGAAGAGCGTCGCCGCGATTTAGTCAAGCGAGTGAAGCAGGAAATCGAGGTAGCGAAAATCAATATTCGCAATGCTCGTCAAGATGGCAACAATAGCATCAAGAAATTAAAAGGCGATGGCGTATCGGAAGATGCGATCAAAGCGAGTGAAGATAAAATTCAAAAAATCACGGACGGATTTGTTGCGCGGATTGATCAGATTTTCACTGAGAAAGAAAAAGATATCATGTCGGTGTAAACCACAACCCAAGCCCGGTCATCGATCGGGCTTTTTTTATGCCTGATTTTTACCCACGGCATAGCCTACTTCAAGCATTCTTCGAATATCCATTTTAGTGAAATTCTGCATGTCAACGGTTAGCGGTTGCTCAGGTCGGATATTCGTTATCTTAACACGCTGAAACCCTTTAAATGGACCATCGAGCTGTGCTGATCCATCGAGCGGCAAGGAACTATTGATCAATAAGGTTTCGCGCAAATCAGCATTTAGGATTTCATTGACGGCGATGTCCATGACACGGTCTACGAGCGCCAATAAATCCCCCGTATCAAAAACCCCACCTTCAATTGTTTCCGGGTGGCAACTGATGCATACGATCTCCGTCGCGCCATCGGCTAATGCTTTACGAATAGGCGTCACGTCACGCAAGCCTCCATCTAAAAAACTGCGTCTAACCTCGCCATTAATTTGAACCAGAGGCATCAAAATGGGAATAGCAGACGAAGACATCAAATAGTCAAAAAATGCCTCCTCACTGGGATCTACGTAATGGATACCTCCATCGATCACATTAACAGCGCCAATTTTCAATGAAACGGGGCTAGCGTTTAAATTGCGCGCCGACAGTTCTTCTTCGATCAACGTCCGTAACGGCTGAGTGGAAACTAAGCCCTTAAATTTTTTTCGTAAGGCGGACCAACCTAATTCAAAAAGGGAAAGTGGTTTAGATAAACTGGACGGACTGGTAATCCTTCTTTCCCAAAAATCCCATAAATCCTGTGCGGCTTGACCGAACGAAACTCCCTCCCCTGCTACAGTTTGCTGGCCTATTTTATTGACCAAATACGCCGCATTTAAGCTCCCCGCCGAAATCCCATAGATGGCATCTGGTTGAAATCCTTGCTCGGCTAAAGCCTTAATGGCGCCAACCTGAAATGCACCCTTAACGGACCCTCCAGCGAGAACTAATATCTTGCTCATATATTTTGTTTTATTTAACGGCGCGGAAACAATTTATTGCAAATAGTCGTTAAATTTACACAAATTATAACGCTGCCTACTAGGCTCTTCCCCGAAAATATGTCCTATTCCATCTCCTCCATTCAGGCGCCCATTGCGGAACCCATGAAGGCATTTGAAGGCAAGTTTCGGCAGTTCATGAAGACCAAGGTGATGTTGCTCGACACGATCATGAATTACATCGTGCAACGCAAGGGCAAGCAGATGCGACCGATGTTCGTGTTTTTGATGGCAGGGACGGTTGGCAATATCAACGAGAAAACCCATCGCGGGGCAGCATTAATCGAATTATTACATACAGCAACCTTAGTGCATGACGATGTCGTGGATGAATCGGATTATCGACGGGGATTTTTCTCCATCAATGCGGTTTGGAAAAATAAGATTGCGGTTTTAGTAGGAGACTACCTCCTATCCAAAGGACTTTTACTTTCCGTAGATCATAAGGATTTTGACTTATTGACATCCGTATCGACAGCCGTACGGGAGATGGCGGAAGGTGAATTATTACAGATTGAGAAGGCTCGTAAATTAGACATCACTGAAGATGTTTACTTTGACATTATTCGTAAAAAAACGGCCACACTAATTTCCGCTTGTTGCGCTGTGGGGGTTCAGTCCACAGATGCAGAAGAGAAATACGTAACTATGGCTTCTGAGTTTGGTGAGAAGGTGGGCATTGCTTTCCAGATCAAAGATGATTTGTTTGATTATGGCGATGCGGAGATTGGAAAGCCATTAGGCATTGACATCAAAGAAAAAAAGATGACACTGCCATTGATCTATGCTTTACAAAACACGGATCGCTCCACGCGCAAATCCATGATCCATACGATCAAAAACGATTCTGAGAATCCAAAGAAAGTACGTGAGGTAATCGATTTTGTTAAATCTACAGGAGGTTTGGCCTATGCCACAGCAAAGATGCAAGAGTTTGCGCAGGAGGCTAGAGATATTTTGGCCCAATTTCCAGCATCCAAGTACCGAGACTCGCTCGGTGATTTATTATCCTACACCATCGAAAGACAGAAATAAAAAAGGAGACACATTAAAATGGTCTCCTTTTTTGTTTTAATCTATTTAGAAATATCACTAGCGTGGGCCGCCGAAGCCACCGCCTCCGCCACCACCCATACGCATGCCTGGCATACCCATCGGTTGTTGTGGAGCTGCTGGAGCTGCATCGCCACCATCGCCTTTTGTATCGTCATTATTTACTGATTTCTTCTTCTTTTGAGGACCAAAACTCATCTTTCCAATACGGTAAGATAGATTAATCTTGAAGTTCATGTTACGCATGGTATTCTCTGAAATTTGACTAATTGTAGCCGTCTTCGTTTCATTACGAATCACAAAACCATTTGGCGTCAAGAAATTCTCCGCTCCAAAACCAATGCTACCCTTTTTGTTTTTAAAGTCTTTCTTGAAACTCAAACTATACATACCAAATCCTCCTTGAGAACCTTGCAATTGAATTTGATTCACACGATAGAATGAGAACACTTGCGCACCCCATCCGTTTCCAATCGTGTAATTACCAAAAATACGGAAGTTCGATTGTAAACCTTCGTTGCTAGCCGCCAACATTGGATCTGGGTTGTTGTTCGCCAAAACCATGTAAGACAAATCACCGCCACCACCAAGCATCAACTTATTCGAAAGGTTCACATTTAAGTTAATGTTCGCACCATACGCATCTTCATTTCCAATATTCATGGACGTTGTTTTCACCACATCACCTGTTACTTGGCGAATACGGCTGATGGCACCCGTTGTATTACGTACAAATAAAGCTGTTGAAATATACGTTTGCTTCACAAACTTGCTATATGAAACCTCGTAGTTGTTGGTGTATTCAGGAGCCAAATTTGGATTTCCTTGCGAAATATTCAATGGGTTGGTGGCATTGATATTTGGGTTCAAGTTTTCAATACCTGGTCGTTGGATACGACGGTTGTAACTGAATCTCCAAGTGCCTGATTTAAATGTCTTCGACATATTTACACTTGGAACTAAAACACCATACGGAGGAATGACCGTACTCAAACCATCTTTGTTTTTAAAGTCAGCTGTTATGTCTGTGTGCTCATAACGTGCACCAGCCTTAATGCTCCACTTGTTTTTTGTTGTCAACGTGTAAGAACCATAAGTTCCCCAGATGTTTTGATTGTAATCAAATACGTTGGTTGGTAAATTGATATTGCCAACTGCCGGAGAATAAATCCCATCGGCACCCGCTGTAAACGAAGCATAATCAGATGTTACATTACGCGTGATGGCTTTCGCTCCAAACTCAATCATCGAAGCTTTGTTGATTGGCGTTTGATAATCCATTTGAATCGTTGCCTCCTCATTATAAGCATCATTTACGTTCTTAATTGAACTCATGATTTGGCTCATCGTAGCAGTCGGATTCATGATTAAATTGTAAAAATCATTGGTACGATTGTTACGGCTGTACATCGTCAAAATCGAGAATTCCTTCTGAGGTTTTTCAAATGTTCTCGTGTAGTCAAAGTTCACATCAACGTTCGCCGATTGATCCAATGAATTTGTATTGCGTAAACTGGCTAATGTACCGTTACGAATCTGAGACAAATTATCTTGCCAGTTATTTCCGTTACGTAAACCAAAGCGAACGTTGGATGTCAATGAATTGTATTTGTTGATGTCCCAATCAAATCCCAATTGGTAATTACCAAATAAACCTTGACGGCGAGATTCGGCTGACTGGACATTGGTCGTTTGAACACCATTACTTGTCGTAATTTGTGTACTCTCAAACTTACCGTTTACATTGTATTCCGAACGACCAAAACCACCTAAAGACAAGCCCCAAGTTTTATTACGGAAGTTACCGTTCAAAGCAAGGTTCGAACCACGAACACCCGCACTTGTATCAAAATTCAAGGTCAAACCCTGTAATGTGTTTTTCTTCGTCACGATGTTAATGATACCCGCAGAACCTTCAGCATCATATTTAGCCGATGGCGAAGTAATTACCTCAACCGTCTTGATCATATCCGCTGGGATTTGCTTCAAGGCATCTGTAATACTTGAGGCCATGATCGTAGAAGGCTTGTTGTTAATCAATACCTTCACGTTAGTTGAACCACGTAGGGAAGGATTTCCATCCAAATCAACCGAAAGCATGGGAACTTTTTTCAATACATCTGTGGCATCACCCCCTTTATTGGATGCATCTTTCTCTGCATTATACACCGTGCGATCGACACGCTCCTCAATTAGGGCACGCTGACCTTCTACTGTAACTTCGGCCAACATCTTTGTACTAGAAGACAATGAAATCACGCCTAAGTCTTGGTCGTCATTTTTGGCAGAAACAGAAACAAATAATGTTTTGCTATCATAACCAATGAAAGAGACTACTAATTTGTAATCACCAACGGGAACTTTGTTAATGGTAAATTTACCAACTTGATCAGCCACGGCTCCATCGACTGGTCGGCCTGTCGCTTTATTAATCAAAGCAACGGAAGCAAATTCAACTGGTTTTTTGTCTGTGGAGTCTAATAGATAACCGACAATTTTAGCGGATCCTTTAGGTGCAGCTTGAGCTGTTCCTGGAATAACGGCTTCCTTTTTTGCTGGGGCCATTCCGAAACCTCCCGGTATTTGTGCGTTCACGGAGAACACGGTAATAAAGCTGGTAATTAAAATTAAAAGGTATTTCATATATATTTTAGTTTGGCAATAATTCGGTTTCATTTTAATTCGGTCACAAAAATCTACATACATTTAGCAATACATGTAATTTTGCGACCAAAACAGGTAATTTGTAGGTCAATATTCGCTGCCTTTTATGATTGCATTAACTTCTTCCCGTTTAACGCTCATTCCACTAGACCATAGTCTGCTGAAAATTTGGCGACAATTTGGAAGGGAGGCTGTTGAAAAGGAATTGAACTTGAAACCAAACAACATTTCCTTGGAAAAGTTTTACAATCAAGAAATGGAGGATGCCTTGGTTAACTTTTGGCTTCCCATGACTCATAAATTCCCGTTGGATTTTATGTGGTACACAAATTGGGAAATAATCCTAACGGCTTCATCCTGCTCTATCGGGGGAATTGGACTTTCAGGTTTACCTGATAACCAGGGTACCACGGAAATGGGTTATGCGCTCGATCAAAAATTCAGAGGCCATGGTTATGCATCAGAGGCGGTAGAGACATTGGCTCGATGGGCATTTCAGGATGCCGACTTACAAATTATACGCGCGGAAACGCCTTGCGAAAACGTTGCGTCACAACGTGTGCTACAGGTGAATCAATTTATTCAAACAGGACAGAAATCCATTGAATGTCCTGACCCGCTTGAAGTTTTCATGTGGGAACGCCGACGATAAATTTCATTTATCTATCAAAAATGG
>JACCDM010434008.1_pt1 | contig 15759 bp, 14 predicted proteins | sample 7445851 | NCBI WGS metagenome assembly JACCDM01 (sample SAMN15323438, study PRJNA562643) | freshwater metagenome | isolation source: river surface water | place: USA:Blue River Watershed | collected 2017-08-16
GACGACAAGCGCGTCTCGGGTGTGGCCTCGAAAGGGCCAGGGCGGTGATAAGACTCGCAAGTAAGTGGCCTTTAAGGCTCACTTTGGGGGAAGAGCATCGATGCGGGGTGCATCAATGCATTAATTATAGCAGTGAATTTTTAGTGCTTAGTCCAGCACTACTGAGCCGTTAGGTGTGCTCAAGTGAACGGAAACTATTCCGGTTTCACCATCTTGGCTTGATGGATCAACCCAATCGATTGAAACGTTCTCAAGAGCGCCCAGGATTTCAGATTTAAACCATGAATCAGAAAGCTGATCCTTATCTGAAATTACAATCTTTTCAATCTTAGAAACGGTTGAACCGTCTTTTGATGGGTGATCTTCAGTCAACCATTCAATAAAGAAAGGAAGTTCTCTTGAATCAGTAATTTCCTTAACGCCAATTTGCTTCCACTTAAGGTCTGTTCCATCTGGGCGTGTGCGGTGACCATCAACAGCCTTGCGACCGAATTTTTCTTCAATTGGAGAAATGTCTTCGGTGCTAAATACCCAAGTAAGCCATCCTCCGCCCTCTTGAGCTTTCTTTGAAACAGCCTTACCCCAAGGTGTTTGTTCTGTAGCTGGGTGATCTAGTGGGCAAACAACTTCGATGTACTTTCCATCAAGAAGAGGTGCGGTGAAGTTTCGTGTACCAAAACGAGGGTGGATACCGCCATCAACGAATGTTGTTCCTAAGCGTGAGCCAAGGCGTTGCACGGTGTCCGCTAATTGATCATGGGACGTTACATATGAGACATGGTCTAAGCGCATGGAGATATTTTGCACCATAAATAGGGGTGGTCTTTACCAATTTCGGAGGCGGATAATGCGGTCAAATGTGTAGAGAATTTAGGCTATTTACCTCAACCGGGCAAGCACCAGCAGCCTAATCCACGTAGGCACTTGTTCGCCATCTCTCGAAATGGTTCCCAAAATTGATAGAGAACGCTAAGAATACATTTATTTGATGCAAAATGATGAAACTTTGGAATCAGTGTGAACAGGTGGACATTCTAGGCAAACGTGGAGCAACAAAGTGAGAAAAACTGACAACTTGCTATGCGATAAATTATTTCACCGCAGTTATCACCTTCATAACTAGAATTCAAATAATTAGTATCCCAAATCAAAGTTGAAAATATGAAATCAATATACCCCAAACGAAATTTCCCGATAATCGCAATTATATGATCGAAAAGTATGTTTGATTAGAAATATCTAGATAAATTCACGGTGTGGATCTAATCACGAATATATATATTTACACTGTATGATCCATTCGCATAATCAATTATTGCGGAACATAAAATATTGTTTAGATTTCTTTCAAATTCCTTAGCTGAAAATTCCTCTCTAAAGTACGAATCAAAGTTACCTAATTTGAACGAATTAAATTCTTGTGCGTTAATAACAAATTTATTTTGATATCCCGTAGCAACCTTAATTATCGCGTTCCACTCATAAAATCTATAGACTCTCTCCATTGCATTTTTATCAATTGTTTTATCTTCAACTAGGATTACCGAGCACTCTTTCACAAGGATTGAATCGCGAATTTCATCAATTATTTGAGTTTGTTTATTCCAATCCTTCCAAAAAGATAGATAATTTACTGTTGTAAAAGACATACTCGTCGAAACAATCAGAGCCAACGCAATTTTTTGAATTCGATTACTTCCGATTACCAGACTCCCGATGACCAAACTCGCACCGAACGGCATTAGGATTTGATGGCGAGAATTCCAATCTCTGAATGTTGGTGTTAATCCCAGTAGAAAATAAGGTAAAACGCCAATGGCTAAGGCAAAAAAACCAAAGCTAGCCAGTTTTACTCTTTGATAGCTTTTTAGATTTATTATTCGAAACCTAGATAGAACAAAGTAAGTAAAAGCGAATAGAAGTATGTTCAGCAAAAGTGAGGTTCTGAAATTCAACAAATCAAGCGTGGTCACTCTTACGGGACGCACAATATTTATTAGCGATATCCCTTGATTATATCCTTCATAATCTCCGTAAGGTTTATAGTACGTCACTTTAACAATCCAATAGAAAATTGGTAAAAATAAAAGTGTCGACAACTTGAATGCCGACCTGATAGTTATCTTTGAATCAATTTGATAGATGAGTTCTAGTACAAAAACGACCAGCATGAACAACAGTAGGCTTTGAGTCAAATAGCTCACAAAAAAACAACAACTAGATAGAAATAAATTTTTTGGGTAAATTCTCCAGGCGGTAAGGAATAGAGTAAGTGAAATTGTATAAGGAAGATCAATTGCGGCTATGCGGGCTATGTTGAATGGCAGTATGGTAAATAGAATTGTGAAAAGTAGAGTGTGTTGAAATGAGCCTTTAGTAATTCTCTTGAATATATCGAAAAAAAGTATTGAAATAACATAGAAACATGCGAAAGTTAATGTCCTATAGGCAATTGGCCCTAAACTGGTGAGAAAGACATGTAAATCCCCAACGTATGGTGGAAATACTCCGCTTTGTCTGAAACTATTTCGAATGGTTTCAGCGGAATTGTAAAAAAGTGCCCAATCATCCCACCATATGCCGTTTGGTGATAGAACAACTAGCCCGTGTGAGAAACAGTAAATAGTAAAAAGAAAAAAACGACATTGATTTAGTTGACCAAGGTTTCGAACTCTCTGACTAAAATTTCTATTCAATTTCACTAAATTAGTCATTACTTAATCCAAAGTCATGTGAAATTTAAAGCCAATTTGTAATCCTCAAAAATATCATCCATCGGTTTTGTCCAGATTGGTAAACGAAGTAACCTTGATGAAACCAATAACGTTTGTTCCATATTTTCTGTTGTTCGCCCATAAGACTTTCCAGCAAGCGAATTGTGAAGGGGTTCGTAATGTGTACTTGCTACGAGATTAGCTACTGCTAAAGAGTTTTGAAAATCCCTTCTTCTTCTTTCGTTTCTGAATTCTAAAGCAAAAATATGAAAACTTCCCTCTTCACCAATATCGTGTTTGATGATCCTTTCATGTTTGTCGAGTTTTTCGGTAAAGCTTTCAATTTGCTTCCAGTTATTTTCTCGAAATTTTTGAAGTATGTTGAATTCTTCAAGCTGTCCTGTTAGAACTGCCGCTAGTGCTTCGGCCAACAGGTAGCTGCTCCCCTTTCCAACCCAATAGTATTTTTGAACTTTTCCTGATAACAGCTCGTGCCTGTTTGTCCCCTTCTCTCTAATAATCATGGCTTGCTCTAAATACTCCTTCTTGTTAATAACAATAGCGCCGCCTTCTCCGCACTGTAGATTTTTCGTTGAGTGAAAACTCAATGTGGAAAAATCTCCGAAACTACCTAAAGGTTTACCTTTGTATGTAGCTCCTAAACCGTGCGCATTATCTTCAATTGTTATCAAATTACGTCTGGTCGCGATGTCCAGTATCAGATCAATATTAGGAGCCATTCCAGCATAATTGACCCAAGAAATCGCTTTTGTTTTCGGAGTTATGGCGTCCTCAATTAGGTTAGCGTTTATTCCAAGACTGTCTGGCTCTATATCGATGAAGACTGGCACCCCTCCAAACTGAGTTATTGCGGTTGCTGCAGAAGTGAATGTATATGAGGGCATAATCACTTCGTCACCTGGGCTGATTCCGGCCAACATGCTTGCCATTTCAAGAGCATGCGTGCAAGAGGGGGTTAATAGAACATCTCCACCTCCCACTAGCGCGGAAATCAGGAATGAAGCTCTTAAACTAAACGGTCCGTCTCCCTGCTGATGCTGACTGTTAAGTGCTTCTAAAACATATTTCTTAGATAAATCAGAGGTATACGGGCTATTGAATGGAATCAAATTTCGCCGCTGTCTCATAAGCCTTCTACCCCTGTCTCCCTTGAGGTGATTCTAACTATGAATGATGCGATTATCTTCGAAAATTACCGTAAATTTGGAAGTGAGGGAAGCGTTTAAATGTCGTAAATGATCGCTAGTTTGTCGAGAGTTAGCAGTTACAATCAACTCATGAAATGGCCGATTGCGAGGGGGCGAATATCTCATCCAGTGGTCGTTGAACTGAAAGATTTCTTGAATTCCGCTTTTTTTCCAAGAAAGAAGCCGGCGCTAATTTATAAGTATGAGACCGCTGTAGGTGAACATTTGGAAACCCACAAACCTATTTTTTTTCCATTTGCACGGACTGGTTTTTTTGCAATTCTAGAGTCGCTAAATCTCCCGGCCGGTTCCAAAATCCTAATGCCAACTATCACTATTAAGCCTATGTTGGATGTTGCATTGCACTTCAACCTGGAGCCCATCCTGGTAGATCTAAGCCCTAAATCGGGGTGTTGGGATCCCGAAAATCTCGAGGCTGCATTGGCAGATAAGCCAAGTGTCGCACTGCTGACTTACTTGTTTGGGGTGGTTCCAGACTTGGATGAAATAATTCCTAATCTTTCTCGATCCGGCGTAATTGTAATTGAAGATTTCTCTCAAGCCTTTGGCGCACGCTTTGATGGAAAACCACTCGGTTCTATAGGGGATTTTGGTATCTGCAGTACATCGTCAACTAAAACTTTTGACACTTATGGTGGCGCGCTTGTATTTTCTAAGAATCAGTCTAATCGTGAATACTTACGAACTTTTAGGAACAACTTAAAGCCTCCTAGACGACTCACATTAATGAGAAAAATTATACGAAATTTATTTCGTAACGTGGCAACAAGTAAATTAGTTTTCGGGTTTTTAACCTTCCCTATAATACTCGTAATTAATTCAAGAAGTAAGCAAAATGTAGGTAAGTTTACTGGTGAACGTTCCTTGATACCTTTAAATTCATTGCCAAAAGAATGGTTTGAGGAACCTTGCGCATTTCAGGCTAAAGTTGGTCTTCGTGAGTTGTTACATCAAGGCACAAAAGATCATAAAAGGATTCGAATTGCCAATCGATATTCCCAAGAACTTAATTCATTCGGACCGCGCGGAAGCATGAATAGTGAGTCTGTATACTGGCAATTCATAACGGTGGAAGACAACCCGATTGAATTTAGAAATTTCCTAAATTCTCAGTTTATTGACTGCGCAACAACCAGTTTGGTAAAACTCAGCGAATTGCCTAACTACGAGCTTACAGTGAAGTTAACAGGAACTGACGCAATTTATGATAGAGGTATTTATTTACCTTGCTACCATCAACTTTCCTTTAGGAACCAGACAAGGATAATTGAAGCAGTTAGATCTTTTCATGAAGGCAGATAAATTAAAGGTTGCAATAATCGGTTCAGGAATATCTGCATATGGCGCGATCCTGGCAGCTTTGGAGTCAAATGCAAATGTAACCGTAATTGATGTAGGAGAGAATTTGCCAGCTGAGATTGGATTACAAGTCTCAAGAATTCGAAGCAAAGACTCCAAAAACTTGCACCTCGATTTAGTGAAGTTATCTCGCAAATATAGCGAAATAAACTTGAGAAAAAGTGAAATGCCAAAGAAAACTCTTTTTGGCTCCAGTTATTTTTATCACGAAGAACTATTGTCGGACATGAATAGGCTTCCATTTAGCCAGGCGATGGGAGGATATAGCGTTGCCTGGGGGGGCGCCATATTGCCGCCAGATGAAAATGATTTGTCCACTGATGCTTTTGATTATGATCAATTAAAAGTCTCAATGAATTTATTGTCAAAGCATATCCCAATCCCATATTTTGAAGATGATCTATCTCATTATTTTCCAAACTATGGAGAAAAAAGTCATAATGGTAATTTGAATTTGAGTAATTCACAAAAGTTACTATTAAAGCGATTATCTCGTATGCAAAACTTTGATGCTAAAAATACTTTGCTCATCGGTCAATCTAGGTTGCTTACTAGGACTTCCGGGCCAAACTCATGCCGATACTGTGGAATGTGCAGTCACGGATGTGCATTTAACTCAATCTTTTCCTCTGAGACTGAAATTGGGAACTTTGTAAACGCCGGCCTCATAGATTATCTCCCTGGCAATAAAGTGATTCAAGTTAATGAATTAAACGGCAAGACTAGGATTGAGTACTGCAATTTAACAAATGGTTTGGTTGAAAACTTTGAAGCAGATTATGTTTTTGTGGCAGCAGGGGCTGTAAATTCAACGAAGATCGCAATTAAGAGTTTTAAGCTTGAGGATGAAGATGTTAAATTTCAAAAAACGGGTGGGTTTGTGAGACCATATTTTTCTATTAAAAAGCTAGGGTTTGACTGGCCCCAGCAAAACACACAAGCTAATATTTTTATGGAAATTAGGGACGACAAACTTTCAAAGTTTTGGATTCATTCTCAAATATCCTCCCCAAATGACATAGTCATTCTAGGGCTAGGACACTTGAATTCACACAAGTTACTACGTTTTCTGAAACCGTTTAGGGAATTCTTTCTGAGTCACTTAGTGATTGTTATGACCAACTTACATTCTTCGGAAGGCCCTTATTACAATCTCTCTACAGAGACCTCGGGTGACGGCATCAAGTTTTATGGAGAGCTTAAAATACCTGCTTCATACCGCCAATTCGAGAATAAGGTTGAGTGGAAATTAAGGAAAAGATTCGCACGGATTGGATTATTTGCAGTTCCTTTGACGAGAAAAGGGGTGAGTAACGGTCCTGGATACCATGTTGGAGGATCCATGCCTATGGGCGGCAAGGGAAGATTAGCAACCGATCATCTTGGTCGTTTCGGTACTAGCTCTAGAATTTCCTTCGTGGACACTAGCGTTCTTCCAGAAATTCCAGCCACAACTATTGGTTACTTGGCCATGGCAAATGCGCACAGGATAACAACCCAGGTGCTTAAAGCTTGATTTGACGGATTATGCTTGCAGGATTTCCTGCAATTATGTTTCCGCTCCCAAAATTTTTTACAACCACAGAACCAGCGCCGACAACACTGCCCTCGCCAACCATAACTCCATATCTTATGATTGTATTCCCGCCAATATAAACATTCTTTCCGATGGTTATATCACCCGCAACATCCAAAGCAGATGGGTTTTCAGGCTCTTGGCCGGCGCCATAAAAAATTACATTCGGAGCAATTATAGTTCCTGATTGTATTTCTATCTTTGCCTTTGGGTTTTGAAATGACGGGTAGAACTCGCACCCGCGATTAATTACTACGTCATCTCCCAAATATATCTTCCAAGGATAACGAAAATAGCAGTTTTCATCAATAAAAACTCTCTTTCCATAGTTTGCAAAAACCATCTTATAAAATGGCTTTCTGGCAAATTTGGGCAGCAAATTTACCCAGAACCAAACTAACCGCTCAAAATAAGTAAATGCACCGAAAACCATTCTTTTCCCGAAAAACTTAAAACTCATTAGATTTTTAACCTGCTCTCTACCTTCTCGCTCAAGATTCAAACATGCTGATTCGCTCCTTTTAAGGAAAGAGCGAAATCGCTTCCATGATTACTTCCAACCCCTTAATTCTGCAATAGCGAATGGGTCACAAACCCTTTCACCAGTTCGTTCTTGCATTATTTTTACGTAAGTGCCAGCTTCGTGTAAGTCATCAAAGGTTCCTGAATCAAACCAAGCAGTTCCTCTGGGCAACATTTCCAACTCTAATTCACCATTCTCAAGGTATGAATTAAGCAAATCTAAGATCTCAAGTTCACCTCTTGCACTATAGTCGAGTTCTTTGCATCGCGCCGAAGCTGTTCCATCAAAAAAATATAAGCCTGGTACAGCAATTTTGGACTCTGACATAGCGGGCTTTTCTTCAAGCTTAGTAACTTTGCCGTCTTTTGATACAGTCGCAATGCCGTATGGACTTGGATCGCTTACATGATAGCCAAACACCTGTGCGCCATTTACATTATTAAAGCTCTCCAGCCGTCTGCCGAGTCCTGATCCATGAAAAACATTATCTCCTAAAATTAATGCTGATTTATCGCCACTGATAAAATCCTCACCCAGTATCAAACTTTCTGCGATTCCAGACGGAAATTCCTGAGCTTTATATGAAATGCTAATTCCTAATTCATCTCCACTCCCAAGTAAATCTTGAAATCGCTCCATGTGGCTGGGGGTGGCTATGATTAAAATCTCTCTAATATTTGCAAGCATCAGCGTAGATAGTGGGTAATAAATTAGCGGTTTGTCATAAACAGGTAATAACTGCTTGCTTGACACCTTCGTGAGAGGACTAAGTCGTGTTCCAAATCCTCCTGCGAGAACAATTCCTTTCATGGGGAACACTCCATAAAAACCTTTATTGAACTTTCCATACCTAAAGCCTACTGTGAAGTCATTGAAAACTACACTAGGCTTTTAGTATGCGATTCTTTATCACTGGTGGTGCTGGATTTATAGGTTCAAATTATGTAGCCCACCTCTTTCAGAACGTTGAAGGAGTTACTGGAGTAACCATCTACGACAAATTCACGTACGCGTCTAATCCGAAGAATTATCAGGTATTCACAAATGATTCGAGATTGAGGGTCATCCAGGGTGATATTTGCAATTCTGTTTTGCTGGAAGATTCCATGGCCAATAGCGATATTGTGGTTCATTTTGCTGCTGAATCCCACGTTGATCGATCAATTAATGACGCGTCAGTATTCATCAATAGCAATATTCTCGGCACCTACAACGTTCTTGAGGCGAGTCGCAAATTAAGAATCAAAACAGTAATTCATGTCTCTACGGACGAGGTTTACGGATCCCTAAGTGAAGGCTCTGCAGACGAGACATTTCCACCTCAGCCTAATTCCCCATATGCCGCTAGCAAGGCAGCTGCAGACTTGCTAGTACGGAGTTATTTTATGACACACGGTTTGGACGTTCGTACAACACGTTGTTGTAACAACTATGGAAAATTCCAATATCCTGAAAAAGTTATTCCTGTCTTTATCAAGAAGCTTCTATCTGGAGAAAAGCTTCCTATCTATGGGGATGGGGAAAATATTCGAGAGTGGATCCACGTCAGCGATCATGCGCGCGGAATTCAAACCGTCTTGGATAAAGGAAAACCGGGAGAAATTTACAATATTGGATCTGGATCATACTTATCAAATAATGAACTTGCGAGATTGATAGTCGATACAATGGGGTTCGAAAAAAATATGATGTCGTTTGTTACCGACAGAAAAGGTCACGACTATAGGTATTCAATTGACTCAACAAAGATAAATGCTCTTGGCTATTCCAGTAAAATAAACCTAAAGCAGGGGTTAATTGAAACGATCGATTGGTATATTGATAATCTAGACTGGTGGAGTTAAAGGATTTAATCTAATTTTCATCTAAATCAAGTTCCGTGTAGGAAATATCTTCGAAAGATGAAATTTATTGCTATTCAATATTTTTTTGACAAAGAAAACACTTAGCCACTTACCAGATCTCGTAAGCAAATTATTGCTATTTCATCACCAAAATGGGACATAATTTTACTTTTTATTTGCTTTTCAAAAGTTAAAGACATAATAAAGATCGTTTTTGGAGGCCTCTCTATAATATCCTGAAAGGATTCAATTGGGATATTCGTGCCATCAAAATAATTGCCATGCCAATGCTTTGTGTCATCAAAAAATCTATAGTCAGAATTTCTCAAGTTTGCATGTACTGCGGTCAAATATGGCAAGGCTCGCAGAGGTACGTAAAAGCCTATTTCTCTGCCTGCACTTTCAAGAGCAGATCTGAATCTCTCTATAGCATCACTGAAGTTCGGGAGTTCGTACGCTTGACTACTACTGATCGTGTCTGGCTTTGATTGTTGTAAATCAGTCTTGCGCGCTGCACAGTAAAGTGAACCTCCATAGTCTGCGGCCCTGATTTCGAGTATCTCAAATCCAGCACGCTGCATCAATCGAGATAAGGAATCTGGTGTGAAATACTGGAGATGTTGATGCATGGCCATGGAGATGTCACCAAATTCGATATTTTCTTGGGCGTTTGGAACAGAAATGATAATTAATCCGTCAGGCTTTAAAACTTTTCTTTGCTCATCAATAAAATTCTTGGGCTCAAAAGCATGTTCTAATACGTCAGAATGAAAAATCAAGCTGAATTCTTCAGAGAACAGTTCAGAACTAAAAAATTTAGGAACAAGGCTGAATCCATATTTACTAGCAGCGCGAATAGCTGTCGGTGAAGGATCGGCTGCGGATACCTTGAACCCTAATTCTTTTAGCTCATGAAGAAGAATGGCTCCACCACAACCAATTTCCAGAATCTCGGAATTCGGCGCGAGAACGTGACAGTACTTAAACAAAAAATTACGAAAATCCGCAATGAACGGCTGTGCGATATCGTAGTCTTCTTGAATATAGCCGATGTTATAGTCGAGTTCATAAACTTTAGTTAAATTTTGCAATAGTTTAGGTGTCCGAACCAAACTAATTAATCCTTGATCATTAAACAAGGAAAATTCTAACTCTTGAGGAACCTCCGGATGCGCAACTGTGGAGTTCGCTAATCTCCAGTAAAATGGAAGATTGTTACTCAAGTGAAATAGCTCCACTATAACCACTCCCTCTCGCGTAAAGATTCATAGCCGTTTTTTAGAACTTCGTGAAGAAAAAATACATTTTTTGAACTCAAAGATCCAGTCAAAACTAGATTCTCAATTCTTTTTCTAGCCAGAGCGCTACGAGCTTCGTTTATAGAATCTATCGCTTCAACACTAGGAGTTGGAAAGAGAATTGGTAAATTAGAAACTTCCGCATATAAAATCTGGCCACTATTCTCAATGACCTTCATAGCAATTAAGTCTCTAATGGTTTTAGTTTTTATTTGATCCTCTGTTAAATTATCTTTCGCCCAGTACTCAACGCATATTGGGTATCGCCCATAATTAGTTGCATCCGGACAGTATGCCGTAAAATTTGTAACGCGGAAAATTTCTGAGTAATCATCAAAATTATAGAAATAATAAAGCTCACCCATATTTGGGTAACAGTCCAACGTAAGGTTGACGTACCTTTTCTGTTCAACTTTTAGCTTAGATTCAACTTTTTCGTTTAGGGTTTTCAATAAACTAAAAATATCCGCTGACCAAATTACTCCCTTTTCAATCTCGATTATTGGTTCTTCATCAGAATCACATATTACATATTTAATTGTGTTTTCTTCTATCACCAACTCCTTTATTCTTGTTTTGAAAAGAAATGAAACATCATTTTCCAATAGAATCTTCGTGAGCTTATTTATCACTTTTCCAAATCCAAAGTTTTTCGGATATATCCCGCGACTACTTGATTCACGCTCTTGGCGCATTCCTAATTGATCTGGATAAGCGATTCGACTTCGAAGGTAATCTGATTTCATAAGATCCTCGACAATCTGTTCGCTAAACAAAGCAACTCGATTAATTGCTGTAAGTCTAAATGCTAGGGGATCTAACTGATTTGAATTCAAGTTGTACAATTTCTGAAGAATAGGTTCAATAATTTCATTGGTTATTGTTTCACCGAAATGGTCATATAGAAGCTCAAGCGCATTTCTATATTCTTGAAGATTTTTATTCTCTAGGGGCTGAAAAAGTGATTGAATGAAGGCAAGTTTCTTTGCTCCAGCCGAATCACGAAGATCAGGGTAGGGTGTATCAAGTTGTAGTTTCCCTTTATAGTAAATGCCCGCAATATCTTTTCTATTGCCCTCCAGATATAACCAATCCTCACTAGGTAAAATCTCAAGAAAAGCCTGATCCAGAGCTAATATCTCAGTCTCATAGTAGATATGCATACCCTGATCAAATATGTCTCCGAAGTTGTTTTCAGTCGACTTAAACAAGCCACCAACTTTGTCCGTGCTTTCAATTACAACGATCCTTCTTGACGGATCCTTTTTATTAAGTAAGTACGCAAATAGAAGTGAGGGCAATCCGCCTCCCACAATTACATAAGATGCTTTTTTCATAATGTATTGTCATCAATTTTCATATTTTTGAGGTGGTAAAGGGGTCGTTGCTGGGATTCACGAAGCAAAATAGCGATTATGAAAAGAACTAATCCAAACAAAAAAACAGTGCAAGAGAACGAAAACCAGATCATTCCTCCCAAAACTACCGCTACTCGATTCTCAAAAGTTATTGCTCCCACCAAATACAGGATGATTGATGTTGTCGGGAGAAGAATTAATGAAATGAAACTAAAGTACATTAGCCCGATCCCAGAGTTTTGTCTCGATGTCGTTAAAATTTGAAGAAAAAGCCGAAATCTCTTGTGAAAATTATGTCTAGATTTTATATTTCTGAAACTGACTCTATTTATTTCGACGTAAATTCTTCGGTAACCAAGGTCAAGCATTATTTCTGTTATTGAGCGAGATCGTTCCTTGTACAACTTATAGCTAGAAGCGACTTCCTGGCTAAAACAACGAAGAGTTAATTCTCTTCCTTTAACAACTTGATTTGAGATTCGAGACATTAGTTTCCAAAAAAACTTTGATGTTATTAACCTAGTTGACCCACTAGGCGAACTGCTACCTATTGCTATGTCATAATTGCCCTGAGTTATTGGATGAATAACTTTGTCGATTGATTCTTCAAAATTTTCCATATCGTCATCCAGAAGGATGACAAAACGTCCAGTAGCGTGATCAATTCCTGCAGAGAATGCGATTTGCTGACCTGAATTCCTGGTTAGTTCAAGAATATTTATTTGCGTATACTTGCGAGAAAGTTCTTCCAATACTTTTTGTGTATTGTCCGAACTTGAGTCGTTCACAAATATAATTTCAAACTTAGGTCCCTTCCTTTGAAATATATAAAGTAATTCGTGGGCAAAATCCTCAATATGTCCCTCAGAGTTATAGGTTGCAACAACAATGCTGAATTCCATTCTTCTCTTCACTCACTATCCTGATCTCGTAAATAAGTACCCGACGATGTCCGAATATTCAATAATAGGTCGATAATGGACACTTTTGGTGTGAATGGCTTTGCAATTTGTTCATATTCTGAATAATCAGGGTAGTTAAAAAACTCTAAAGCCACCCCGGCTTCTTCAAATCGATTAGAATTTAGGTAATTTCTCCCAGCTGGGCCTGACAGATAGTGGGTCGCTTTAATTTGTCTTAGAAGCGATAGAAGTCTACTCTCACCTTTTCCTTGCAAATCGTAGTTTATTGAAGTATCAAAATGTGTTTTAATGTTTAAATAATTGCGAGAAATGAGCTTAATTGTTTCCTGATTCAATTCTGACAAACCAGTCCACTGCCTGCTTAAATACAAGGAGTGCAGGAGATCGAGACCCCAACTATCTGTGGCTCGAATATCATACGCATTTGCAATTTTTCTGTAGTGCTGCTCTTGCCAATCAGAGTCTTGTAGTGTGACTTGATTTATTAATCTGCTAATCGATTGCCCCGCAGGAACTGTGATCCATTCGAGGCCTCTTTTGGTCAATATTTTATTCCGATTTCGCCAATCATTTTTTGTATATTGCACATCATCGTAGAAAACGCAAATATCCGCCCTATCAATTAAATCAAAATATCCGATCCAGGGTAAGTAGTTTGATTGAAGTACAACGACCTTTACCGTCATTGATTATTCCTGTACTGAAATACACCATATGATCTCTCGCAATACAAAAGCATCCCGATTTCATTGCATTCTATCAAATGTTCTGCTGAAACAAAAAAGATGTTGCTTTCTTCTAATTCGATTGTATTTATCAAAGTGGCACCAATCGAGAAAGCGGCTCCTTTGATAAATACAAGGTTACTTTCCGATTTAGACCAATCTGCTCCGTCAAAATAATTGCAGGGGACACGATTATTATCTGAGTAAGTTTTGCTTATTTCATCCTGATTGTCAGCCAGAAAATTAATTGACAATTTTCTACTCTCAATTAATAAATGGGAGAAGTGTGAACTTTTCTTCAGAACAAAAGTCAATACCTGCCGCTGATCATTGACGTTAACACTTTGTAGTGAGGAGATGGTTACACCGTGTATTTCATTGTTTTGGTGTAACCCCAATACCGCCACAGGTCGTGGAATGCGGGCAAAGTGTTCTCTAAACAAATTGAGTTCCAAAAGATTCCTTTGGGTAATTTATGGGGTAATGTAGCATTGCAATGGTAAGAGCAAATGGATATTTTTAGCCCAATCAATGGCGCAACACTTAACGATTTTTCAGTCTGGCTACAGAGAGCAGGAGATGTTTTTATTCGGGGCTTTACCTTGAAGCAGGTAGGCATCGACGGCATTATCAACACAGGCGCTGCCGCGACCCTGACCGGTGTGACCATCGGCATCTAAGGAAATCAATTTGGAGTTTTTGAAGATTTCGTGAAGCCCAACAGACCATTCGTATGGGGTTGCTGGGTCACGGGTGGTACCGATTAAGATCACTGACTCGGTTTTGATCGAAGTGATTTTATTCGTTGATCGCGTTAGCTTATCTTTGGTTGGCGGAGTTAAATACTTGCAAGAGATATTTGTATAAGCGAGATATGGACCGAAGACGGGTGCAGCATCTGTGAAAAGTTTTGCATCGGCTTTTGTCTTTTCAACGCTGCGGGTATCGGGCCAATCAAGGCAGTCGATGATTGCGCCAGACTCGAGTTCGTTGGACATGTATGAACCATCTGAAGAGCGGCCGGTGTATTGATCGGCAAGATCTAAGAAAGTATCGCCGTATCCCTGCTGGCCTTCGCGGAATGCGTTGCGAAGTTTTGGCCAGCCGTCGACGTCGTCATATAGAGCTGATGCGGTGCCGAGAACGATCAGAGATTCAGTTGCTGTGCGTTCGTCGTTTTCCACTTTAGTTTTACGTGGCAGTGGGTTTAGCGCTGCGGTTTCAAAGAGTGCAATGATTTTTAGGGTTGCTTCTTGTTTGTTTTTGGGAAGCGGGCAATCATCTTGTTTTGCGCAGTCGGCAAGGAATGCATCGAGTGCGTCATCGAAACCTTTTGCTTGTGAGATGTTTTGTTCAAGGATTGAAATGTTTGGGTCGAGCGCACCGTCAAGAATCATGCGGCCGACTTTGTCGGGGAAGAATTGTGCGTAAAGGGTGCCGAGGTAGGTGCCGTATGACTTACCGAAATAGTTGAGTTTCTTATCGCCAAGTGCTGCGCGCAGGATGTCCATGTCGCGGGCGGCTGCCGCGGTTGAGTAATGGGTTAGGTATTCGTTGGCGTTTTCACATTTTTCGATGAACTCTTTTGAATCAGCCAGTGCTTGCTCTAGTTCGGCTTCGGTGTCGGGCTTGGCATCGGATGCGTAATTGGCATCGGTTTCTTCATCGGTTAAACATTCAATAGGGGCGCTGCGGTTTACTCCGCGGGGATCGAAGCCGACGATGTCGTAACGATCGAGTACGTCGGGATCAAAGACGTATTCGGCGTTATAGGCGTAATCAACGCCAGAGCCGCCGGGGCCGCCTGGGTTAACGATTAGAGAACCGATGCGGTTCTTTGGATCTTGAGCTTTGTAGCGAAGAACAGCAATTTTAAATGTGCCAACTGTTAGGTCGGCGTAATCGATTGGAACGCGAAGATCGGTGCATTCAAAGTCTTCGTAGCAAGTTGACCAGTCGAGTTTCTGGTTTTCATAGGCTGCTAAATCAGAGAGCGGTTTTTCAATTGCCACATTTGAGGCACAACCTGATAGGACCAGTGCAATTGAGGTCGCAAAGATTGTGAGTAAAGATTTGTTTTTTGGCATCATGCCAGACGACACATCAGAGCTTCGATGGTCAAAAGTGGTGCTGCATTGTGGCTCAAGTTGGTCCGCGCTTCCATGATGGCATTGATCTTCTTCACCGTCGCATGGGCGGGGGTTTTATGC
>JACCDM010785080.1_pt1 | contig 15756 bp, 15 predicted proteins | sample 7445851 | NCBI WGS metagenome assembly JACCDM01 (sample SAMN15323438, study PRJNA562643) | freshwater metagenome | isolation source: river surface water | place: USA:Blue River Watershed | collected 2017-08-16
AAAAATATTCGGTTAAAATAAGTCAGTGTTTCAAATCCATTCTGGTAAGCAATCTCGGCTATTTGTTTATCTGAAGCTATTAAATCATTACAAACATTTGCAATTCTTACATCATTTACATAATCAGAAAATGTTTTACCAGTTACGCGTTTAAAAAATTTACAAAAAGCGCTTGGAGACAGATAAATCAGTGCTGCAACTTTGTGTATCGTTAAATTTTCCGTAGCATGTGTTTGTATATAGTTACAAACCAGATTGATACGTTTTTCATTTTCGGTACCTTTAAGAGGTTGATACAATGAGGATGCAAGAAATGTATTTTTAGATTTCGTTAGTTCATTTAGAATATGTAGAAGCGCAGTCACTTTTTCAATACCATCTTTTGTGGGTAGTTGTTTGATTGATTCCTTTAATGATGTTGATTTATTTTGAATAAATGACAATCCTTGTTTCGAATATGACAACAATTTTTTGATATGATGTAATTCATCTAAATCGGTGAATCGTTCAATAAAATCAACTGAAAATTGTATAACAACTGCTTCACATTGCTCTTTCATACTGCTGTCACTAACCCATGTATGTGGAAGACCAGGTCCAATGAGGATAAGGTCACCGCTTTCAAAATATTCGTGATGATCACCAATTAACCTTCTGCCTTTCCCATTTACTATATATGTTAATTCATATTCGGGATGATAATGCCAATAAAATTCAAGCTTATTTTGTTTTATTTCAAATGCCAAAAAGGAATGCGCTCCTCTTTTTTTGCCAATATCTTCGAGTAAAGGTTTCATTTAGCACTATTTAAACAATTTGTTATCCAAATATAAATAAAATAGTCAATATAGTGTTATTAATGGCAAATTGAATGCTATTATTCATGGGTGCTTCAAAATAATTTTATGGACAAAATAATTTTATGACAACAATACCATTATCTATTAAGGAGGGTTTGGCAAAACCATTTAAACTAACGGATGAGCAAATACAATTCTATCAAAAAAACCGTTTCATTAAACTTAAAAATGTTTTTGATGAAGAAACAATCTCGTTTTTTAATAATGCAATTTCCAATAGAGTTGCTTTGATGAATACTGAGAGTACACCATTGGATCAAAGAAGTACCTATGGAAAAGCTTTTTTACAGTTATTTAATTTGTGGAGAGAAGACGAGCTGGTTAAAACATTTATTTTTAGTGAACGACTTGCAAAAATTGCTTCAGATTTAATGCAAGTGGACGGTGTCCGTATATATCACGATCAAGCTTTGTTTAAAGAAGGAGGCGGTGGAATCACACCATGGCATGCCGACCAGTATTATTGGCCTTTGGAAACAGATAAAACTGTAACTGCATGGATTCCATTACAAGAAACGCCACTTGAATTAGGCCCTCTAGAATTTAGTGCAGGTAGCCATCAAATTGTTGAAGGGCGTGATTTAGAGATTGGGGATGAAAGTGAGATAGTTATTCAGCAAAAATTAAAAGTGACAAATTTCGATCATATTATAGAAGCGTTTGATTTAGGTGAAGTTAGTTTTCATAGTGGGTGGGTATTTCATAGAGCAGGTGCAAATACTACCAATCAAATGAGAAAAGTAATGACTATAATATATATGGATAAGGATATGGTGCTAAAAAATCCTGAAAATAAAAATCAAATTAATGATTGGAACACTTGGTGTCCGGGTGCAACTATAGGGGAAGTAATTAATACCCCAATCAATCCTATACTATACCAAAAATAAGACTTTGCAAATAAAATACTGTTGTACACATTGGGGATCAGAAAAGGATAAGCCAGAGGTTTTTGTTGACAAAGTTTTGTCAGCGGAATACGAGGGGATTGAAATTAATTTCCCTTCTATTAACGACTCCTCTGCAAATTTATTTTTAAAATTGATTGCTAATATAAGGAATACGCATTCAGACTTTACTTTTGTAGCACAGCATATTATACCTGTGGAAAATACATCTATTGATGAATACATTTTGAATGTTACAAAAAATTTATTAGAACTAAGCTCTATACAACCTAGTTTTATTAATGCACATACTGGTAAAGATTATTTTTCGTTTGACGACAATTGTAGGATTATTGAGGCAACATTAAATATTGCTTCTAAAACTGGCGTTCGAGTTTTACATGAAACACACCGAGGAAGGTTTTCATTTCATGCAGCTTCTTTAATTCCTTTTCTCAAAAAATTTCCTGAATTAGAATTGGTTGGTGACTTTTCTCATTTTTGTACTGTCTCAGAAAGCATGTTACAAGATCAGGAAGAAATTATTCAGCAAATAATCCCACATGTAGGGCATATACATGCAAGGATTGGACATGAACAAGGGCCACAGGTGAACGATCCTTTTGCCCCGGAATGGGAGAATCATATACTTATTTATGAAAAATGGTGGCAATCCATCATTGATTTCAAAAAAGAAAAAAATGTGCAATCTATTTCTATCACTCCAGAATTTGGTCCTGCACCATATATGCCATCTATGCCATTCACAAAAACGCCATTAAGTAATCAATGGGATATAAATTATCAAATGATGCTTAGATTAAAAGAAATGCTTAAAAACTAATAATAGGACATGCTTGCCATTCAAAAAAAGTTAACAAATTCTTTTTATGCTTTATTAAGTTTACCGGCAACTGCAGTAGGTTTTTGTTTTTCTACTCAAGTAGCCTGTTTAAGTTGGATATTGAGCACCAAATATAATTTACACATTGAAGATGTTGCTTTAGTATGGTTAGCAGGTCCATTATCTGGTATTGTTGCACAACCAATTGTAGGACTCATGAGCGATAAAACATGGTTTCTGGGAGGACGAAGAAAGCCATTTATTATCATAGGAGGTATAGCAGCTTCATTTATGTTATTGGCTCTTCCACAAATTGGTTTTATAAGTTCCTCAACCGGATGGAGCGTTTTAATTGTAGCCATTATTATTTCTTCCATTTTGGATATTAGCATCAATGTTTGCTTTAATCCTGCAAGAAGCATCATAGCAGATGTTACACCATTAGGTATTCAAAGAACAAAAGGGTTTTCATGGATGCAAGTTGTGAGCGGTACATTTGGGATTGGTGCATATTTAGTCTCTTTGATTTTTGGTAACGTTTTTTTAATTTATACGGCAGTATTTTTAGTATTAATTTTTTCGATTGTCCCTGTTTTATTTATTGAAGAACCAAGCACCTTTGAAAAGGAAAATAGTTTTGATGAAAGCAATACTGCATCACTAAAAGATTATTTATCACTTTTGTTTCCATTAATTGGATTTATTGCCTTTAGCCTTTTTGTGATTATTAATAAAACGCTATTAAGTAGCAGATTAGATAATGTTCAAACAAAATTCATGTTTATATGCCTGGCAATTACATTTGTTTTAGGCACTATTACAATTTTAGAAGGGAAACGAGAAAACGGGCATAATAATGAATTTCAAAAAATTATGTTAGCGAACGCTTTTTCATGGTTGGGCATACAAAGTATGTTTGTGATGAGCTATTTTTTTATTAAAGAAAAGATGCTGCCTATTATGAATCCGAATACAGCTTTAGCTAATTCATTTTCAAAATATTTAACAGGTTCAGTGCAAAGCCTTGAAACTACTGCTGGGAACGTATTATCACTTGGTTTTTTGTTATTAAATCTTGTAGGCGCTTTATTACCAATTTTAGTTCTTGAGCCTTTATCAAAAAAAATCGGCAAAGTTAAAGTATATAGGGGTGCTATAGCATTCATGACCTTAGGTTACTTTTTATTATATTTTCTTGGCAAAAGCGAAGTCATTTTTTATGTAGGAATGATCTTATGTGGAATAGGCTGGTCTGCTGTAATTTCTATTGTATTTGCAATTATGACTGAAAAGGTAAACGCAAATAAAATGGGTATGTATATGGGTATATTTAATTTAAGCATTGTATTGCCATCGATGATGACAACTGGCATTTCTAAATTAGTAAGCGATACAGGTAATTATTCAATCTTGTTTTTAGTGATTGCAATTTGTTTATTGATTTCTTTTGTATGCTGGCTATTTGTAGGAGAAACAAAATCTAAATTTTAGTATGAATGACATTATAAATAGAAAATGGTGGAAAGAAAAAGTGGTTTACCAGTTGTATCCTAGAAGCTTTAAAGATGCAAATGGAGATGGCATTGGAGACTTAAAAGGCATCACCGAAAAGTTAGATTATATAAAAAGCTTAGGCATTGATGTTGTTTGGTTGAATCCTGTGTATGAATCACCTAATGATGATATGGGGTACGATATATCAGATTATCGTTCAATTATGAAAGATTTTGGCACAATGGAAGATTTTGAGATACTACTTAAAGGGCTACATGATAGAGGTATTAAATTAATTATGGATTTAGTTGTAAATCATACTAGCGATGAACATATATGGTTTAAAGAAAGTAGAAAATCAAAAGATAATCCATACCGAAACTACTATCATTGGTGGGATGCAGAAAAAGGAAACCCGCCATATCGGTGGAGCATATTTGATAAAGAAAGCAACGCTTGGAAATATGACGCTGCAAGTGACAGCTATTATTTTCACATTTTTAGTGAAAAACAACCAGATTTAAACTGGGAAAATCCAAAAGTTAGATATGAAGTGTATGATATGATGAAATTTTGGCTGGATAAAGGGGTAGATGGCTTTAGACTAGATGTAATTGCATGTATTTCAAAAGACATTTCATTTCCTGAAATGCCAACAAATATGCCAGTGAGTGCATGGTTCCCATATTATGCACAGGGTCCGCATTTACATGATTATTTGCAAGAAATGAATAGAGAAGTTTTTTCAAAGTACGACTGTATGAATGTAGGGGAAATGAGCTTTATAACTACAGACAATGCATTAATGTTTGTAGATGAAGATAGAGAAGAGTTGCAAACATTTTATCATTTTGACCATACAGGTGTTGGTGTTAGCAAAGAAAATTTTATGTATTCTGATGATTCCAATTGGGACTTAGTAGCCTGGAAAAATATTTTTTATAATTGGGATAAAGTATTTGAACATAAAGGATGGGGTACAATTTACTTAGGAAATCATGATATGAGTAGAATGGTTAGTCGTTTTGGAAATGACAATGAACAATACCGATCTATTTCTGCAAAAATGTTACATACATTTATTTTGACTATGCGTGCAACACCCTATATTTATTATGGTGATGAAATTGGAATGACAAATACGAACCATACGAGTATAGAAAATTACCAAGATCTATTTACAATTAACTATTACAATGGACTAAAAGAAAAAGGTGAAGATTATGAGGGGTTTTTGAAGTCGCATTCAAAAATTAGTAGAGATAATGCAAGAACTCCTATGCAATGGGATAATAATAAACAAGGGGGATTTACTGAATCAAAACCATGGTTGGCAATCAATGAAAATTACAATTATATAAATGTTGCTGAACAAGAAAGTAATCCAAATTCTGTGTTACATTTTTTTAGGAAGATGGTTCACTTGCGTAAAAGTAATCTAGTACTAATATATGGAAAGTTTGAATTAGTTGATAATGATAATAAGCAACTTTTTGCATATACAAGAAGTCTAAATAAAGAGCAGTTATTAGTGGTGCTTAATTTTTCGGATACCAATGCAATTCTAAATACATCAATACCATATGATCATAAAAATATTTTAATCAGCAATTACGAAAATCCTAGTATTAATAATGCTTTTCAGCCATACGCCGCTGTTATTTATAAAATTTTAAATTAAACGTTTACTTTATGAAAAATTATTTCATCGCACTATTTTTACTTATACATTGTATAAGTTTTGCTCAAAATAATAAATCTAAAATCAAAGGAGAAGTTATTTATCACCTGTATCAACGAAGTTTTTATGACAGCAATGGAGATCGACAAGGTGATTTAAATGGCTTAAAAATGAAACTCCCATATTTACAGGATTTGGGCGTTACATCTATTCTACTATTGCCTTTATATGACGCAGATTGCTATCATAATTATTTTGCAAATGACTTTGAAAAAATAGATGCTGAATTTGGCACCATGCAAGATTATATTTCTTTGGTAAAAGAAATTCATAGGTTAGGAATGAAAATTTATATTGATATGGAAACACAGTATGTTTCTGAAAAACATTTATGGTGGAAAGATGCAGTTGGTAATCTAAATTCTCCTTACAGTGATTATATTTTGTTTGATGACGCGGCACATAAAATCCCTTCAACAATGGTTTTTGATTTACGTCAACTAAATAGTTTTGACGGGTCATTTATAAAAGTAACAACTGTTAATCTCCGTAACAAGGCAGTCTTAGAGTACAATAAAAAATTATTTGGTTTTTTTGTAGATCCTAACGCTGACGGAAAATTCGACGACGGTGTTGATGGATTTAGATTAGATCATGCCATGGATAATTTAGACGGGAAACCTCAACTCACCAATTTGTTCAGTGAATTTTGGAAACCATTACTAACTCATATAAAAAAAATGAATCCGTCTATCAATAACATAGCAGAGCAAGCAGAATGGAGGGATTATGGATATGCTTATTTAAATAATGCAGGAGTTGATAGGGTTTTTGGTTTTGGATTACAACAAGCAATATTATCATTTAATAAACAAGTATTAATCAACAAGGCTGATACTATTTTAGCTCAATGCCCAATTGATAAAGACCAAATTATTTTTATTGAGAATCATGATATGGATAGATTCGCTTCTATAGAAACAAATATTAACAAACAAAAATTAGCAGCTTCATTAATGTTGCTAATTGGAGGGATTCCTTCTATTTATTATGGACAAGAAATTGGCATGCAAGGAAAAATTGGCAATTGGGGTAATACAGATGGAAATGATATACCACGACGTGCGGCTTTTGAATGGTATAAAGACTTGGATGGATTAGGCATGGCCACATGGTACAAAAACACAGGCGGCTGGTGGGATAATAGTATTATGAAAGCAAATGATGGCATATCTGTTGAAGAACAAATAAAAAACAGCAGCTCCCTATTAAATCATTATAAATCGATGATTCAATTAAAGCAAAGTAATCCAGCTTTGGCTCAAGGGAGATATGCAAATCTACTAAACAATAATAGTCAAATATTTAGCTTTATTAGAACCTATGAAAATCAAAAAGTATTAGTAGCTGTAAACCTTTCTAATGAAAAACAGAAAGGAATATTTGAACAAAATTTTGAGAGTGCTAATTTATTATTTGGGCAATCAAAATTTAATATGGCAACATTAGAGCTTGCTCCATATGAGGTGGCAGTATTTAAGCTTAAAAACTTTTAATTAATTCAAAGTAAGTTACAAGGAATCTGTCTCCAATAACAGTACCTTGTAACTTTGCTTTTTTAATGGCATTGCAAAAACCTTCTTTATCATGCGCGTCTCCATGATCGTCTATGCCAGTTCCATCTACAAAATAATTCTTTCCTTTAAATTTAACAGCTAAAAGGCAACCCTTCCCTTCCATTTTAAACATACAAGTCCCACAGGTAGCGTCTACCTCATAAACAGGATTTTTAGGATTAATCACTAGTTTTCTATGGGTGCTGTCTTGTGCATTTGCGGTAGTAAAAAATAACAAGGTCATTAAAAAGAAAAATATTTTATTCATACGTGTTCATTGTAAAATAAAAACCTAAGTTACAATTTAATGTGTATAAAAATGACTAAATTTGTTTACTAAACATTCGTTTTAAAAGTATCCCACATGAGGAAAATAGCACTAATTGTATTCATATTTATTCACTTGAATTCATTTTCTCAAGAGCTATTTGTATTTACGGAGCCTGCAAGTAATATGCCAGCAAAGTCATTGGGATTTAGGGACATGAATGGATTTTTTCTTGAGAAGGATGGCAAGCTGAACTACCATAATATGCCAGAACTAATGTGGGGTATCAATAATAAATGGATGTTACACGCGCAGGGGTTCATAAGCAACCGCCAAGATGGTGGCTTTGAAACCGAGGGGGGAAGTTTATATGCTAAGTACCGTTTTTTTAGTAAAGATGCACTTAAAAAGCACTTTAGAATGGCTTTGTATGCAAGATATAGTTTTAATAAGGCGGATATACACCAACAGGAAATTGAAACAATGGGACATAATTCTGGGTATGAGGCTGGGTTTATTGCTACACAATTATTACACAAGGTAGCTATTAGTAGTTCGATTAGTTATGAAAGGGCACTAGATAATCAACCGAATTATAAATTTCCTAGCACAGAGAGTAATAGTGCGATGAATTATACTTTGTCTGCAGGGAAACTAATGTTACCTAAAGTATATACAAGCTATAAGCAGGTGAATATGAATTTGATGCTTGAATTCATTGGCCAAAGATTGAATGACAATCAAAAATCATTTTTAGACATTGCACCTTCGGTTCAATTTATATTTAACAGCCAGGCAAGGGTTGATATTGGCTACCGCGGACAATTATATTCAACTATGGAACGAACAGCACCAAATGGTATCGTATTAAAATTTGAGTATTTGCTTTTTAATGTATTTAGGTAGTTAGTCTCCCACCTCCACAATCATTTCAATTTCTACAGCCATATTCATAGGTAATGCGGCCATCCCAACTGCCGACCTAGCATGCTTGCCTTTTTCTCCAAAAACAGCTACCATTAAGTCCGAAAATCCATTCATTACTTTTGGTTGATCAGTAAAGTCTTCGGTACTATTGACCATGCCCAATACTTTCACTATTCTTTTTACTTTGTTCAAATCGCCAATAGCATTTTTTAAGTTAGCAATCAAATTGATTCCTGTAATTCTTGCTGCTTCTTTGCCTTGTTCAATCGTCATATCTTTTCCTAATTTCCCTTTGATGTATCCTTGGCCCTCCACAGAAGGGCCTGAGCCTGAAAAATAAATCAAGTTGCCTGTTCTAACATAAGTTACATAGTTCGCAATAGGAGCAGATTGTTTTGGAAGGGTGATACCAAGTGCTTTTAAATTTTCTTCTGGGCTTTGTGCTTGACTATAAATAATCAAGAAAAGAAAGGAGCATAGCATTAAAAACTTATAAATAGACAAATTCCATTTTTTTGAACAGCGTGGGTGATGTACTTCCATATTTATGTTAATTTTTAATTTTCCAATTAATGACTTTTGTTTTCAGTATATGCTAAAATTTTACGTGAGTTTTCTAATAATGGCTGTACAAAATTTTGATTATCATATGACTCAAGTAATATAGCAGTTGTAACAACAGACATATAATCAATCATATCAAACGATTCTTGATGATTGAGTTTTTTTACTGATATATATGGATTCTCAATATTTGTTTTTCCATTCAGAAATTCTGTAACTACTTTATAGTTGTCTTCTGGATGATCATATAGTGTAATAAAATGTTTTTGGTTGATAGGTTCATAAAAATCATACATGTGCTGTAAAAATCGCTGTCTTCTAAAAGCCAATTTTGCGAGCTGGATTTCATATTCCTTCAGTTCTTCTACAAATTTCCGATCTGAGAAGTAACGAAGAGAGCCAGTGCTAATCAACTGCTTATAGGTTTCTTGACGAGGTTCCCAAGTAATTTTTCCAGACAAAACTGAATTGTATTTCTGTAATGAAGGAATCTCATTTACCCATTTCCCCTTTTTGTAAATAACAACAAGACTGTCATAATAATTTCTCCTTAATTTATTTTGAAGATCAAGTTTAGATAATTGTAATGAATCAAAAATTATATCCTTTCTAATATCTAGAATAAATTGGTCTTCTCTCATTTTTTCGATGTAGTGTTCCCTGTAATTCTCTACAAAGAAACCTAGTGTTACTGCTGCGAATAACATTACAAACTCAATAATATATTCAGACCATTTCTTTTTATGTGATGGGTGGTGTGGGTGATGGACTTCCATGTTTAAAATTTTAATGTTCTTTTAAGCTCTTATTTAATAAATCAATTAATTCCTTATTTTTCTCTTCAAATATTTCCATTAGATATAAGTATAGCAATACTCTATCAATTGCTTTTTGATTATAATGAATAAAATCCTTACTTAATATTGAATTTTCAAATAGTCCATTTGATTTATAGAATTTTTTTAAAATCTCAATTTTCTTTTTATCCATTCTTCCAATTATGGGTGCAACTAATCCACCAGGTTTAGGTAATGTGTTAACCATATAATACTCTGCAACATCGTCAAGTATCATATTGTTATCATTTAATTTTGTTCCTAAAACTTCATAATAGTTTGAAATAGTTCGTTTTAATTCTGTTGAATTAATATTACTAAAACTACCACTAGCAATTGTGTTTTTGTAAGATGAATTATTAATGTAAAAAGAATTGCCAAATATTAAGCTGTCACTTATTAGTAATACTTTATCTAAATATTCATTTTTTGGTAAAGAATGATTTTGATATTCTAAATATAAATCATTGAGTTTTTCTAAATAAATTGACGCATTTTCATATTCCTTAATTCTAGCTTGAATGAATATCGAATCCTCTTTTAAATCAAGTACTACAGATTTTAAGTTCTGATCTGTTTTATGCTCAATAATTTGATGCTCTCTTACATTCTCGGCAAAGAATCCAAGTGTTACTGCTGCAAATAACATTACAAATTCAATAATGTATTCAGACCATTTCTTTTTATGAGTTGGATGGTGTGGGTGATGTACTTCCATATTTTAATATTATAGTTGAAAATAAGCTAATGTTTGCAATTCATTCCCCATGACTTACAGCGAACCCCTTTTTTACTCCAAAAACATTAATTCCGCTGTTTCTGGTGAATTTAAGAAGAACGTTGTGGTGCAAATTGTATGTACATAAAAAAAGCAGCTACGAAGTATGTTACGTAACTGCTTGATTTCCAAGTGGGCCCACCAGGGCATGATCCTGGGACCCCCTGATTATGAGTCAGGTGCTCTAACCAACTGAGCTATAGGCCCGCATCTTTCGATGACAGGCTGCAAAAATAGTAAAATTGACCTTGTTAATGAACTTAATACCCTAATATTTTAACCTTTTTTAAAGTGTTCTACCCTTTTTTTCGATTATTTTTGCCAAATGAAGAAAGTAATTTTATCCCTCCTTACTATTTTGTTATTCAGCGGATTAGCAAAAGCACAAACAGCTACTAAAGAAAAGAAAATGGCCGACTTGTCTAGCCGTCCAGCAGACCATTTAATGATTCAATTTGGAGCCGACAGCTGGTCTGGAGCTCCTGATAGTGTTAAAACATCAGGTATTGGTAAACATTTCAATATTTATTTTATGATGGACAAGCCTTTCAAGACTAATAATAAATTTAGTCTTGCCTACGGTATAGGGTTTGGTACAAACAATCAATACATCGACAAGGGTACATATGTAGATCTTGCTCAAGTTGCCAATTCCATCCGATTTAAAAAAGTAGATTCTTTAGGCTATAGGTTTGATAAACAAAAAGTAGCAACGGTATATTTACAAGTACCTGCTGAAATAAGATACTATTCTAATCCTGCCAATCCTGCAAAGTCTTGGAAATTTGCTGCAGGACTTAAAGTGGGTTTATTGTTTAAGGGCTTTACTAAAGCTAAAGACTACCAAACATTCAATGGGAATTCGTTATTTGGAAAAACATATATTCAAAAAGTTAGCAATAAAAGGTTCTTCACAAGTAATGATATTACTTTGAATGCAAGAGCAGGATATGGGTTGCTTTCATTGAATGTTGGTTATTCTGTAACCCCTGTTCTTCGTGATGGTTACGGGCCTTCATTCAATAGATTATCTGTTGGTTTAAGTATTAGCGGATTATAATCTCTTTAATATATTTAGAACCCTCCTTTAGATTAAGGGAGGGTTTTTTTATTCTACATAGGTATTCAGTTATCTTTGTATAAATACAGTTTCATTTTGATAGAGAAAAAGCAAATCATTAAGGAGGAAGAGAAGGCGGTTTTAGTTGGCGTGATTCAGCAAGAACATACCGAAGAACAAGTGAATGAATATTTAGCGGAGCTGGCTTTTTTAGCTGAAACTGCTGGTGCGATTGCGATTAAAGTTTTTAAACAAAGGCTACCGCATCCGGACAGTAAAACATTTGTTGGGAAGGGTAAGCTAGAAGAGATAAAACAATATGTAGCTGCAAAGGATATTGATGTGGTGATTTTTGATGACGAGTTAACAGGATCACAAATACAGAATATCGAGAAGGAAGCTAAGTGCAGGGTGATTGACCGAAGCGATTTGATCTTAGATATTTTTGCACGTCGTGCAAGAACTGCTCAAGCAAAAGTACAAGTGGAGTTAGCGCAATACCAATACATTTTACCAAGACTAAAAGGGATGTGGTCGCATTTGGAGAGACAAGGTGCGGGAATTGGATCACGTGGTCCCGGTGAAACAGAAATTGAAACTGATAGACGTATTGTGAAAGACAAGATTACTTTACTGCGCAAGCGTTTACAAGAAATAGATAAGCAAGCATTCACACAACGTAAGGATCGTGGTGAGTTCATACGTGTGGCACTAGTGGGTTATACCAATGTGGGCAAGAGTACGATCATGAACTTAATTAGTAAGAGCGAAGTGTTTGCTGAAAATAAATTGTTCGCAACTTTAGATACCACTACCCGTAAAGTAGTTTTTGAAAACACGCCATTCCTTTTAAGTGACACGGTGGGATTCATTCGTAAACTACCGCATCATTTAGTAGAGAGTTTTAAAAGTACTTTGGATGAAGTGCGCGAGGCAGATGTGTTATTGCACGTGGTAGACATCTCGCATGATAAATACGAAGATCAAATTGCTGTTGTGAATAAAACCTTACAAGAACTAAAAGCTTTTGATAAACCGGTAGTAACCATTTTTAATAAGATGGATTTGTATCGTACAAAACATTTTGATGAATGGATTGATGACGAAGTAAAACAAGATCTTGAAAGAGATCTCAAGGAAAGATGGATCAATGTAACCAATCACAATTGTGTTTTTGTATCTGCTATTGAGAAACAAAATATTGATGAACTAAGAACAGTTATCTTACACAAAGTAAGAGACATGTATCAAATTAAATATCCTTACAAGACGGTATTCTTTTAGTTATGTCAGGAAATAGTATCAATTGGGTTTTAGTGACTGATGCGCCAGCGAGTTTAGACTGGCCCGATAATCATTTATTAGATTTGGAAGTGGATGGCAAAAAAATCACCCTGGCTAAGTTCAAGGATGGCTATTTTGCCTTTGCTCAAAAATGTCCCCATGCTAGCGGGAGGATGGCACAGGGCTATATCAACCCTTTAGGTCAAGTGGTTTGTCCTTTACACAGGTACGCGTTTGACATGAAAAATGGACGAAACACCACTGGGGAGGGCTATTTCCTAAAAACCTACCCAGTAGAACTGCGCCCCGAGGGAATTTTTATTGGTTTTAAGCCTAATTCTTTCTTTTAAACTTTTGTACTTACCTAAATTTCATTATTTTTGCAACCCGTTAATGGGAAAACTCCTCCTTAACTCAGTTGGTTAGAGCATCTGACTGTTAATCAGAGGGTCTCAGGTTCAAGTCCTGAAGGGGGAGCCAAACTGCACAAGGCGACAGAAATGTCGCCTTTTTTGTTGTCTATCAGTAGGTTAGGGCAGTTGCATCTTTTTTATTCGGTTTTCACAAAATTTAAACAATTTCTTTTTTAGTAGTTGCAACTACATAAATTCCCTTTTTATATGGAATTAACTAATACTATTATATTTTATATTGGTTACTTAAGGTTAGTTACAACTTTTGTAACATATTCCATGCTTATCTGTACATGAAATAATATTTCAAAATCTATTTGTATATGTCATTAACTAAAAAATACTATTTTTATATCCTATTAATTAAATGAATATGAAAGTTAATGTGCTTCTAATTTTGATAATGATGTTCTGCATGTTCTTTTCATGCCAAAAGGATTCATCAACGCCCACACCTACACCAACACCAACACCCACTGCTCCAGTAGCGGGTTTTACTTTTTCTGGTGCAGTTGTTGCTCCTTCCACTGTTACTTTTACAAATTCGTCAACAAATGCTTCCAGTTATATTTGGGATTTTGGTGACAATGGAACTTCTAATGAAGTGAGTCCAACCCATATATTTTCTAAAGGCGGAGTGTACAGTGTAAAATTAACTGCAACTGGAAGTGGTGGTACCAATAGTATTACTAAACTGGTAAATATTAGAAATCCAATAAACTTTAAAATCATAGCTGTTAAAATAACTGCCATTCCATTAACTAAAACAAATGGTGCAAGTTGGGATGTTTCGCCAAGTAGTGGGCCAGATGTCACCTTTACAATTGAAAAAGTTCCATATAATGTTCAATATGACCATCCCTTTTATATTCAAGATGTAGCATCTAGTAGTTTACCTCTAAATTTCATATTACAGAATTCTTCTAATGAACCTAAGCCAATACTTTTACCCATAGATAACAATTTATTTGCTCTCAATATATATGATTATGACCCCCCTTCTTCAATAGAAAAAATCGCAAGCATAACTTTTGTTCCAAAAGATTATATTACTGGTACTGGCTCTAATGCATATCCGACTACTTTGAAGTTATCATACGGTGGAGTAACTGCAGAGCTTACAGTGGAATATGAATAATAACTTAAAAAGTTCAGAACTCAATTATTAAAATAGATATTTAAGAATTTTTTAACTAAGGAGTCCAGCAACCAAATTGCACACTCTTATCAATTCTAAATAGTTGACTTAAGGGAATGTTAACATTAACGCTCTGATTTTTAATAATCCTTTTACAATTGTATTCGAAAGGTTTAATTTTTAGGAGCCACATTGGGCAAGCCATCAGAAATGATGGCTTTTTTATTTAAATACCTCTCTATCTTTGTAAAAATGAAAACGTTTAAAAGTCATCAAGCAATCGGACAGCTAGAGAAAAGAAAAGGGGGTTACTTCTTTTTGAAAATTGACGCAGATATCATCAATCAATTTCAATTTAAGCGTCATACGCGTTTTCTTTGTACACTTGAAGATAGTTTGACTTTCCAGTGTGGACTTAATCACCTCGGAGATGGAAATTTTTTCATTATTTTATCTGGCAGAAATTTAGCCCATGTTCAAAAAAAATTGGGAGATAAAATCCATTTTGAGCTAAATGAAGACCCTAATTCACTAGGTGTTGAAATGCCTGAAGTTCTTGAGGCTGTTATTGAACAGGATGAGCATTTAAAAACAATTTTTGAAAGCTTGACACCCGGAAAAAAACGTAATATTATTCATCAAATTAATAGAATTAAAGATATCGATAAGCAAATTCGAAAAGGCATTAAACTGATACAAGAAAGTATACAACCACGACCTAGAAAAACATTGTAGTATTGCTGAATTTTATCCCTTTAATTTCTTAACCGTCACATACTCACTCAACGCATTATAGCTGCATCTTTCGTCTGTTAGTGGAGCCAAACTGCACAAGGCGACAGAAATGTTGCCTTTTTTGTTGTCTAACAGTGAGTTAGGATAGCTGCATCTTTTCTTATATTTACTTTATGAAAACACTTCTTTTTGTTCTAACCTTTTTACTCTGTGGAAATTTATATGCTCAAAATACGTTGAGTCCCAAAGAATTTAAGCCTATTGAAGTGTATCATTCTGAAGATTTGATTATTATTCAAATCTCTGAGAATGCATTTTTGCATACCTCATTTCTCCAAACAAATGATTTTGGGAAAGTTCCCTGTAACGGG
>JACCDM010159381.1_pt1 | contig 15749 bp, 13 predicted proteins | sample 7445851 | NCBI WGS metagenome assembly JACCDM01 (sample SAMN15323438, study PRJNA562643) | freshwater metagenome | isolation source: river surface water | place: USA:Blue River Watershed | collected 2017-08-16
ACCGCTGAAAGCATCTAAGCGGGAAACTCGTTTCAAGATGAGATCTGCCGGGGCCTTGAGCCCCCTAAAGAATCGTTCAAGACCAGGACGTTGATAGGTCAGGTGTGGAAGCGCAGTAATGCGTTAAGCTAACTGATACTAATTGCTCGTGCGGCTTGACCCTATAACTTTGATTCAGCAATGATCAAGGTTGTTATGCCAAGTGACGCATTCAAAATACAGCTGATTTGCTCTATAAATTCCTTGTCTTGACTTTGTCAGGATGAGAACAAGTTATGCCTGATGACCATAGCGACGTGGTACCACTCCTTCCCATCCCGAACAGGACAGTGAAACGCGTCAGCGCCGATGATAGTGCGGATCCCCGTGTGAAAGTAGGACATTGTCAGGCTATTACAGCCTCAGAAAGCCCGACTCGATTGAGTCGGGCTTTTTGTTTTTGCGTGATCAATATTAACTATCAAAAATAAAGCCATCAGACAGATAAAGTGCTTTTCGTTCTACGAGATCATTGATTATTTTTTCAACCCACATATCGAAACTGCCATCAAAATAATTGTTGTGCAACAGTACCAGCAAGGATGAGTCTCTGGCCCAATTCAAAAGTGATGGATAAAGGGATTTTTTAAGCTCCATCATTTTGAATTTGATCATCACTTTTGCCGCATAAGTTGCGTGAAGCGACGGATTTTTCATGAATTGATCAAGCCGGCGCCTAGAGGTTTGAAGAGCTTTCCGCACATCATTGAAAATAGCTCCATGTCCTGGAATGACTAATAACGGATTCAAAGATTCGATCAAATCGTAGGTTAACGACACATTGTCGAAACCAGTTCCACCAATAAATTCAGGAAATACAACTGAAAAACCGTTTTCCCAGAGTGCGTCAGCAGAAATTAAAATGCGATGATCAGGCTGAAAGTAAATCAATGAATCATTGTCATGGCCGGGTGACGCATATATTTGCCAATCAAGACCACAAATGCTTAGTTGCTTACCAGCTCTAACACTGAATGTCGGAGAAAATCGATCGCAAGACTGACCGGTTAAAGCATAAGTCAATGAAGATTCTTGCCAATCGAGCACCGTTTGAAATTGCGAATCTGGAATCCAGCATTCCATTTGTGGGAAATGTGATTGAAGAAGCGCATTACCACCACAATGATCACTGTGAAGATGCGTATTTATCAAAACATCAAGAGGTTGACTCCCTAATTCATGTCTAACCAAATGCAGGAGTTGATCAGAATGAGTCACATAACCTGAATCGAATAAATATGAAGAGTTTGAGTCGGAAATAAGCAAGCTATTGGACGAAAGCCAATCGCGCTGTAAAAAAATAAACCCTGTAGGCAGCATGTGAGCTCTCGAAAAGACAATAAACTGTCACCATTGAATGAAAATAGAATCGGATTGTGAACGATTTAAGTATTTCAATGTCGAGAAACATTCAGAAAGAGAATTTCTTGCGAAAAATATTTCATAAATGGATTTCCCCGGTCAACAGCAGGGAACAGTTGAGTGAAATTGTTCAATTAGCCGGTAAAAAAGGCTTGATCGGGCATGAAAGTCAAATCATGGTTGAAGGCGTTATGAAGATCAGCCAAATGCATGTGGCTGAAATCATGATCGCAGCGCCAAAAATGGATTTGATCAATATTGATATGCCCGTTGAAGAGATGATGCAAAAAATCATAGACATTGGGCATTCGCGCTATCCCGTTTATGAAAACGAAAAAGAAAACATCATCGGCATATTAATGAGCAAAGACTTGCTGAAATGGCAACGTGCTCCTGAAATCAATTTGAAAGTATTTCTCAGAACGGCTATTTTTGTGCCTGAGACAAAAAATCTAGTTGATTTACTAAGAGATTTCAAGAAAAACAGAAACCACATGGCCATGGTGGTGGACGAATTTGGAAGAATTTCCGGGCTCGTTACATTTGAAGATGTGTTGGAAGAAATTGTGGGTGAAATAGAAGACGAATTTGACACCCAGGAAGACGTAGGCGAAATTTACAGCCTGGTCGATAAGTCATATCGAATTGCAGGACACACCAGCGTAGAAAAATTCAATCAGTATTTTGAAACAACGCTGCAAGCAAATGACGATGAGGAATTTGAAACCATAGGCGGTTTGATCGCTCATCTAATGGGGCATGTGCCAACCAAAGGCGAGCATTTCGATACCAAGGGCTGGCGGTTCGAGGTGATGCACTCAAAAAGTGGCGTGGTGAAATGGTACAGAGTCAAAAAAATTGGGAATTGAAACAGCAGTCAAACAATTAATGACTAAAAGCGGTGTCAAGATAATCATTGGTGCTGCTTTGATGGCAAGTGCAGCGAATGGGTTGTGGTCACCGTACGCTAATGGATTGATGCAATTAGCAGGCATTTATTTACTCTACGAAGTCCTGTCAGAAAACAAATATAAAAACAAAATATTTTTAAGTTGGGTATTCACCACCAGTTGGTTAGCCGGTTCAGTTTGGTGGTTGTACATCGCACTGCATGAGTTTGGTGGATTACCCATAGTCATCACATTGATTGCGCTTCTGTTGCTTTGCGGTGGATTGGCTCTTTACTACATGGGGGCGATAGCAGTATGGACTTATGCTCACAAAGAATTGCCAAAAATTTACCGCCCCTTGGTTTTTGCGGCTTGCTGGACATTTGCAGAGCTGGCACGAGCCCAATGGTGGACTGGGTTTCCATGGGCAGCCGTTGGATATTTGCACGTAGACACCTCACTTTCGTTGGTTGCGCCCTATGTCGGTGTTTATGGCGTGGGTTTTTTGGCGGTCGCCCTCAGTGCAATTGCTTATGAATATTTCAAGGAAAGAAAGTGGTGGGTGTTGGTAATTTTGGGTGTTTGCCTGACTGTACCCATTTCATTCAACAAACAGAATCAAGCTGAAACCACAGCGACCACTGTCAAACTGTTGCAAGCCAATATTCGACAAGATGAAAAATTCAATGTGGCCAGACAAGAAGCACTGGAATGGTATTTGTCTGAAATCAAAAACAACAATGCTGATATTGTTGTTTTGCCAGAAACAGCAATACCGTATATCAAAGAAGATTTGCCTGATGACTTTTGGATGCAGTTGAAACAAATCACTCAAAACAAAGCGGTGATTGTGGGAATACCAACGAGAGACAAAGACAAGGGGTATGGAAATTCCGCCATCGGTCTAGGGTTTGAACATGAACTGCAATATGACAAATACCATTTGGTGCCATTCGGTGAATTCACACCAACAGCTTTCAAATGGTTTACGCAGATGATGTCATTGGATTATGGGGATTTCAACAGAGGGTCTATCAATCAGCCCGCATTCAAATGGGGTGATCAACGTATGGCAGTCACCATTTGTTACGAAGATTTATTTGGTGAAGACCTTGCAGTCAGATTCAAAGACGTTGCAAATGCACCAACCCTGTTCGTCAACATCAGCAATATAGGTTGGTTTGGAAATACACCAGTCGTTGATCAGCACATCGATATTGCAAGAATGAGAAGCAAAGAATTCAACAGGCCAACAATCAGATCAACCAATACAGGTGGAACCGCCATTATTTCTTCAGAAGGAGAAGTGGTTGCTAAGCTGCAGCCCTATGTCAGAGGACATTTGATGGGCAACTTGCCGGCGTCGAGCAAGGAAATCACGGTGTTTACTTATTGGGCCGGACATTGGGGACTGATGCCTTTGTGGATCATCACAGCGGGAATCATGCTGATGACATTGCTTTTCAAACGCTTCAGACATCGGGGTGAATCGGTAAAATGAATTTATGCTGACATTTCAACAAATCATTCTGCAATTACAAAACTACTGGGATGCACAAGGCTGTGCGTTGCTCCAACCCTATGACATGGAAGTCGGTGCGGGCACTTCGCACACAGCCACATTTTTAAGAGCGATTGGACCTGAGCCTTGGAAGGCGGCTTATGTACAACCCTCAAGACGTCCTAAAGACGGTCGATACGGAGAAAATCCGAACAGACTGCAACACTATTACCAATTTCAGGTTGTACTCAAACCCGCGCCGTCTGATATTTTGGATTTGTATTTAGGATCACTCAAGGCGCTGGGTTTTGATCTGAACAAAAACGACATCCGTTTTGTAGAAGACGATTGGGAAAATCCAACTTTAGGCGCATGGGGATTGGGTTGGGAAGTTTGGCTCAATGGCATGGAAGTCACGCAATTCACATACTTTCAGCAAGTCGGCGGCATCAACTGCAAACCCATCACGGGCGAAATCACTTACGGATTAGAACGCCTGGCCATGTATTTGCAAGGCGTTGACAATGTCTATGACCTTCAATGGACCAAAGAGCTGTCGTATGGCGATGTGTATTTACAAAACGAAAAAGAGCAATCGGCTTATAACTTTGAGCACAGCGACGCTGAATTTTTATTCACCGCATTTGGCGCACATGAAAAGCAAGCGCAGTATCTGATGACGCAAGCATTAGCTTTACCTGCTTATGAGCAGGTGCTCAAGGCTGCACATTCATTCAATTTGTTGGATGCCAGAGGTGCCATCAGCGTGACTGAAAGAGCCGCCTACATTGGAAGAATTCGCAACCTCGCCAGAAGTGTGGCACAAAGTTATTTGGAGAGCCGCGAAAGATTGGGCTTTCCAATGGCGCCGCCGGCCTGGGTTCAAGATGTCAGTCAGGAAAAGGCGACATCATGAGCGCACAAAATTTATTGGTTGAATTATTGGTCGAAGAACTCCCGCCAAAATCATTAGAAGCATTAGGCTTGGCATTTGCCAATGAATTGGCTATTCGATTAAGGGATCAGGGCTTGTTGTCGTATGACCTATTTGAAATTGGAAACAATGTAAAACCATTTGCTTCTCCGCGCAGACTTGGTGTTTGGATAAAAGATGTGAGTGCGCAAGCGGAAGACAAACTGGTTGAAAACAAACTCATGCCGGCGAGTGTGGGTTTAGATGCGTCAGGCAACCCGACACCGGCATTGGTTAAAAAATTACAAGCCATGGGTGTTGATACTTCCCAGCTGACAGCCGTAGTTGCAGGACTGAAGAGAACCAAAGAAGACCACTTGGTGTACGCGCACACCGCCAAAGGAGTGAGTTTGCAAGAAGGTTTGCAAAAAGCCCTAGAGCAGTCACTCGCAAAATTACCTATTCCCAAAGTCATGCAATACCAGTTGCATGAAAACTGTGAATTACCCGGATGGTCAACGGTGAGTTTTGTACGTCCTGCCCATGGATTGATCGCCTTGCATGGCAGCGAGACAGTTGATATCAGTGTTTTGGGTTTGAAAGCCACAAACCACACCATGGGTCACCGTTTTGAAGCCAAAACATCGACGGTCGCTATTCAAAACGCAGACACCTACGAACAAAATTTACACACTGACGGCGCTGTGATTGCAGATTTTCAAAAGAGAAAAACTGCCATCACACAGCAATTGCAAGCAGCCACTCAAAAGTTGGGAAAAGCTTATCAGTACGAGCTTGATGACAACCTGTTGAATGAAGTGACAGCATTGGTTGAAAGACCAAATGTTGTCAGCTGTCAATTTGACGAGCAGTTTTTGAAAGTACCGCAGGAATGTTTGATTTTGACGATGAAGACAAATCAAAAGTATTTTCCTGTCATGACACAAGATGGAAAATTAACGCAGCATTTCTTGGTGGTGAGTAATATTTCTTCCCCCGATATGTCTGCTGTCATCGGTGGTAATGAACGTGTGGTCAGACCGCGGCTCGCAGACGCAAAATTCTTTTATGAACAAGATTGCAAGAAAACTTTAGAGTCGCGGGTTGCAGGATTGGAACGGGTTGTCTATCACAATAAATTGGGTAATCAATTCGAAAGAATGCAAAGAGTTGTGAGTGTGGCTAATCAATTGGCCGGGCTGATTGGTGATGAACAACTGTCAACTGATGCATCGGTGTCGGCACGTTTAGCCAAAGCAGATTTGTTGACAGACATGGTCGGGGAATTTCCAGAATTACAAGGCACCATGGGTGCTTATTACGCCAGAAATGACGGCTTGAACACGCAGATTTCACAAGCCATTGAAGACCATTACAAACCTCGGTATGCCGGTGATGAATTACCACGACACATGACAGGCGTAGTGGTTGCCATTGCCGACAAGATGGAGACCTTGGTGGGCATGTTTGGCATTGGCAACTTGCCCAGTGGCGATAAAGATCCTTTTGCATTGCGCAGACATGCCTTGGGTGTGATTCGCATGTTGATCGATAAAAAAATAGAGTTAGGCATCGGTCAATTGACAGCGTTATGCGTCAACAGTTTTGACCCTAAAACCATAACCGCTTGGGATCAAAGCAAGTTAGAGCAATTCTTTTTAGAACGTGCAGCCAATTTGCTGGAGTCTGAGGGAAAGTCACCTAGTCATGTGTCAGCAGTTCTTGAAAAATTGAAATTGAATGCTTGGAATGACATCAGAGAGCGCATAGAAGCTGTGGAGAAGTTTTCCACCATGCCCGCCAGCGAAGCCTTGGCTGCGGCAAACAAGCGTATATCCAATATCTTGAAAAAGAGCGCTGTCTCTGTATCAGCTGAAATCAACACCGTGCTACTTCAAGAGCCTGCTGAAAAAGAGTTGTATGCGCAATTGTTAAAAATAGCGGGTCAAGCCGATCAGTATTTCCATGCAGGTGATTACGCGGCCAATCTGTCATGTTTGGCAGGCTTGCGGGAAACAGTAGACGCTTTTTTCAACGATGTCATGGTCAATGCAGATGATGTGGACATCAAAAATAACCGTTTGGCGTTGTTAACAAAGCTGCATATTCAAATGAACCAAGTGGCTGATATTTCTAAGCTCGCAGCTTAGACCCGATATGAACACCAAATTAATTATTTTGGACCGTGATGGCACCATCAACCGCGACAGTGATGAATACATCAAGTCACCGGACGAATGGTTGCCGTTGCCCGGCGCCATAGATGCGATAGCGAGAATCTACCAAGCAGGCTGGCATGTTGTGATTGCCAGCAACCAGTCTGGCTTGGGTCGTGGCTTGTTCGATTTGGCCACTTTAAATTTGATGCACGAGAAAATGAACAAGATGCTGGCGACAGCAGGTGGGCGAGTTGATGCTATTTTCTTTTGCCCGCATGTGCCGCAAGACAATTGCAACTGTAGAAAACCGCTATCCGGATTGTTCGAACAAATTGGTGAGCGATTCGCTGTCGAACTCAACCAAGTCCACGCGGTTGGAGATTCGTTGCGGGATGCCCAGGCAGCAGCAGCAGCAGGGTGCATGACACATTTGGTTTGCACAGGAAAAAGTGAGGCATGGACGCATGACTATCCCCCTGAAAATTTCCCTGAGAAAACCCTGGTGCATGCAAACCTGGCGGGTTTCGCAGACTGGTTACTGAGCCGCCCTTCGGCTTTAGATAAAACACAGCGAAATAAATCCAAGTAATGGCTGCCCTCAAATCCTTGCTTCATATGCTTTGGATGCTGGTGACGGTGATACCAGTGGCAGTGGTTTTGTTAACAGCGGCATTGCTCAGGTTCAATGGCCATGTGCTCTACAAGATAGCTGTTTTTTGGTTGATGTTAGCGGTCAAAGGTGCGCGCCACATCATAGGTATTGACTATGTGGTTCAGGGCAGAGAAAACTTGCCCGCACTTGACCAGCCTTGTATTTTGCTGGTGAAACACCAGTCTACGTATGAGACATTTTTAATGCCGGTCATCATGCCCAAAGATCTGGCCTATGTATTTAAACGTGAATTGCTGTACGTGCCATTTTTTGGTTGGTCTATCGGTCAACTGGACATGATTCACATTGACCGCAAGTTGAAATCGCAGGCTTTTCAAAAAGTGGTTCAACAAGGCAAAGCGTTATTGAGCAAAGGCATATGGGTCATCATGTTTCCTGAAGGCACGCGCATTGAACGTGGGCAAGCAGGCAATTACAAATCGGGTGGCGCGCGCCTGGCCATTGAAACCGGCGTGCCGGTCATTCCGATTGCCGTGAACTCGGCCGTATGCTGGCCGCGAAAAGCATTCATCAAAAGACCGGGAACTGTGACTGTTTCTATCGGACCTGCGATATCAAGCGATGGCAGGCAGGCGGATGAATTGATGGCTGAGGTAGAGCATTGGATTGAAGCAGAGATGCGCGCGCTTGATCCCGCAGCCTACGCTTTGTCTGAGCAAACACCATGAAAGCCTTTGTGCAATTGGCGCTCAATTGGTTTGATCAGCCAATTCCCTCTGCTCCAAATACAGTAGATACCTCTCACACAAAAGCGACCCCTGTGGCATTTGAAAAAGATGTGCTGCATTTTCACCATGCGCGTGCCAACCGGCAGATACGTTTGAAAAACGGCAGCATTGATTACAAGCTCAGTCGTGGCAGACGCAAAACCATTGGTATGTCAGTCGGGCCGGATGGCCTGGATGTCAGAGCGCCAAGATGGGCCAGCATCGGCTCTGTAGAGACAGTGCTGCTGGAAAAAGCAGACTGGATTTTGCGCAAATTGCAGGAAATGCAAGAGCGGCACAAACACATGCAGTCGACCGTGATCCAGTGGCGTGACGGTGCCCTCATACCTTTCATGGGTGAGCCCATCAAACTCAAACTCGATGCCAGCCATTTGTTCAAAGATGCAGGCGGCAGACTTGAACAAACCACCAACGAGTTAGAGCAAAACCGTTTACTGAAAATTTCTGTTGCACAAAACGCGAGTGAGCCGCAAATACGGGACGCAGTGCAAGCCTGGTTGATGCAGCAGGCCAAACAATTATTTATTGAGCGGCTTGACCACTTCGCGCCGCTCTTAGGTGTGCAGTGGCGCAAGCTGTCGCTGAGTAATGCCAGCACCCGGTGGGGCAGCGCCACATCGGATGGCAGCATCCGCTTGAACTGGCGACTTGTGCATTTCAAGTTAGAAGTGATTGATTACGTGGTGGTGCATGAACTCAGCCATTTGCGCGTGATGGACCACAGCCCCATGTTTTGGGAAACCGTGCGACACGTGGTGCCGGATTACGCGCAAAGGCGTGCGCAACTCAAGGACGAATCTCTGCCTCAATGGGCTTGAAGCGAATCAAACCGTCTGCGGTTTGATATCGGTGTAATTCACCCTTGTACCAAAGACAGTGCAAATGCGCCAGTGATTCGCCCAGCGCAAACGTCGTTTGGTGCGAATCCAGTTGACGTTTAAATAGCAAAGCCATGGCTTCGATGGCATTCATATCTCCCTTGACAAAACCTTGGCGCAAATCGGTGAGTCTGTCTTCATGGTGTTGCAGCAATTGCTTGATGCGTTGATGCACGCCGGTGAAAGGTTTGCCGTGAGACGGGAGAGTCAAACAATCAGCGGCTAAATGGCTGTATTTTGTCAACGACTGCATGAATAAACCCAAGGGATCCGCCAAAGGTTCGGTATCAAACACGCTGATGTTGCTGGAAATTCGCGGCAACACCATGTCGCCGCTGATGAGAATATTCAATGCGGGGCAGTGCAAGCCTATGTGCTCCGGCGCATGTCCATAACCGCTGATGCATTGCCACTCGTGCTCACCGATTTTCAAAATTTGCTGGTCGGTCAAACGGATGAACTGTGAAGGTACTTTCGGCACCATGTGGCTGAATTGCAAAGTACGCTCAGTCAAAGCTTGCAGCACATCCGCGTCAAGCAAACCGTGTGATCGAAAAAAAACTTGCGATTGAATGCCATCGGCTGGTGTATCAATCAATGTTCTGGCGGTGTGGTAATCGGTGGCGCTGATGTACAAAGGAACCTGCCAGCGGGCGCACAACCAATGTGCCAAACCCAGATGGTCAGGGTGTAAATGTGTGGCAATCACGCGCAAAACCGGCAAACCCATGAGGGAAGTGGTGAACACCTGCTCCCATTGGGCTCTGGCGGTGGGGTTGTCAAGGCAGCAATCCACCACGCACCACCCATCCATCCCGTCAACCCGGTCCCGAATCAGCCATAAATTGATGTGATCTAAGGCGAAAGGCAGAGACATCCTCAGCCAGCGAATACCGGGGGCGACACTCAAATGGTGGCCAGGGTCCGGCAGTGCATCCCCGAGCGGGTAATGCAATTCTTTTTCATGCAGATTCATGGAGGGCTATTTTGCTTGATAATTGACGTTTACGTAAACGTTAACCACCACCGACTGTCTTCATGGCGACCCAATTCACCATACGCGATTTGGCCAAGGAATTTGACTTGACCACCCGTGCCATTCGTTTTTACGAGGATATGGGTTTGTTGCGGCCTGAGAGACTGGGGCCAGGTGGCAGAAACCGTGTGTACAGTGCCAGAGAGCGCGCCCGCTTGCGCTTGACTTTGCGTGCCAAGCGTCTGGGCTTGTCATTGATGGAAGCCAAAGACATCATTGACATGTATGACAGTCCCAGAGACACCGTGCCGCAGTTGCAAAAATTCATTCATGTGCTGGGCGAGCATCGCGAGCAGCTTGAAAATCAAATGCAAGAAATTCAAGCGAACCTGGATGAAGTCAAACAGCATGAAAAAGAAGCCAAACAATTGTTAGCTAAACACAGCAAGAAAGGCAAGGCCTGACGTATGCATACCAAGCTGGATACTTTATTCAATAACAACCGCGATTGGGCCGAGCGCATGAGTCGCGAGCGTCCCGGGTTTTTTGAAAAACTCGCCAGACAGCAGTCGCCGAAATATTTATGGATAGGTTGCTCGGACAGCAGGGTGCCTGCCAATGAAATCATCGGCCTGGATCCGGGCGAGGTGTTCGTACACCGTAACGTGGCCAACCTGGTGGTTCATTCCGATTTGAATGCTTTGTCGGTGATTCAATTTGCGGTCGAACATTTGCGCGTCGAGCACATCATGGTGGTAGGGCATTACGGTTGCGGCGGTGTGATTGCCGCAGCGCGCGGCATGCGTATTGGCTTGGCCGACAACTGGCTTAGGCATGTGCAGGATGTGCATTTGCGCCACCGACAGCGGCTGAACCATTTGCCGCAGGCTGAAATGGAAGCCGTGTTGTGCGAGATGAATGTCATTGAGCAAGTAGGTAACGTGGCCATGTCCAATGTGATTCAAGACGCGTGGTCACGCGATCAAAAAATCAGCGTACACGGCTGGGTGTATGGCCTCCAAGATGGCTTGGTCAAAGACTTACAGGTCACCATGAGCCACGCAGACGAAGTGGTTGAAGTGTTCCGAAACGGTTTCAAGCGCTACCCGCGCGCCATCCCATAAAAGAGCGCAGTCATGTTTCCTCAACGACTTGATTCCACCGTGGCATATGACATTGCGCAAGCGATGATGGATGGATTCAACCGCCACTACCAGTTGTTCAGGCAAGAGTCTGCCAAAGCCAAGCAGCGTTTTGAGAAACAAGATTGGCACGGTCAGCAACGCGCTCAGCGTGAACGCATCGAGTTTTACGATTTGCGGGTCAAAGAGTGTTCTGCCAGACTCGAGTCCGAGTTTGAGGCGGCGATTCAGCCGCCTGATATCTGGCAACAGGTCAAGCTGCATTACATAGGTTTGCTGGTTGACCATTTCCAGCCGGAGTTGGCTGAGACTTTTTTTAACTCGGTGACCACCAAAATTTTGGACCGCAGTTATTTCCAAAATGAATTTATTTTTGTACGACCTGCTGTCAGCACCGAATACATCGAAAGCGATGAGCCGGATGCACAGCCTACCTACCAAGCCTGGTACCCGAATGCGGACAACCTGGACGACACCATTATTCGTATCGTCAACCACTTTCAGCTGGCCTGTCCGTTTGCCGATTTGAACAGGGATGCTGCGGATGTTTTGCGCAATGTTCGCCAACGGCTGGACCATGCCAAGTTGCGAACCAATTTCCAGATTCAGGTATTGAACAATCTTTTTTACCGCAACAAAGCCGCTTACATCGTGGGTAAGGTCATCAACGGGTTTGTAGAAATTCCGTTTGCGCTGCCCATATTGCACAACGCGCGCGGTCAACTCGTGATTGATGCGGCCTTGTTTGGCGAAGACGATTTTTTGATGCTGTTCAGTTTTGCGCGCGCGTATTTTCTGGTGGATATGAACATACCGTCAGCCTATGTGCAGTTCTTGCGCAGTTTGATGCCGCGCAAACCGCGCGCAGAAATTTACAACGCGCTTGGTCTCGCCAAGCAGGGCAAGACGTTGTTCTACCGCGATTTGCTTTATCACCAGCGCCATAGCACTGACAAATTCCGCATCGCGCCGGGCATCAAAGGCATGGTCATGCTGGTGTTTGACCAACCCTCGTTTCCCTTTGTGTTCAAAGTCATCAAAGACTTTTACCCGCCGCCCAAAGACACATCGCGCGAACAAATCCAAGGCAAATATTTGTTGGTCAAGCAGCATGACCGGGTCGGGCGCATGGCTGACACGTTGGAATACAGCAATGTGGCGTTTCCGCGCGAACGGTTTGAAGACGAGTTGATCGAAGAAATTCAAAAATTCGCACCCAGCCAAATTGAAATCAACACCCGGCCTGACAACGGCAAGCAAGAAGTTGTGATCAAGCATGCTTATATTGAACGCCGCATGATCCCGCTGAATATTTATTTGCAAGAAGCATTTGACACAGGCTTGCAAGATCCGCGCGCCAAAGAACAAATGGAGCGGGCGGTTGTTGAATACGGCAATGCCATCAAGGATTTGGTGGCTGCCAATATTTTTCCGGGCGATATGCTGTGGAAAAACTTTGGCATCACACGTCATGGCAAAGTGGTTTTTTACGATTACGACGAAATTGAATACATCACTGATTGCAATTTCCGCCGTGTACCTACACCGCGCAACGAAGAAGATGAAATGTCAGGCGAGATTTGGTACCACGTCGGTCCGCGCGATGTGTTCCCGGAAACCTTTGGTCCGTTTCTGTTGGGTAACCCAGCAGTGCGCGAAGTGTTCATGAAGCACCATGCCGATTTGTTAGACGCCGAGTTTTGGCAAGGGCACAAAGAAAAAATCAACCAGGGTCACGTGCATGACGTGTTCCCTTATGAAGCAGACAAACGATTTGTGGTGCAGCGAGCCGCTTTGCACCCGTCCCACTGAATTTTTTTGAAGGAGTTAGTTATGTCAGATCCCGTTGTCATCGTCAGTGCTGCGCGTACCCCCATGGGCAGTTTTCAGGGCGACTTTTCGCCTTTGTCCGCCCATGATTTAGGCGGTGTTGCCATCGCCGCAGCTGTGGCGCGCGCAGGTATTTCACCTGATGCTGTGACCGAGGTGTTGTTCGGTAATTGTTTGATGGCCGGTCAAGGCCAAGCCCCGGCACGCCAAGCTGCTTTCAAAGGCGGCTTACCCAAAAGCGCAGGCGCAGTCACTTTGTCCAAGATGTGCGGCTCCGGTATGCGCGCCGCCATGTTTGCCCACGACATTTTGAGCACAGGCTCGCAAGACGTGATGATTGCCGGCGGCATGGAAAGCATGACGAATGCACCTTATTTGATATTGAAAGGCCGTGGCGGTTACCGCATGGGTCACGACAAAATTTATGACCACATGATGCTCGATGGTTTGGAAGACGCGTATGAAGCCGGACGCTCCATGGGCACGTTCGGTGAAGACTGCGCCGCCAAATACAAATTCACGCGTGAAGCCCAAGACCATTTCGCCATGACCAGTGTGCAGCGCGCCAAAGACGCCACTGCCAATGGCGCGTTCAGCAAAGAAATCGCCGCTGTCACTGTGAAAGACCGCAGCGGCGAGCGCGTAGTGACCGTGGATGAAGGTCCGGGCAAGGTCAAGCTCGACAAAGTCACGAGCTTGAAACCAGCGTTCAAAAAAGACGGCACCATCACCGCAGCATCAAGTTCATCCATCAACGACGGCGCTGCTGCCTTGGTGATGATGCGCGAGAGCACAGCGAAAAAATTGGGTTGCACACCTTTGGCACGTGTGGCCAGTCACGCCACGTTTGCGCAAGAGCCCGAGTGGTTCACCACCGCACCGGTGGGTGCTACGCAGCAAGCTTTGGCCAGAGCCGGTTGGAAGGTCAGCGATGTGCAATTGTGGGAAGTCAATGAAGCGTTTGCCGTGGTGCCCATGGCTTTGATGCACGAACTCAAAGTGCCGCATGAGATTGTCAACGTCAATGGCGGCGCTTGTGCTTTGGGTCACCCCATCGGCGCATCAGGCGCGCGCATCATCGTCACATTGCTGCATGCTTTGCAGGCCAGAGGTTTGAAAAAAGGCCTGGCGACTTTGTGCATAGGCGGCGGCGAAGGCACTGCCATGGCAATTGAACTGATCTAGGCCGACACAGCATGAGCGTACTCACCTCCCACTTGTCGACCCGTTCGGCTGCGTTCATCGCCAATGCACAGGCCATGCAGGCCGCCGTAGAAGACCTGCGAGTGCAAATGGCGCTGAGCGCGCAAGGCGGTGGTGAGACCGCGCGTGCCAAGCACGTGGCGCGTGGCAAATTGCCGCCGCGCGAACGCGTGGCTTTGTTGCTCGACCCGGGCACGCCGTTTCTGGAATTCAGTCCCTTGGCTGCGCACGGCATGTACAACGGCGATGCACCGGGCGCCGGTGTGATCGCCGGTATCGGGCGAGTCAGTGGTGTCGATTGTGTGATTGTGTGCAACGACGCAACGGTCAAAGGTGGCACTTACTACCCGATGACGGTGAAAAAACATTTGCGCGCGCAAGAGATCGCGCAACAAAACCATTTGCCATGCATTTACCTGGTGGATTCAGGTGGCGCGAATTTGCCGAACCAAGACGATGTGTTTCCAGACAAAGAACATTTCGGTCGTATTTTTTATAACCAAGCCAATATGAGCGCGCAAGGCATTGCGCAAATCGCAGTCGTCATGGGCAGTTGCACGGCAGGCGGCGCGTATGTGCCTGCGATGAGTGATGAAACCATCATCGTTAAAAATCAAGGCACCATCTTTTTAGGCGGTCCGCCTTTGGTCAAAGCGGCCATCGGAGAAATCGTCAGCGCCGAAGATTTAGGCGGCGGCGATGTGCACACGCGTTTGTCCGGCGTGGCGGATCATCTGGCAGACAACGACGCGCATGCGTTGGCGTTAGCGCGTCAAGCCGTGTCGCGTTTGAACCATCGCAAAACATTTGACACGGCAGTCATTCCTGCGCGTGCACCTTTGTACGACCCGCAAGAAATTTACGGCGTGATTCCTGTGGACACGCGCAAGCCTTACGACGTGCGCGACATCATTGCCCGCGTGGTTGACGGCTCTGAGTTTCACGAATTCAAAGCGCGTTTCGGCAGCACCTTGGTGTGTGGCTTTGCACATATCGAAGGCATGCCGGTCGGCATCGTGGCCAACAACGGCGTGTTGTTTTCCGAGTCAGCACAAAAGGGCGCGCATTTCATTGAACTGTGTTGCCAGCGAAAAATACCTCTCGTGTTTTTGCAAAACATCACCGGCTTCATGGTCGGTCGCAAATACGAAAACGAAGGCATTGCCAGACATGGTGCCAAGATGGTCACGGCTGTGGCTACTGCGCAAGTGCCTAAATTCACCATCATCATCGGCGGCAGTTACGGCGCAGGCAATTACGGCATGTGCGGCCGTGCGTTCAATCCGCGTTTTTTGTGGATGTGGCCGAACGCACGCATTTGCGTCATGGGCGGCGAGCAGGCGTCCAGCGTATTGGCTACCGTCAAGCGAGACGGTATTGAAGCGAAAGGCGGCAGTTGGAGTGCAGAAGAAGAAGCCAAATTCAAACAACCGCTGCTCGATCAATTCGCCCATC
>JACCDM010017284.1_pt1 | contig 15741 bp, 16 predicted proteins | sample 7445851 | NCBI WGS metagenome assembly JACCDM01 (sample SAMN15323438, study PRJNA562643) | freshwater metagenome | isolation source: river surface water | place: USA:Blue River Watershed | collected 2017-08-16
AGCCGCAACCGCTCTGCCTCGATCCGCATCCCCCACGTCGCCAGCGACAAGGGCCGCCGCATCGAAGCACGCTTCCCCGATCCCATGGCCAACCCCTACCTGTGCTTCTCGGCCTTGTTGATGGCTGGTTTGGACGGCATCGAGAACAAAATCCATCCCGGCGAAGCCGCCACCAAAGACCTCTACCACTTGCCTCCCGAAGAGGACGCATTGGTACCCACCGTGTGCCACAGCTTGGACCAAGCGTTGGAGCACTTGGACAAAGGCCGCGCCTTCTTGACCAAAGGTGGCGTGTTCACCGACAGCATGATCGACGCCTACATCGAGTTGAAGATGCAAGAAGTGACCCGTTTCCGTCAAGCGGTTCACCCTGTCGAATACGACATGTACTACTCGCTCTAAGCTGCAAGGCTTTGGCAACAGCACCCGGCCAACAGGCCTGGTGCAACCAGGACGGCACCAGTGCCGTCCTTTTTTTTGACCTGTGAGCACCTGGATGCCTGAAAACCGATTTGCTGCTTTGGACTTGTTGGCCACCCTGGTGTTGGTGGTGCGCGCCGACAACCAGGTGTTGTTTGCCAACGCCTCGTTTGAAGACGTGATGGGTTTGTCACGCCGCAGTCTGCAAGGGGCGGATGTACCAGGGTTGTTCGTGGACGAGCAGCGGGTGTTGCAGGCCATTGAAGGTGCCAGACGCCACGACTTCGCAGCCCTGCGTTTTGACGATCAACTCAAGCGCCAGGGAGCCGAGTCTTTTGCGGTGCATGTGGTGGTGGCTTCTGGCGACCGTTCGGACGAGGTGCTGATTGAACTGTTGCCGCAAGAAACCCAGAGCCGCCAAGACCGCGAAGAGCGTCAGTTGGAACATGCCCAGGCCAACAAGGAATTGATTCGCAACTTGGCGCACGAGATCAAAAACCCGCTGGGCGGTATCCGCGGTGCGGCCCAATTGCTGCAACTGGAGTTGGATTCGCGCGACTTGACCGAATACACCCAGGTGATCGTGCGAGAAGCCGATCGACTGCAAACCCTGGTCGATCGCCTGTTGGCGCCGCACCGTCGACCGCATGTGGTGGGCAATGTCAACATCCACGAAGTTTGCGAGCGGGTGCGCACCCTCATCTTGGCGGAGTTTCCCAAGGGTCTGCAGGTGCAACGCGACTATGACATCTCACTGCCCGAATTTCGTGGGGACATGGAGCAACTCATCCAAGCGGTGCTCAACATCGCCCACAACGCGGCGCTGGCCTTGGTGGATCGCATCGCCCAGGGCGACGCGCAGATTGTTTTGTGCACCCGAATCGCACGTCAGGTGACTTTTGTGAAACAACGCTACCGATTGGCACTGGAATTGCATGTCATCGACAACGGTCCTGGTATCGCCGAAGAGATCAAGGACCGCTTGTTTCACCCCTTGGTGTCGGGCCGCGACGGCGGTTCAGGTTTGGGTCTGAATTTGGCGCAAACGTTTGTGCAGCAACACCAAGGTTTGATTGAATGTGACAGTCAGCCAGGGCGCACGGATTTCAAAATTTTGATTCCTTTGCCTTGAACATGGATAACAGCGCAATGCGCACGACACGAGGTGGTGTACTGACATGAAACCGATTTGGATCGTTGACGATGACCAGTCCATCCGATTTGTGCTTGAAAAAGCCTTGATGCGTGAAGAGTTGCCTACCCGCAGCTTCACCCACCCGCGTGAAGTCTTGCAGGCCTTGAACAACCTCACCCCTGACGAAATGCCGCAAGTCTTGGTGAGCGACATCCGCATGCCTGGTGGCTCAGGTTTGGATTTGTTGTCCCAGGTGAAGGCGCGTTTGCCTGGTTTGCCGGTCATCATCATGACCGCTTACTCGGATTTGGACAGCGCGGTATCGGCTTTTCAAGGCGGTGCTTTCGAGTATTTGCCCAAACCGTTCGACCTCACCAAAGCCATTGAATTGATTCGCCGTGCCTTGGAAGAAAGTCAGCGCGAAGCAGTGGGCGCCGTGGATGTGGACAGCACACCCGAGATGTTGGGCCAAGCCCCTGCCATGCAAGATGTGTTTCGTGCCATTGGCCGATTGAGCCAAAGCAATGTCACGGTCATGATCACAGGTGAATCAGGCTCTGGCAAAGAGTTGGTGGCGCGTGCCCTGCACAAGCATTCCCAACGCGCCAGCGGTCCTTTTGTCGCCATCAACACCGCGGCCATTCCGAAAGACTTGCTGGAAAGCGAGTTGTTTGGTCATGAGCGTGGCGCGTTCACTGGCGCACAAACCATGCGTCGTGGGCGCTTTGAACAAGCCGACGGTGGCACCTTGTTCCTTGACGAAATTGGGGACATGAAATTCGATTTGCAAACCCGTTTGTTGAGGGTGCTCAGCGATGGCAGTTTTTACCGCGTGGGTGGGCACAGCGCCATCAAAACCAATGTACGCGTGATTGCTGCCACCCATCAAAACCTGGAGCAACGTGTGCAAGAGGGCACCTTCCGCGAGGACTTGTTCCATCGCTTGAATGTGATTCGATTGCGATTGCCACCCTTGCGCGAACGCAGGGAAGACATTCCGGTGCTGACGCGCCACTTTTTGCAGCAAAGCGCACAACAATTGGGCGTGGAAGCCAAGCGCATTTCAGATGCTGCTGTCGAACTGCTGCAAGACTTTTCTTTTCCTGGCAATGTGCGTCAGCTGGAGAACATCTGCCATTGGCTCACGGTCATGGCACCTGCGCAGGCGATTGAGCCCAAGGACTTGCCGCCTGAAGTTCGGTCCCCCAGCGCACCACTGGCAGTGCAAGTGCCCATGGCCAGTGTCTTGACCAGCAGCGACGCAACCCACGTGTTCAACACGGTTGCCGCGCCAGCCATGGCTTCACCTGTCAGCATGCCCAAGCCTGCCGTTCTCAACTTGCCCGGTGAAGACTGGCAAAGCGGATTGGAGATGCAAGCCATGGCCTTGCTGGTGGATGGCCGCACCGATGTATGGGATGAGTTGACCAAGCGTTTTGAGGCCACTTTGATCCAAACAGCCTTGGCGCATACACGCGGACGCCGCATCGACGCGGCGCACAAACTGGGGATTGGGCGCAACACCATCACCCGCAAAATCCAAGAACTCGGGTTGGAATAAACCCCGCTTCAGGGTTTGGGTATCGCCTCGATTGAAGGCGGTTTGCAATCCGTGTTGCCGTAATTTTGAAAGCACGATTGCTGGGCGCAGCGGCGCACATGGTCATTGCGCATGCGTTGGTTCAGATCGATGGTTTCCCACCGCGGAAAAACCATAGGCGGCAACATGCTGCACTCGTTGCGCACAAGGTCTTTGCCGTCTTTGTCTTTGTAGGGCACTTGCAGACATCTGTTGAACATGGGCATGGGCTGCATGTCCAACACCATGCGCTGTTCAAGGGCCACTGGAAAGATGTCCATGGCCGCCATGTGGCATTGGGATTCGGCCGCTTTCCATTGCTCTGTTGCACAGCCGACCAAGCCCATGCAAAAGAATGTGATCAACAGGCGTTGGAGGCTGGAGAAATTCACAAGCTGACGATGACAGGGGTGTGGTCGCTGGGACGTTCGTTTTTCCGCGGAGTCTTGTCAATCACACAAGCTGTGACTTGGGGCTTCAGGGCCTCTGACACCAAGATGTGGTCGATGCGCAAACCCCGGTTGCGCCTGAAGGCAAATTCTCGATAGTCCCACCAAGAATAGCTTTTGGGCGGTTGCTCAAACAGCCTGAAAGCATCCACCATCCCCAAATCGAGCAAGGCTTTGAAGTGGGCGCGTTCTTCGTCGGTGCAATGGATGGTGCCCGCCAAGGCCACCGGGTCCCAGACATCCAAATCATCCCAAGTGATGTTGTAGTCGCCCATCAAGACCAACTTGGGATGGCGAGTGAGCTCATCTTGGATGAAGGCATGCAGCGCTTGGAGCCAAGCCATTTTGTAAACAAATTTGTCGCTGTCGGGTGCCTGTCCATTGGGGAAATAAGCACCCACCACACGCACCCCGTTGACGGTGGCCGTGATGACACGCGCCATGTCATCCGCAAAGCCAGGGATGTTGTGCACCACATCGGTGATGGGGTGTTGGGCGATCAGCGCCACCCCGTTGTAGGTTTTTTGTCCAAAAAAAGCCACCTGGTAGCCCGCTGCCTCCATGTCGGCCTTGGGAAACTTGTCATCGGTGGTTTTGGTTTCTTGCAAGGCCAGGACATCAATGCCGCCGTGTTCTTTTTGTGCGCCGAGCCATTCCAGCACTTGCGGCAAACGAACGGTGAGGGAGTTGACGTTCCAGGTGGCGAGTTTCATGTGCAATCAAGCCATGTTCAAGCGGTGGTGATGCCAAGTTTGTTCAGCAGTGCTTGATCCCGTTGCCAATCGGGATTGCCGGTGGTGAGCAATTTGTCGCCATAAAAAATGGAATTGGCACCTGCCATGAAACACAGTGCTTGGATCGCTTCGCTCATTTGTTGGCGGCCTGCTGAAAGCCTGACGCGCGCTTGCGGCATGGTGATGCGGGCCACTGCAATGGTGCGCACGAACTCCAGCAGATCCAGCGATTCCGTGCCATGCAATGGCGTTCCTTCGACTTGCACCAAATTGTTGATCGGTACCGATTCTGGATAAGGCTGCAGATTGGCCAGCTGCTGTACCAGGCCAGCGCGTTGTGATCTGCTCTCGCCCATGCCAACAATCCCGCCGCTGCACACATGCATGCCAGCGGTGCGCACATGGGCCAAGGTGTCCAATCGTTCTTGGTAATCGCGTGTGGTGATGATGTCACCATATAACTCGGGGGAGGTGTCGAGGTTGTGGTTGTAGTAGTCCAGCCCGGCGTCTTTCAAGGCATGGGCTTGTGTTTCACTCAGCATGCCCAAGGTGCAACAGGCTTCCATGTCCAAGGACTTGACGGTGCGAATGAGTTCAGCCACTTTTTCAATGTCGCGGTCTTTGGGTTCGCGCCAGGCGGCGCCCATGCAAAACCGCGTGGCGCCATTGGCGCGAGCCTCCAGCGCAGCTTCTTTGACCGCATCCACATCCAACATCTTGGAAGCTTCAACACCGGTGTTGAAGTGCACTGACTGAGGGCAATAACCACAGTCTTCAGGACAACCGCCTGTTTTGATGGACAGCAAGGTTGACAGTTGCACCTCGTTCGGATTGAAGTGCTGGCGATGCACTTGCTGTGCTTGGAACAACAAATCGTTGAAGGGGAGGTTGAACAACGCTTCGATGGCTTCCAATGTCCAAGCCGCCTTGGCATCTGGTTGTGGTTTCAACGGTTTGACAAAGTGCAGGGGTTGGGCTGTTGTATCGAGTACGGGCATGAATTGGAGTGAAGGTAGAAAAACTTCATTGAATATAGCAACAAATAAACCGCCGGTCACAAAGCCTTTTGTTCAAGAAGATAATGAATTTTGTTGTGATTTCATGAACTCAAGAGGCTCGTTTCTGGACAATTTTTCGACTCATCTGATGCAACGCAGCTTGCGTCATGTTTGGCATCCTTGCACCCAGATGCAGCACCACGAATCCACCCCACTTGTGGCTGTTCACTGTGGCCAGGGTCCTTGGTTGTTTGACCATGATGGCCGCCGGTACATGGACGCCATCAGCTCTTGGTGGGTCAATTTGTTTGGCCACACCAATCCCCGCATCAACGCGGCACTGAAAAACCAACTGGACACTCTCGAGCACGCCATGCTCGCTGGCTTCACCCATGAGCCGGTTGTGCGTTTGTCCGAACAACTCGCCGCGCTGACCAACCATGCTTTGGGTCATTGTTTTTATGCTTCTGATGGCGCCTCTGCTGTCGAGATCGCTCTGAAAATGAGTTTTCACAGTTGGCGCAACCAAGGCCAGACGAAAAAACAAGAGTTTGTTTGCCTCAAAGGGGGTTACCACGGTGAAACCGTGGGTGCTTTGGGCGTGACCGATGTGCCGATTTTTCGTGATGCCTATGCACCGCTGCTTCAATCCGCGCATTGCGTCAGATCACCCGATACCCGTTTGGCTATCGATGGGGAGTCCGCCGATCAAGTGGCTTTAAAGGCCATTGCGGAACTCGAACAACTGCTGATAAACCGATCACACGTGATCAGTGCCGTCATCATCGAACCCTTGGTGCAGTGCGCCGGTGGCATGGCCATGCACAGCACCTTGTATGTGCAGGAAGTCAGACGCCTGTGTGACACCTTTCAGGTGCACATGATCGCGGATGAAATTGCAGTGGGGTGTGGTCGCACAGGACGTTTTTTTGCGTGCGAGCATGCCGGTATCTGGCCAGATTTTCTGTGCTTGTCCAAAGGCATCAGCGGTGGCTATCTGCCGCTTTCTTTGGTCATGACCCGCGATGACATTTACCAAAACTTTTACAGTGACAAGTTGGCGCGTGGATTTTTGCATTCGCATTCCTATACCGGTAACCCATTGGCATGCAGTGCAGCCTTGGCGACATTGGCCATTTTTGAAGAAGACGATGTGCTGGCTCAAAATGAAATTCGCGCGGCCCAACTCAGCCAAGCGCTGTCACCTTTGAAACAACACGCGCAGGTGAGGCATTTTCGTCAGCAAGGCATGATTTGGGCCTTTGATGTGCAGTTGGACGACCCCGTGTTGGCCAGTACTTTCTCACGGCGGTTTTTCGCCTCTGCACTTGAACATGAACTATTGCTTCGGCCCATTGGTCAAACGGTTTACCTGATGCCACCTTACATCTTGACCGAGGCCGATGCACAGTGGTTGGCTGAGCGCGTTCAAACTGTCTTAGCGGATGTGTTGGACGCGTGATGTTTCAAGATCTGGATCGATTGGCGCTGAAACTTCAACAGTTGAATCAACAAGGTTTGCAGCGGCAACGCCGCATCACAGAGGCGCGCTGTCAGCCGCATCTGCACGTCGATGGTCAGGCGCTGCTCGCATTCAACAGCAACGACTACCTGGGGTTGGCAGCGCACCCTGCGGTCGTGGAGGCATTGCGTGAGGGCGTTTCGTTGTATGGGGCAGGCAGTGGCGCTTCTCACTTGATCAGTGGTCACAGCCAGGCGCACGACAAACTCGAGACTTGTTTGGCTGGCATGCAGTCTGCACATGTTCCAGATGCCCGAGCTGTTTATTTTTCAACGGGTTACATGGCCAACTTGGGTGTGCTCTGCGCCTTGGCCGACATGTCCAAGGGGGACATCACCTTTTTTTCGGATGCGCTCAACCATGCGTCGTTGATAGACGGTATTCGCTTGTCACGCGCCCATTACGAGGTGTATCCGCACAGTGATGTCCAGCATTTGAATGAACTGTTGAGCCTGTCAACGGCCAAGACCAAAGTGGTGGTCACGGATGGTGTGTTCAGCATGGACGGTGATTTGGCCCCTGCCAAGCAATTGCTTGACCTCTGTCAACGGCACGGTGCGTGGTTGCTGGTTGATGATGCACACGGCTTTGGTGTATTGGGTCAAACCGGCGCTGGTTTGTTGCAGCATGACCATTTGCGATCAGAGCAGTTGATCTACATGGGCACCTTGGGGAAGGCGGCTGGTGTGTCTGGTGCATTCGTGGTTGCACACAGCTTGTTCATTGAATGGGTGGTTCAAAGATCTCGTTCCTACATCTACACCACAGCGGCACCAGCGGCCTTGGCGCACGCCTTGCTGGCCAGTTTGCAGATCATTGGCAGCGAAGAAGGTCGTTCGCGCCGAACGCATTTGGCTCGGTTGATTGAGGCGTTTTCTACACATCCGATACCCCTGCATTGGCAGCGAATGATTTCAACAACAGCTATTCAGCCCTTGGTGGTGGGTCGTAACGAAGATGTCTTGAAGGCTTCGGCAGATTTGCAGGCGCAAGGCATTTGGGTGAGTGCCATCCGAGCCCCCACCGTGCCTGAGAACACCGCGAGGTTGCGAATCACTTTGACAGCCGCGCACACCATGAAGGACCTCGCCTTGCTTCAGGAGGCCTTGTCCAGGGTTGCATCATCATGAATGACACCCAGTTTCAACAACCGTTTTCTTGTTTTGTCACTGGCACAGACACTGAGATAGGCAAGACTTTGGTGGCCAGTGCACTGGTGCACTTGCAAGCGCGGCAAGGATGGCAGGTGGCCGCCATGAAACCAGTCGCTGCCGGTGCTGTTTTTCATGGCAACCAATGGCACAACGAGGATGTTGATGCACTGGCCACAGAAGCCTCACGGACACTGCCAGTCTCACTCACATCACCTTATGTTTTTCAAACGCCCGCGGCGCCCCATTTGGCTGCAGTCATTGAAAAAACGGCCATTGATCCCGCGCACATCATGCGCTGCTTTGCCCAGGTGCGTGCCCAAGCCCAGTCAGTGGTGGTGGAAGGTGTGGGCGGATTCTGTGTGCCATTGACCGATGACTACGACACTGCTGACTTGGCCCGAGACATGCAATTGCCTGTGGTGTTGGTCGTTGGCATGCGTTTGGGTTGTATCAGTCAAGCCTTGTTAACGGCAGAGGCCATTCGCGCCAGAGGATTGCTGTTGCTGGGATGGGTGGCCAATCTGGTGGACCCTCACATGCTTTTCCTCGAAGAAAACACACAGGCGATTGCCCAAAGAATCAAGGCCCCTCTGTTGGGTCGAATTCCCAGATTGAGTCATCCAGACGCAGCGAGTGCTGCGCAATGCTTGACCGCTTTCAATCCACCTGAATGGGGTGGCGACGCAGCGTGACCAGGCTGTAGTCCAAGCCTTGCGCTGAAGTGTGACTGCTGCGACTCACTTCTTGCCATTCCTGGTTCAACAAAGGCGCGTGGGCATCGCCTTCAAAGTCGGCATCGATTTCTGTCACCACCACCTCAGCGGCCAACGGCAGACCTTGTGCATAGAGTTGCGCACCACCAATCAGCCAGACCACTTCCTCTGTTGGAAATGCATCCAAGGCGGCTTGCAAAGACGACACCACGGTGGCGCCAGCTGCTTGGTAGTCGGTTTGGCGAGTCACCACCAGGTTGCGACGGCCTGGCAGTGGTCTGAACTTCTCAGGGATGGATTCCCAAGTCACCCGACCCATCACCACAGGCTGGCCCATGGTGGTTTTTTTGAAATGCGCCAAGTCCTCGGGCAGGTGCCAGGGCAGGTCACCGTCTTTGCCAATGACGTTGTTGCGAGCGCGGGCGTAAATCAGATGCAGTGGCATGTCAGCGGATATTGAAAAGAAACAGATTTTCAGTCATGTGGCTGACTCGGCCTGCATGACGGGTTTGGCCTTGGATGGCAAGAGCACCGCCGCAATCGCTGTCACCACACAGAGCATGGCCACATGGTCTTGCCAATGCGGCCATTCGCCCACCATGAAGGTGGCAGACAAGGTGCCCGTGACAGGCACGGCCATGATGCTCATCGCACTGGTGGCTGGGGGTAAATCGCGCGCCATGCCAAACCAAATGATTTGCGCGAAACCGTAATTGATGAACACCGCGTAAAACAAGGTGCCCCAAACCGCGGGTGAGAAATGCCATGTCGGCCAGACCTCGGTGCCACTGGACCACAGCAAAATGAAAGGACTGCTCAGCAACATCATCCAGACCGTCAAGGTTTGCACAGGCATGGTGAATGGGACGCGGCGCATCCACAAAGTGCCAATCGCCCAACTGATGGCACCCAACTCCATCCACACAATGCCCATGGGTTGGCCTTGCAAGGCGGTCAATTCGTGCCACACCAGCAAGCCGATGCCCAATAGGGCTGCTGTCACCGCCAACACCACTCTGCGCGTCAAGGCCTCGCCCATGAAGAGCACGCCAATCACCACGGTCCAGACAGGAAACATGAACCCCAAAATCGATGCCCGCCCAGAAGGCAATGACACGATCCCCAAAATAGACAAGCTGTGCCACAGAAAAATATTGGGCAAGCCCAGCACCACGATGTCACGCCATTCGACAAAACTGGCGGGCCAAATGCGAACACCTTTGTGCTTGAAGTACACCAGCAACCACAAAGATGCCAAACCCATGGTGAGTGCACGCAAATAGAGTGGTGGCAATTCGCTCACTGCGATTTTCATCACGGGCCAGTTGATCCCCCACATGAGTGTGAGGCCCACCAGTGCCAACAGTTGGGAACGGTTGATGTGTGGGGTGGTCACACCGCGACCGGTGCTTTGATGCCAGGGTGGCACTGGTAGTCGCGCACCTCAAAGTCCTCGAATTGGTAGTCGAAGATGGAATCGGGTTTGCGTTTGATGTGCAACGTGGGGGCAGGGAAGGGCGATCTTGAGAGTTGCAGCTCTACCTGCTCGTGGTGGTTGCTGTAGATGTGACAGTCGCCACCCGTCCAAATGAATTCGCCCACTTCCAAGTCACATTGTTGAGCCACCATGTGGGTCAGCAGAGCGTAGCTGGCGATGTTGAAAGGCACACCTAAAAAGATGTCGGCACTGCGCTGGTAAAGCTGACAACTCAATTGACCTTTGCCACCTGGGGTGACGGGCGGCGCCACATAAAACTGGAAGAATGCGTGACAGGGCATGAGTGCCATCTTGGACAGGTCGGCCACGTTCCAGGCGCTGACGATGATGCGGCGTGAATCGGGGTTGGTCTTCAAGGTCTTGATGACCTCGGTGATTTGATCGATGTGACCGCCTTCGGGCGTGGGCCAGCTGCGCCACTGCACACCGTAGACAGGCCCCAAGTCACCGTCTTCGCGCGCCCATTCGTCCCAGATGGTGCAGCCACGCTCGGTCAACCAGTTGTTGTTGCTGGAACCCGTGAGGAACCACAGCAACTCAACGATGATGGATTTGAGATGCACCTTCTTGGTGGTGACCAGCGGAAACCCCTGGCGCAAATCGAAACGCATTTGATGGCCAAAGACGCTGCGGGTGCCCGTCCCGGTGCGGTCGGACTTCTCCACCCCATGCATGTAGACATGGCGCATGAAATCTTCGTAGGGGGTGGGAATGGAGAGAGTGGAGGTGAAAGAACTCATGAATAGAGTGTAAAACGGGCAAATGATGGTGTTCAATTCATCAATAATTTATATTGATTAATTGTTGTTGTAATTTGTATCTTTGTCATTAATAATTGGACTGGTAAGCATCTGTCCAATCGCCATCAAATCATGAAATATTTGCTCTTGTCTGCTGTATCGATTGCTGTTCTTCTGTGTGGATTGGTCGCTTGGGCCCTTGCATGGGGCGGCCCTGGAAATCCATCTCCAATGCAAAGCATCAAAGATCCCTTCAAATCGGTTGATTTCACCAATATGCCCCCTTTGAAAAGTTACCAAGGGGCAGATGGTGCGAAACTTTTTTACAGGGCGTACGCACCCCTAGGCGACAACATCAAAGGCAGCGCTGTGCTGGTCCATGGCTCATCAGGCAGCAGCGACAGCATGCACCCCATGGCCACTGCTTTGGCTGCAGCTGGTGTCCTTGTCTATGCGCTTGATATTCGAGGCCATGGCGACTCAGCCCCAAAGGGGCACATTGCTTTCATCGGCCAGTTGGAGTCCGACCTGCAGAGCTTTGTTCAAGCTGTGCAGCCTTCCAGCCCATCCACCTTGATCGGGTTCAGTTCGGGTGGCGGCTTTGTACTCAGGGTTGCTGCCAGTGAGTTGCAAACTGCTTTTGACAGCTATCTTTTGCTGGCTCCCTATCTGGGGCATACCGCGCCAAACTACAGACCTGATAGCGGCGGTTGGGTGTCGGTGGGTGTACCTCGCATCGTGGCTTTGAGCGCCTTGATCGCGGTCGGCATTCACTGCTGGAACGATTTACCCGTTGTGCGGTTTGCACTGACAGAAGATGCCAAAAAGTTCTTAACGCCTGAATATGACTTCAACTTGGCCATGAATTTTGCAGCCAACGCCGACTACCAAGCTGATCTTCTCAATGCCAAAGGCAAGGTGGCCATATTGGCAGGCGACGTTGATGAGGCGATTAAATCGCAAGCGCTTCATGACATCGCTCAAAGTGCCGGAAAAGACTGGCCTGTTCAATTGCTGCCGGGTATTGGACATATTCCATTGACCATTGATCCAGTGGCTTTGAAAGCCATCGTTGACGTGACAATGCATCTGCATTACCATTGATTCCAATGCTTTTTGAAAGTCAACGCCATGTCCTCCAACTTGGAAGTGGAATCCACGCTCACCGACCGTTACCAAACCACAGTGCCTGAAACCGTGCGCCGTGCCTTGCGTTTGGGCAAGCGCGACAAAATTCACTACAGCATTCGCCCTGGTGGAGAGGTGGTGCTGAGTCGGGCAGGAAACAATGATGAAGATGACCCTGCCTTGGCCTCTTTTTTGACTTTCCTGGCCAACGATGTCACTCAACACCCTCAGCGCCTACAAGTCATGGAACCAGGTTTGGTGCAGCACTTGCATGCTTTGGTGGGGCAGGTTGATGTGGATTTGGACATTGCGCTGTCACCTGAAGACGATTAAAGAGGCCAGCAGTGATTGTTCATGGCTGGAGCTTGTTTGCACATCCCTTGTTTTTGGCGCAAGTTCAAGCACTCGTGCAACAAGTTGAAAACCTCCAGCGCAAAGACCCCTTTGGTTATGTGAACAAAAACGCCAGCAAGCGATTGAGTGCCATCTCCAAATTAGCCTTTGACATCATTCCGCAAGATCCCACACGTCCTGAATATCGACAAGGCAACACGCTCGGTTCAGAACACAAACATTGGTTCAGAGCCAAATTCTTTCAGCAGTACAGGTTGTTTTTCCGTTATCACGCTGCCAGCCATGTGATCGTTTTTGCTTGGGTCAACGATGAACAGACCAAGCGTTCATACCAAAGCAAAGAGGACGCCTACCTTGTTTTTCGACACATGTTGAAAACCGAGCATCCACCCGATGACTGGGATCAATTGATGAAGGAGTCGCTGGCTTTCAGTCCAGCCTCAGCACCCGCCCCGGATTCATGACATTGTGCGGGTCCAAGGCCTGTTTGATCCGGCGCATCAGCGCCAGCGCCACCGGGTCTTTGTAATGCGGCAAGGTGTCGGCTTTCAAGCGGCCTATGCCATGCTCGGCACTGATCGAGCCACCAAAAGCTTTCACAGATTCGTAGACCGCGTGGTTCACCGGCCCCTCATGGTCATGTAAAAAAACGCTTGCATCGCTGTCGATGGGGCATTGCACGTTGTAGTGCAAATTGCCATCACCCAAATGACCGAAGTTGACCATGCGCACGCCAGGCCATTGCTGCGTCAACAAGGCGTCGGTCTGGGTCACGAATGCAGAAATGGCTGACACAGGCAGGGCGATGTCATGTTTGATGTTCAAGCCTTCTGCAGCTTGCGCCATGCTGATGTTCTCGCGCACATGCCAGAGTTCTTGGGACTGCGCCATGCTTTGTGCCACCACCGCGTCAAGCACCACACCTTGGGTGATCGCGTCCTCTAGCAATCGCTCGAGTTGCTGCTGGGCATGTGCTTCACTCTCGGTGTCGCTCAACTCCAAAAGCACGCAGTAAGGCGCGTCCTGCCAAAAAGGAATCTGCAACTGGGGCATGTGCTTGGCGACCAATCCCAGCGCCACTTGGCCCATCATCTCCAGCCCTGTGAGGCCTGCACCCAACTGCTGCTGAGCCAAGCCGAGCAAATCCACCGCCGCTTGCACCGATGGCACGGCAGCCCAGGCGGTGCGTTGTGCAGCGGGTTTTGGAAACAGTTTCAAGGTGGCCGCTGTGATGACACCCAAGGTGCCTTCGCTGCCAATGAACAGGTTGCGCAAATCCAACCCGGTGTTGTCTTTGCGCAAGCCTGACAAGCCCTGCCACACCTCGCCTTGCGGGGTGACCACTTCAAGCCCTAAACACAGGTCACGGGCATTGCCATAGCGCAGCACCTGGGTGCCACCCGCGTTGCTGGCCAGATTGCCTCCGATGGTGCAACTGCCCTCCGACGCCAAGCTCAAGGGGAACAGGAAACCAGCATCATGGGCCACTTGCTGTAAATGCGCCAACACACAACCCGCTTCCACGGTGAGGGTGGCATTGGCCGCATCTATCTGTCGCACCGTGTTCATGCGCTGCAAGCTCAACACCACTTCGCGGCCTGAGTGGTCAGGTGTGGAGCCCATCACCAAGCCTGTGTTGCCACCTTGCGGCACCACCGGTGCGCCTTGGGCCGCACAAGCTTTCACCACTGCAGCCACCTCTGCCGTGCTGCCTGGTCGCACCACACAAAGTGCTTGACCCTGGCCACGACCGCGCCAGTCTCGCTCGAAAGCGCTCAGGTCTTGCTGGTGCAGCACTTGGGCATCGCCGCAAATTTGGCGCAGCTGTACAAGCAAATCAGGCACTGGTGGGGTCCGCAGGGGTTTCTTGCAAAGAAGCGGCCAATGCCGCATTTCGCAAGCGCAAGCGCACATGCAAGGCGCAAGCGATGAACAAGGTCAAGCACAAGACGATTTCAATACTGGCAAAGGCATTGCTCGGCCACCGATCGCCTTGGGCACGAACCACGCCTTCGGTGAAATACAGCCACACCACCAGACTGACCCAGCGGTAGGTGTACATGCGATTTTTCAGCAAGCCCACCAGAGGCAAAAACAAAGGCAAGGCTTTGAGCACCAACCAAGAGCCGCCGGGTCGCAAAGGCGCAAGCCACAGCTCCCAACACAGTGACAAGATGATGAGGCCCACCAGGCTGCCCACCGCCATGAAGCGGGTGACTTGCACATGGCGCAGGGCGGTAGCGGTCAGAGGAGGTGTGGTCGATGGCATGATATGAGGATGATTGTCTCGTATCTGAAAGATTTTCCTTGGCGTCGGGCCATTCACCTTTTGGTGCACCGATTCGCCCAAGAGCGTTTGGGTCAAACCGCTGGCGCACTCACTTTCACCACCTTGATTGCCCTGGTGCCCCTGGTCACGGTGGCTTTGGCGGTGGTGACGGCCTTTCCCATCTTTGACCAATTCCAAACCGTGCTTCAGCGTTGGTTGGTGGAAAGCCTGATCCCCGAGAGCATTTCCAGACAAGTCCTGGGGTACCTCACCCAGTTCACCAACAAGGCCAGTCGCTTGGGCAGCTGGGGTTTTGCGGCGCTGTTGCTGTCAGCGGTGGCCTTGGTGTTGACCATCGACCGCAGTTTGAACACGATTTGGCGCGTTCGACGCCAACGTGCTTGGGGCCAGCGGCTGTTGCTCTATTGGGCCACGCTCACACTGGGACCGCTGTTGGTGGCCGCCGTTCTCGTGACCATGGCTTCAGTCATCAGCTGGTCGGGGGGCTCTTTGCGCTACCAAGGGTCTGGCGTGAAGTTGTTTTTGGATGTGTTGGAGTTCTTGCTGATCTGGGGCGGCATCTCGGCTTTGTACCGGTTTGTGCCCAACACCCATGTGGATTGGCGCCCTCTGTTGGTCGGCAGTTTCATCACCACCGTGGTGCTTGAAATGGCGCGTGCGGTGTTGACCTATTACCTGGCCAGCATGCCGACCTTTTCACTGGTTTACGGTGCCTTTGCCACGGTGCCGATCTTGCTGGTTTGGATTTACACCACTTGGGTGGTGGTGTTGCTGGGTGCTGTTTTGGTGGCGAGTTGGCCGAGTTTGATGCATGACACCCCGGACCACCATGAATCACAAGCGGGGCGCTCATTTGCATTGGCATTGGCATGTTTGCGATGGCTGCAGCAAGCACGCAGTCACAGCAGCGTCGGGCAGGATGCCTTGGGGCTGGCCAAGCGGCTACGTGCCGATGTGGAATGGGTGGAGGAGGTTTTGGCCACCTTGGTGCAACTCGAATGGGTGGGACAACTCAGCGAACAAGGCC
>JACCDM011561438.1_pt1 | contig 15730 bp, 18 predicted proteins | sample 7445851 | NCBI WGS metagenome assembly JACCDM01 (sample SAMN15323438, study PRJNA562643) | freshwater metagenome | isolation source: river surface water | place: USA:Blue River Watershed | collected 2017-08-16
AATTTCTGCTCGAACCATTTAGTTTTCTTACTTTTGTACGAAAATACGATTTATTTGGTTTGGAATCACATCAAACAAACGAAAAACAAACGCCTGAAATGAAACATTCTGAAATCCATTTTGATATACAATTAGACGAAAATAGCATCCCTGAACAAATTTCATGGTCGGCAACAGACAACCCGAATGAAGGCATTGAGGAAACCAAAGCTATCCTTGTCGCAACCTGGGATCCATATCATAAAGGTACATTAGCCTTACCCTTATGGACAAAAGATATGGAAATGCTCGATATGAAGCGTTTTTTCATTGAAATCATGGGGACGGTAGGAGATGCTGCACTTCAGGCAACAGGAGATACGGAATTTGCCTTTGAAGTAGAACAAGTTTGCAAAAAGCTTTCCCAAAATTTGAAAAAAGAAATCACGGCTGCATCTAAAGGCCAATAATACACCGATATGCGTTTATTAAAATACGTTATCTTATGCTTATTGATAGCCCTACAAGTTCAGGCGCAAAAAGGTATAAACTTCATCAAATCAACAAGCCTGCAAGCGGCTATTAATGCTGCAAAACAACAAAACAAATTACTATTTGTCGAAGTATACGCACCTGATTGCCATATATGCAATTCCTTCAAGGGTACATTTGCTCAACCGCAAGTGGGTAATTTATACAATGCAAGTTTTGTCAATTTTCAATTAGATATTCGTAAGCCTGAAAATCAAAAGGCTTTACAACAATTGAAAATAAATATTAATGCGACGCCAACATTTCTGTTTTTTGAGCCAAAAACTATGAAATTAGTTCAAGCGAAGGCATTTGGAGAGAAGGAAAATACGATCATTAATGTAAATAGTATCGCTCAAAAAGCGTCCAATCCAGCTGAGCAATCCACTAATTTTGCTAGCAAATTCAAAGCAGGGGAACGGAGTTTCGCCTTTTTATTGAACTATGCACAATTTGCCCGACTAACTGCGGATACAACGACCAATTTAAAGGTGGTTAACGAGCTGATTAAAGTTATGCCTACGAATCAATACGTGAGTCAAAGTGCCTTAAACATCATCCAAATGGTCATGATGAATAACAACAATGCCTTATTTGATTATTTTGTTAGCCACATAGCCCAATATAACCGCATCGCTGATCCATCGTTAGTCAAAATGATTTATGAGAATATATTTCAGATTGTCATGACAAGCTCCCAAGTGAATAAACTTTCGGCAACTGAAATAGCCAAATTGAAAGATCAAATGGCAAAAACAGGAATTGATCAAGGGTCGATCATTCGTAGAACATGGATGGCAGAAAGTATCCTATTATTCAAACAAAAAAAGGCCATGGCTGCTATTAAAGTAATCGAAGGATTAATCGATGTACTTCCAAGTGCTCCAGGGCCTAAAGAATATCAGTATTTGTGTGATTTTGTCAAGTCAAAGACCAAAGACAAAGCAACCATCAAATTTGCACAAACAAATTGGTGTAAATTCGGTCTACGCTAATTAGCGTAAAATAGCGCGGTAAATCATAACAAGCACACAAAACAAAAACATAACAATCGATATTTTATTGATTGTATGCATAGTACGAATATTGAAATTCGTTGGCGCACCTTCTTTAGGTTTTTGAAACACCCGAATGAAATAAGTAAAAATTTCACCTACCTTAAATTGCTCCTTTAATCTGCTCATAATTAATTAGTTATTTGTGGATCTCTCCAATTTCCATCATCTTTAATTAGCTGAATCAATTCGTCTACGGCAGCATCTGCTTGAACGGATTTTTTCACCACTTCTTGACCTCGATACAATGCGATTTTATCTTTACCGATACCAACATACCCATAATCCGCATCTGCCATTTCACCAGGACCATTCACAATGCAACCCATAATTCCGATTTTAATCCCTTTCAGGTGATCGGTTACTTGACGAATGCGAGCAGTCGTTTCTTGTAAATCAAACAAGGTACGACCACATGAAGGACAAGAAATGTATTCTGTTTTCGAAATACGCATCCGACTCGCTTGTAAGACACCAAAAGCGGTGGCATTCAATAAGGCCTGCTTGTCTACTACATAAGGTATCGAAAGCATAATTCCATCACCTAATCCATCAATAAACAATCCTCCAGCATCTGTAGGTGCGAATAATTGCAATTGATTGGCATCCACATTTGGGTAGGCTAACTGAATGATGACCGGAATTTGAATTGCCCTTTGAATTAATTCAAAAAAGAACCGACGAAGATCCGCCATTTGGTGTGAATTCTCAGAATGCAAAATCAGAACCGCCTTTTCACTAGGTAAGCGGTCCACACTAGCTATATCCAAACTATCCATGGAAATGAAATTCATTTCTGGGTGTTTGGCCAAACTTGATTCAAATGTATCTAGACTAAACAAAGGAAAAACATGTACATCTCCATTCCAATGTTCAGCATGTACGATTTGCTTCAGACCATTTGGTAGCATGAAATCTACGGCAACATCTCCTGTAAATATATAATCAGCGCCTAAATCATTCATCGCCCATTTATCGGGTTCGGGCAAATAAAAATGTCCAATTGATTTTAAATCATCAATTTGAATTTGGGCCACTTGTGAAAAATCAGCAATAACCCTTGGAACTTGATTCCCCCCTAAATTGCCTAATGGCTTAGTTATTCGACGCTCATGAGCAAATGGATTAATGGGTGAATCCATGCCAACTACCTTCGAATTAAATGTAGGGATCGGGGTACTAATCGAAGCTCTAGATTGATAGCGACGCGCAAGTTCCTGTGCGACTGGTATTTCAAATTCGGGGTCTTCTGTTAAAGAAACGCGAATGGTATCGCCTAAACCATCTTCTAATAACGTACCAATGCCTACTGCAGATTTAATCCGACCATCTTCTCCTTCTCCAGCCTCTGTAACGCCTAAATGCAAAGGATAGGCCTTGAATTGGCCATCCGCTAATTTCTTACTTAATAAGCGATATGCTTCCACCATCACTTGGGTGTTGGAAGATTTCATCGAAAGAACGATGTTATAATATTTCTCATCCTCACAAATGCGCAAGAATTCCAAAGCAGACTCCACCATTCCTAAAGGCGTATCACCATATCGGCTTAAAATACGATCCGATAAAGAACCATGATTTGTTCCAATACGCATCGCAGTGCCATATTCTTTACAAATATTAACCAATGGCAAAAACTTATATCGAATACGTTCTAATTCTGCTTGATAGGATGAATCCGTATAATCAATCGTTTCAAAACGCTTCTTATCCGCGTAATTACCCGGATTAATACGAACCTTTTCAACGATGCGCGCAGCTAATTCTGCAGCATTGGGTGTAAAATGGATGTCAGCAACTAAAGGTGTTTGATAACCACGCGCACGCAAACCCTTACGTATATTTTCTAAATTTTGAGCTTCTTTAACAGAGGGAGCCGTAATTCGAACAAGTTCACATCCGGCATCAATCATTCGAATAGATTGTTCAATGGAACCTTGCGTATCCATGGTATCCACCGTAGTCATGGATTGAATTCGAATGGGAAAATCTGAACCTAAATACAAATCTCCAATTTGCACGGGAATTGTTTCTCTTCGTTGGTACGAAACAAGAGAACGTGCGTACGTATTGCCATCGGCAATTAAATGAGCATTCGGAGATTCAAGTATTCGAGACATAAAACAAAATTACAAAGAAAAGCCCCAGCTACCAATGGAAAGATGGGGCTCTTCTAAATTATCTTTCTACTTACCAAGAACTCTTTTTATGCCCAATTGTTGCATAATAAAGAATAAATAAATAGCAAGGAATCATGATTGCATATGCCGTTTGCGTATCACCAAAACGGTCAGCAATCGATCCATATAATAACGGAACTAAAGCACCACCCGAAATCATCATGATGATCAGTGCAGAACCAAGTTTTGTGAATTTACCTAATCCCTGAATAGCTAATGGCCATAAAGCTGGCCACATCAACGCATTCGCTAAACCCAATAAAGCAATGCATAATACAGACAAATAACCATCTGCTACCACAGCACCCACTGAGAATAAAATCCCCAGAATAGCCGAGTAATTCAAAGCTTTAAATTGACTTAAGTATTTAGGAATGAAAAAGATTCCGACGATATAACCAGCCAACATTCCATAAAGGGTATAGCTAGTAAATGATTTGGCAACATCCATGCTAAATCCTTTAGATACGCCATAATTAATGATGGTATCCCCGGCCATTACCTCAACGCCTACGTATAAAAAGAAGGCAATAAGTCCCAAAACTAAGTTTGGATATGCCCAAACGCTATCTTTAGTAGCACTTTTTTCTTCAGCCGTTTCTTCAGCTTCAACCTCTGGCAATGTTGAGAAACGCACCCAAAGCGCTAAAACAATCAAAATCGCAGTCATAATACCATAAGGCATAATCACTGTATCTAATTTTGCAGCACCCGCTGCAGAAGACAATAACAATCCGCCGAAAATTACTTGACTCAAAATTCCAGCCACCTTATTACAAATACCCATAACAGAAATCCGTTGCGCAGCACTTTCAGATGGCCCCAAAATCGTAACATATGGATTAGAAGCCGTTTGCAACAAGGCCAAACCTGTTCCAATTACAAATAGTCCTAATAAGAATAAGGAGTAATTTTCAGCTTTAGCGGCAGGGATGAATAGAAGTGTCCCAACAGCCATGGCTAATAATCCAAAAGACATTCCATTCTTGAAGCCTGTTTTAGCTAATACCCAAGAAGAAGGGATTGCCATCACAAAATAGGAGATAAAGAAAGCTGAGGTTACTAAAAGCGATTGAAAGTTATTTAGCTGGAATGCCTCTTTAAAAAAGGCGATAAGAACTGAATTTACCCAAGTAACAAATCCGAATACAAAGAATAGTATTCCGATCATAATTAAAGGGCCGTTTGAATTTTTAGAGTTTGTCATAGGTTTAGTATTGATCGTTTAACGCAAAGATTGGTTGATTCGTTTTCCATTTTCCACGAGTGAAATCTGGAATTTGAATAGGAGCGGAGCCCTTTGCAATAGACTCCTCTGAAAGTGGTGATATGGCCGACCATGCTGCTGCATCGTATACATCAATTGGCGGAGCCACTTTATTTTTAATAGATTCAATGAAAGCACGAAGCACAAAATAATCGATTCCACCATGCCCAGCATTCTCTGCATCAGCGGCATGTGCTTTCCAAAGTGGATGATCGTATTTCTCTTGATATGCCTTAAAGGGCTCCCAATTATGCGCTTTAGGAGAGATACCCTCTAAATAAATTGATTTATTATCATCCATCCATATTCCTTTCGTTCCTTGTACACGGAATCCCAATGAATAGGGACGTGGTAAATTGGTATCGTGCGTAATTAAAATGGTCTCCCCATTATGGCATTTAATCATCGTTTGAACCACATCACCACATTTGAATTTGACCTTCGCATTGGGATGATCCTTTCCACCTTTTTCTTCAATGTATTGATGTAATCCCATGGCAGGAGAAGCCATGGAAGTCAAATAGGCAAATTGATTTCCTCGATTGATATTCAGCATTTCAGCCACAGGACCTAAACCATGCGTCGGATAAAGATCTCCATTTCGATCAACGGAATGTTGAGTACGCCATTTAGCTTCAGAAAAACCATTTGCACCAAACTCAACGCCACCACCATAGGCTTTTTTGCCATCATTGAATTTTACTTCTCTTAAATCATGTTGGTAACCGCACTGTACATGTGATAGTGAACCAAACATACCTTGACGAACCATATTCAAAGTAGCCATCACATCACGTCGGTAACATACATTTTCCAAAATCATGCAATGCGAACCTGTCTTTTCGAACATATTCACTAAATCCCAGGACTCTTGTAATGTAACCGTTGCAGATACTTCAACACCTGCGTATTTACCTTGTTTCATAACCTCCAGGGCCATCGGCACATGCCATTCCCATGGTGTAGCAATCACGACACCATCAATATCTGAGCGTTTGGCTAAATTTTCAAAATCATGATCCCCCTTCTGATAGGCCACAGCTGCTTTCCGACCTTTATCAGTAATCATTTTCTGTGCCTGCAAAATTGCATTAGGGTCTACGTCACAAATGGCAACGATTTCAACATCATCGCGATATAAGGCCATTTCAAGGTGATTCCGACCGCGAAGTCCTACACCTATGAAACCTAAACGTACTTTTGTTTGTTGTATATCTTGTGACCGAACTAAATGTGGTAAAAAGGCCGCACCTGAGGAATAGGTGAGCGTTTTAGCGATAAAATTTCTTCGCTTCATATGATAGTTTAATAGGTTTTTAGATGTTGAAATTGAAATTTAATGAAATTACTCTTGTAAATTTATAAGATTTATAAAAAAATGAGCGACTCACCCAAAGTAAGTATATTCCGTAAAGAACATTTTAACGCAGCCCATCGGTTACACAATGCTGCTTGGAGTGACGACAAAAACAAGGAAATCTTCGGTTTATGCAATAATCCCAACTACCACGGACATAATTATGAATTAATTATTCAAGTTACGGGAACAATTAATCCAGAAACTGGTTATGTCATCGATACCAAGTTATTGTCTGATTTAGTTCAACGCGAAGTTTGCAAGCAATTTGATCATCGCAACCTAAATCTAGACGTACCTGAGTTCGCAAATTTAAATCCCACCGCTGAAAATATTGCTTTGGTGATTTATGGAAAACTTAGACCACACATTGCCAAAACTTTAGATTTAAAAATCAAATTGTATGAAACAGAAAGAAATTTCGTTGAATTCCCTGCTAATTGATACAGACCATTTCTTGTTGACAGACGAAGAAATTGGAGACAATCACGTAGCCACCTCAATCGAAACACCGATAAGGGAGGATGCATTTGCTCTTTCTGATGCAGAAAAAATTGAAAAAATCGCATCTCATTTTCGTGAGATTATGTTGACTTTGGGCCTAGACCTGACAGATGATTCATTACGTGGCACACCGAATCGTGTTGCCAAAATGTACATTGAAGAAATATTTAGTGGTTTAAATCCAGCAAATGAACCGCAAGTAGCCTTGTTTGAAAACAAGTTCGGTTATAACGAAATGCTTATTGAAAAGAATATCAGTTTCTATTCTAATTGTGAGCATCATTTTGTACCAATCATGGGTAAAACGCACATCGCTTATATCTCATCGGGTCAGGTCATTGGTTTATCTAAATTGAATCGAATCGTTCAATATTTTGCAAAACGTCCACAAGTACAAGAGCGTTTAACCATGCAAATAGCCAAATACCTTCAAAAGGTATTAAAAACGGAGCACGTAGCTGTGTTTATTGATGCAAAGCACTTATGTGTTTCATCTCGTGGTGTAAAAGATGATGCAACATCAACGATTACATCATTTTACGGTGGTAAATTCCAAGAAGAAAATACCAAACGCGAATTTTTAGATTCACTTCATAGCTAATCATTTTGGGAACTTATATCATCGTTGGCGCTAGTCACGGAATCGGTGCATCTACTGCACAAAAATTAATTAATGCAGGTCACCGCGTAATCAACCTGGCTCGCACTGCTGCAGAAGGTTGTGAAAACCACATTTGGGATGCAACAACTGAAGATGCATTACCTTCAATCGAGGGACCAATAGAAGGAATTGCCTATAATCCAGGTAGTATTGTTTTAAAACCTTTCCATAGATTAACGCAAGCTGATTTTCAGAATGATTTTCAAATCAACGTGCTCAGCGCTGTTAAGGTTATTCAATCCTATTTGCCGAATTTGAAACAAAATGGATCAGGCTCCATTGTTTTATTTAGTACCGTTGCCGTGCAAACTGGTATGGGATTTCATGCATCTATTGCGAGTTCTAAAGGTGCCATTGAAGGTCTTACTCGTTCATTAGCAGCGGAATTAGCTAGCTTAAATATCCGCGTCAATGCGATTGCACCATCTTTAACAAACACGCCACTTGCATCAGCTTTGCTAAATTCTCCTGAGAAAATAGAAGCTGGAGGAAAAAGACATCCGTTAGGGCGAGTAGGTGAATCCAAAGACATTGCCAATTTGACTTATTTTTTATTAGATCCTGAAAATTCTTGGATCACAGGTCAAATTATGGGCGTTGATGGTGGAATTGGGAAGTTAAAACCAGCTTAAAGCGCATTGAAATGCTTTTGATTTAAAGCCATATTCATCGCATTCCACTTGATTTTTTTGGTAAATGGTGCCTTGCGTATCGGGCAATCTGATATTTCGCAATGTGAACAGCAGTCATCCAAACAAGGATCGACGTGCACAAAAATCTCAATTTCAGTGGGTAATACTTCGCCGATTTTGACTTCAAAATCATGTATTTCATCATGTACACGATTTAAATCCCAATAACGCGGTAAAGTCAAATGGCAATCAATATGCAAATCACCGCCATATTGCTGAATCCGCAGATTATGTAAATCGATCCAGGCTGATCGCTGATGCTGGGTAATCCAATCAATCACTTTATTAAAAACGGCAGGATTCGTTTCATCCATCAATGCGGCTACTGATTCTCGAATCAAACGAATTCCTTGCCAGCACATCAAGCAAGCAAATAGGAGCGAAGCTAAGGCATCCACCCAAAGCCATTCGGTGAAATAAGTGATCGACAATGCTAATACGACAAATAGCCCGTTATACGCGTCTAATTTCAAATGTTTACCATCTGCAACTAAGGCGGGCGAGTGCGTATTTTTTCCAGCTTGAACCAAATAAAAACCCATCAAACCATTTAATAGCGCAGATCCCAGCGAAACATAAATGCTAAAATCCAAACGATTTAAACTTGGGGTTTCAATTAGGTGTTGGGATGCATGCAAGAATATATAAGCCGCAGCTAATAAAATTAAAACTCCCTCTAAACCAGAGGCAAAAAATTCTATTTTACCGTGACCATAAGGATGATTTAAATCGCGAGGCAAAGACGCTAAATAGATTGAATAATAAGCAAATGCAGCAGCTACGACATTGATTATGGATTCTAGCGCATCCGTTAAAACAGCTGTGGAACCGCTGAGGTAATAGGCGTAAAACTTTGCCGACATAATCAGCAAGCTCATCACAAATGAAAAAATAATTAAGCGTTGTTTCATGCCAAAGAATTGTCAACAAAGATAGTATTTTTGTTGGATGGAACAGGAATCAAACCCGTGGAAAACAATCCGAGAAGAAATCAGATATGAAAATGACTGGATTCGAATCGAACATCACGATGTTATCAAACCGAATGGAGAACCTGGAATATATGGAAAAGTCCATTTCAAAAATACAGCCATTGCCGTTCTACCCATTGACAAAGACGGAAATACCTATTTGGTTGGACAATATCGCTACACCATTAATTCCTATTCATGGGAATTGCCCGAGGGTGGTTGCCTCAACGAATCACCACTAGACGCAGCAAAGCGTGAATTAAAAGAAGAAACAGGCCTAATTGCAAAAAAATGGACGTTTTTGGGGGAGCAGTACCTATCAAATTCGGTTACAGATGAAAAATCAATGATGTTTTTGGCTGAAAACCTTACGCTTCAAGCGTCTGAACCCGAATCCACGGAAGTACTACAAATCAAAAAAATCCCCGTAAAAGAGGCCATTCAAATGGCATTAAACGGGGAGATAAAAGATGTATTATCAGCTGCAACCTTAATGAATTACGCACTAAAGTTCCCAGGTTTGCATCGCCTTTAACTCATCATAATCTGTTAAGTCATATTTGATTGGTACAATACTGACATAATTTGCCGACAAAGCATCTAGATCGGTATTGCATCCTTTATCGAAGTGTTCGATATCTCCATCCATCCAATAGTAGGATTGACCATATGGATCTTTTCGCTCCGCAAATCTTTCACGATATACAGCATCTGCCTGCTTGACAACTTTAATTCCTTTGGGCGCTTCTGCCGACTTCTCTGGAAAATTAACATTAAGCGTCAATCCCTTCGGAAGACCATGCGTCAAGACTTGTTGGCTTATTTTTATAATAAAATCATGACAATGACTAAAATCTGCATCGGATCTGAAATCACATAACGAAAAACCAATGGCAGGAATACCTTCCATGGCTGCTTCGATGGCGGCCGACATCGTTCCAGAATATAAAACTGAAATCGATGCATTGGACCCATGATTAATCCCAGAAACAACTAAATCAATAGTTCGATCTTTCAGGATTAAGTGTTTACCTATTTTAACACAGTCAGCTGGAGTACCAGAACATTTGTACGATTTAACATGGGGGCCAAAATCAAACGTTTCAGTCACTCGTAGCGGAGTGCCCATGGTGATGGCGTGTCCCATGCCCGATTGATGCGTATCGGGTGCTATAACAACCACTTCGCCCATTTCTGACATTATTTCAGTCAGTACTCGAATTCCTTTAGCACTAATGGAATCGTCATTTGCAATTAAAATAAGTGGCTTCATAGATTGTTTATTTAAAAGCAATTTACAAATTTGCCCGCATAAAATACACGCATGCACTTTAGAAAAGCAGTTATAACTGATATTCCAACGATCCAACAGATCGCCGAAGAGACTTGGCGGCCAACCTATGGGCACATTCTGACCGAAGAACAAACTTTATATATGCTGGATATGATGTATGCAGAGGAAGTACTTCGTAAACAAATTGAAGGAAACGTAGATTTTTTTATGGTCGAAGAGTCAGAGGTTGCCGTAGGTTATTTTGCCATTGAACAAATGGAAGAAAAACACGCCAAACTTCATAAAATATATTTAAGCTCAAAAAAGAAATCTGCTGGAATAGGCTCTGCCATTATTCAATTTTTGAAAAAATGGGGATTGGAGCGCGGAATTCAGACAATAGAATTGAACGTCAATAAATACAATAGCGCGGTCACATTTTACGAAAAAATGGGATTCGAGCGCCTGAGAGAAATGGTTTTGGATATAGGACAAGGCTACGTAATGGATGATTATGTTATGCAATTACGTCTATTGCCAATTCAATAAGTTTTTGGATTTGCCCTTCTGGATCCTTCGAAAATTGATTCGTCTTACGATTTGCTAAAATGGCATTTAATGAAATCATTTCATGACCCATTGTCGCCGCAAATGCATAATAAGCTGCTGTTTCCATTTCAATGTTCGTAATAAGATGCCCATCAAAATCGTGCTTAGAAACATCCAGTAGAAAATCAGGTAATAACGATTTCATACGCACGCTACGTCCTTGTGGTGCATAAAATCCAGGGGCTGTTAGGGTATATCCACGCAAGGGAATCGAATGGAAATCAGCCAGTAAAGTGTCACTTGCTCGTGCCCCATATACAGGTAATGGATATTGAATTAATTGACTCCATTCATTTAATAAGGGTTGGGAAAGCATCATTTCCGATTCAAACCCATAAAATTGAGCTAAATTATCAAAACCAATTGCTGCTTCTGAAACCAAAAATGTATCCACAGGAATCGATTCTTGGATACTACCAGAAGTACCAATTCGAACTAAATTCAGGGATTTTTTATCAGATTTAACCAAGCGTGTTTCGAAATCAATATTGACTAAAGCGTCTAATTCATTTAATACAATCTCCACATTGTCGGCACCAATTCCACTTGATATGACACCTATGCGTCGACCATTTAATTCCCCAAAATGACTCACAAATTCACGTTTATGTAAGTGCGTATCAATTCGATCAAAGTATTGTGAAACTTTAGGCACACGCTCCGGATCTCCCACCAATATCAGTTGGTCTGGAACCTGATCTGGACGAATCGCTAAATGATAGGAACTACCATCTGGATTAATAATTAAGTCGGTGGGTGAGAAATAGGTCATCCGCGAAATTATTGATAATTTTCGAAATCTATTTCATTTATATGATTTGCAGCAAAGCAGAAATTCATTCCGTTATTATCCAACAATTGCATGAGAGCTTGGAACAAGGGAAAATGGATTATCAACTAGCTAAAGAATCCCGTGATTCAGACACCAAAAGCAGTGCGGGTGACAAATTTGAAACAGGAAGAGAGATGATGCAACGAGAAATGGATAAAATTAGTGCGAGTTTAGACATGCAAAAAAACCAGTTGGCTCAAATGCAACGCATTGACCTACACGAAAATCCAAATCGAGTAGGTATTGGTAGTTTCATCGAAACAGATGCAGAAAACTATTATTTATCAGTGGGCCTCGGAAAGCTAACCTGTATGGGTTCTCCATTTTACGCCATTTCAGCGGATTCTCCCATAGGTGAATTGTTGATGGGAAAGCAAAAAGGGGATACCATTGAATTGCGTGGAAGAAAAATAACTTTAAAATCGATATCATGAAATACGCACATTACTTCTATTTAGTCCTTTCTATCTTAGGTGGTGGAATTACCGCTTATTATGTTTTTGAAGGCATGCAAGCAAATCAAGGTCAATTTGATGTCATTGCATTTATACAAAGTACCTGGGTAGATAATTCGTATGCCAAAAGTTTGACTTGTGATTTTTGGACTGGAGCAATCGCAGGTACCTTTTTTATGTTGGTCGAAGGGATCCGCATCAAAATCAAATACCTTTACCTTTATTTAATTGCCACCGTATTGATTGGTTTTGCCTTTGCATTTCCATTATTCTTATTTGTTAGACACCGAAAATTGGCCTAAACCCATGGAAGATTACATTAACTCATTTCCAGAAGCAACACAAAAAATATTGCGAGAAGTACGCGATGCCATTCGCAGCGTAGTACCCGAAGAAACAGAGGAAACCATGTCGTATGGTATGCCTACTTTCAAGTATTTAGGTAATTTGGTGCACTTCGCAGCTTGGAATAATCACATTGGATTTTATCCCACACCACGTGCGTTAACAGAATTTAGTGAACGTTTAAGTGCCTACGAAGGGGCAAAAGGTTCCGTAAAATTCCCTTATCACTTACCGATGCCTTTAGAATTAATTAAGGATATCACTCGTTTTCGTGTGGCAGAAAACACAGCCAAAAAGAAGAAATGAGGTACATTATCTTAATACTTGGCTTACTTTGCTTTGAATTGCAAGCTCAAAGTAATCTGGATAAAATCAGGTCGTTTATCCCTACGGCTGATGCACTTTTTCTTGAACAGGTTACTAAATCTCACATCCCTGGTTTAGTTTACGGAATCATGTATCAAGGTCAATTGATTCATACGAAAGCGATTGGACAGGCCCAACTGGAAACTAAAATTTCTGCAGCAAATGACATTGATTTCCGAATTGCTTCTATGTCAAAAAGCTTTGCAAGTATGGCTATTTTGCAATTACGTGATGCTGGAAAATTGAAATTAGATGACCCCGTTACTCTGTATATCCCTGAACTAAAGCAAACGAAGAATTTAACCAAAGATGCCCCAGAAATCACAATAAGGCATTTATTAACGCATGGAGCTGGATTCCCCGAAGATAATCCATGGGGAGATCGTCAGCTAGGTATCACGGATCAAGCGTTTAAGCAAATGCTTTCCAAAGGCATTACCTTTTCTGCAAATCCTGGCCAATACTATGAATACAGTAACATGGGGTTTGCTATGCTGGGTTTAATTATCAAGAATGTCAGCGGTATGTCCTATCAAAAATTCATTACCGAGCGGATTTTTAAACCCTTAGGTATACATGATACCTATTGGGAATATTCGGAAATACCTGCACAAAAACTGGCGCATGGATATCGTTGGTTAAACAATGCCTGGGTCAAACAACCTATGGAACACGATGGTGCATATGGAGCCATGGGAGGATTAATTACTACCCTGAATGACTTTTCAAAATATGTCAAATTACATACGAATGCTTGGCCAGAAAGAGATGAACCCGAATCAGGGCCTTTAAAAAGAAGTTCAATCCGTGAAATGCAATTTCCATGGAACATGAACGAATTTATCCCAGCTTATACGTATCCGAATGGTCGTAAAGCACCCGCATATTTGGCTTATGGATATGGATTAAGCTTCTTGAAAGATGATTTAGGGAGAAGATCCATCGGACATTCGGGGGGATTACCGGGATTTGGAAGCAACTGGCGCATGTACCCTGATTACGAGTTGGCAATCATCTCGTTTGCTAACGTCACCTATGCTCCCGCCAGTTACATTAATCTTAAGGTAATGGATTCATTGCTTGCGACGACCCAACTAAAACCACGTCCATTATTGGCATCTGCCATTTTAAAACAAAGACAAGCCGAATTAATGCGATTATTACCGGAGTGGAACCATGCTGAAAGTTCGGGCATTTTTGCAGAAAATTTCTTCTTAGATTACTTTCCAAATATGCTACGTGCCGAGTCAACGACCTTATTTAATAAGATTGGCAGAATCATAAAAGTAAACGAAATCGTTCCTGAGAATAACCTAAGAGGAACATTTGTCATAGAAGGAGAGAAGGGAGCTTTGGAAGTCTACTTTACGTTAAGTCCCGAAAACCCACCGTTAATTCAAGAATATCATATTCAGGAAAAGAAAAAGGCTCACGATTGAGCCTTTTTCTTTTTTTCAATTTTTTCATTTCGTCCAAAGGACTTAAAACCTAATTCCGGCGAATAACCAATCGAATTTTTGGAATAATATCCTTTTTCATTGTAAGGACGTTTACGCGGATGATCTTTACAAGCTTGCGAACAAGCACCTTCCATTTCTTTTAAACAAGAAGGACAAATAGCTAAATGCTCATTGCATTCTGGATTTGCGCAATTGACCATATGATCAGAATGATCCTGACAAACATAACAAGTAGAAATAACTTCCGGATTAACGGTGTTCACCGCGGTCGCTACCCGATTATCAAAAACATAACATGAACCATCAAAATCTTCTCCTCCTTCTTCTAAACCATATTTAATAATACCTCCATGTAATTGGTATACATTTTCAAAGCCTTTTTCCAACAAATACGCTGAGGCCTTTTCGCACTTAATTCCTCCCGTACAATAAGTAATTACCTTTTTCCCTTTCAAGTGTTCAATCTCTTGCACATGCTGAGGCAAATCACGTAAATTCTCCATATCAAAGGTGTATGCACCTTTAAAACGTCCTAATTCATGTTCATAGTTGGAACGCATATCCACCAAAACCACATCCGGATCGTTTTTCAACATCTCCTTGAATTCTTTTGGTTTCAAATGTTTACCTGTTTTAACTCGAGGATTGACTGGTAAGTCCGAATGAACGATCTCGGCTTTAACACGCACATGAAGTTTGTTAAATGTATGTGATTCATGCGATTCGATCTTAAAATCAAAATCACTACCAGCAAAAATTGGATCATTTTCTAACCAACGCATGTAGGCATCACAATCGGCTTTTAGACCCGAAATAGTACCATTTAAACCCTCAGAGGCTACAATGACACGGCCAAGCAAATGATTTTCGATACAAAAAAGGTGGTGTTTGATGCGATACTCTTCCGGATTGGGAATAGGAGTATAGTTATAGTAAAGTAACACACTGTAAGGCTTCATCTTCAACATGATTTACAGATTAAACAATAATTGAGTGACGATGGGGAGATTCGAACTCCCATACCTAAAGCGGCACTACCACCTCAAAGTAGCGTGTCTACCAATTTCACCACATCGCCAAAAACGGTTAGCAAAATTACCAAATATTTACTTACTTGCCAACAATTCAAAAATTCAAATAATTCAATTAATGGCTTTAGAACTAAGCGGAAAACTAATCAAGAAATTACCTGA